>Ga0105239_10005521_pt1 | contig 14811 bp, 5 predicted proteins | sample KBSC44metaG_FD_92761 | JGI IMG/M metagenome (GOLD analysis project Ga0105239, IMG submission 92761) | Corn rhizosphere microbial communities from Kellogg Biological Station, Michigan, USA - KBS C4-4 metaG | ecosystem: Host-associated > Plants > Roots > Rhizosphere > Soil | place: Michigan, USA... | reverse complement strand
CTGAATAAAAGCAATTGGTCAACAAGACTGAGCATTCGCCTTGCATTGCGGTAAACAATGTTCAACTCACCCTTGTCTTTTTGCTCACTGACATTTTTCTCCAGCAGCTCCTTAACGGGATTAATGATTAACGTTAATGGTGTTCTGAATTCGTGAGAGATGTTGGTGAAGAAAGAGATCTTTTTTTCATTGATCTCTCTTTCTTTTTCATTAAGGATCCTTTCTTTTTCGCGTTCGGCATGTTCTTTTTCTCTTTCGGCCCTTTCCTTTTCCAATTCAGCTTTTTCTACTGCCAATTCGGCAAGGCTTCTTTCTTTTTCTGATCGTTCATTTTCTGCATTAAGCTTTGCAATTTTTACGTCGTATTGTAGCCTGGTTTGTTTTGCACGGTATTGCAGATAAAAATAAACGGCTGCGCCAATCATTACCGTATAAAGCAAATATGCCCACCAGGTTCGGTACCAGGGTGGCAACACAATGATATCAATTTGCACCTCTTCTTTATTCCATTGACCTTCGGCATTGGTGTTTTTAACCCTGAAAGTGTAGGCACCCTCGGAAAGATGGCTATAAATTACCTTTCTTGAATTGCCACAATAGATCCAGTCTTTATCTGAACCCTGCATGTAATAAGCATATTGAATTTTATCAGGTGCGGAATATTCCAGGGCTGCGAACTCAAATGAAAGAACGGCTTTATTGTAAGGGATTTTGATGAGCTTAATACGATTGGAACCGGTTTGGACCTTAATGGAAGGATCTGCCTCGGGGGAAGTGTTGGCAACTTTCACATCGGTTAAAACAATTTGCGGATCGCCGTTGACGGCTGTGATGCTTTCGGGACGGAACAAAGAGAATCCTCTAATTCCACCAAAAGCAAATTCGCCAGACCGTAATTTTAATGCTGCATGATAATTAAACTGGTTGCTTTGCAATCCATCGCCCTGATAATAGTTCTTGAATGTTCTGTTGACAGGATTAAATTTGGCAATGCCATTAAAAGTGCTCATCCACAAGTTACCTTCTGCATCTTCAAGAATCCTTAATATGGAATTGCTGCAAAGACCTTCATCTGTAGTGTAACGGGCAATAATCTTTCCCTGCTTTCTGTTGAACAGAATCAATCCCCCTCCTTCGGTACCCAGCCAGAAATTGCCCGAGTGATCTTCCAGTATAGTACTAACCGGTTTACCAATGAAATAAGAAACATGTTTTTTGCCGGCTTTATCAATTTGAAACAGGTAGTTTATGCCGCCTCCCCAAAAAACATTGTTTCTGTCTTCCCTTAATACATACAGATCCTTAAGCCTGTCGTCGAACAATTCAAAAACCTTTTTCTGCCTGTTCAATTTGAACAGGCCGTATTGCTGGGCGCTTAGCCACAAATTTCTTTCGTGATCTTCCAGAAGATTGGGGCCTATAGGATGTAAAGTGAGGGAAGTGTTATTAGGATCAACATAGCTATAGTGTTCAAATCTGCCGTTATTGAAACGATTTACTCCTCCCCGGTAAGTGGTTATCCAGAGATTGTTTTCAAAATCTGACTGGATGTCGGTAACGAAATTGTCGCTTAATGAATATGGATCCCCGCTGTTGTGGCGATAATTGGTAAAGGAGTTCGATGTTCTGTTCCAAATACTCAGGCCACTGCCATCTGTACCAATCCATAAGTCATTGTTGGGCGCTTCGTAAAACGATAAAATATAATTGCTGATAAGGGTGTTGGTTGTGGCGGGATTGGAAACAATATTTTGAAACCGCTCTTTATTGGGGTCAATGACATTGATGCCGCCTCTTAATGTGCCAATCCATTTTCGTGATTGTTTGTCAATCCAGATAGAATATACAGCATTGCTGGATAAAGAATTTGGCTCTCTTGTATTGGATAAAAATTTCGCCTCGTCGGTTTCTGTATTTAAGATAACAACACCACCGCCATTTGTTGCAATCCACAATTCATTGTTTTTACTTACTGTGATTGCTGCAACGGTATTGTAGTTTAATTTTTTATTGGCTTCATTATACACTTTGTCGAAAGAATTGGAAGCGATGTTGTACCGGAACAATCCATCATTCGTTCCTATCCACAGATAACCATTTGCTGCTTCAATACAATTGGCTGATTTGATAGTTGCATTTACGAGCTTTGCTTTGTTGGTTTTATAGTCATAAAAATACAAGCCCTTATCAGCCACAAAGAACCAGACATTTTTATGATTGTCGGTTTTTACTGAAGTAACATCATATGGAGAATTGGCATCGTTGTCTAATGGTATTCTGTTAGCAAGGCTTTGGCTTTTCTGGAAAAAAAGCAAGCCTTTGTTAGCTGTAGCAACGAACATATTACCCTGCTGGTCTGCTTCAATATCATTGACGACCGACCTTAGTTGCTCCACTTTTTTATCAGCGGTATAGTAATAAAGAAAAGAAAAATTGTTAGAGAGGCTTTGGTAAACACATGCCCCCTGTCTTGTGCCTACCCATAAATTCCCTTTTGCATCTTCGCTGATGGCATTGATCCAGTTGTTGATGAGAGACTGGTTGTTTTTGAAGTTATTTCTGAAGATCTTGAATTCATATCCATCATAGCGGTTTAGTCCGTCGTAAGTGCCAAACCACATAAAACCATTTTTATCCTGGTAGATACATCTTACAAAATTGTTCGACAAGCCCTGTTCAATTCCAAGACAGGCACTCACCGGATAGCCGGCAAAGGACGGATGCCCGGCAAGAAACAAGAAAACCACAAAGCAGACAAGTTTGTCAAAAAACGATTTCATATGACACAGCAATTAGCGAAAAATGGACCACTGGCTTATATATCCCTTGCAATATAAGTGAAAACAAAAAAAGGGTAAGTATAAACAAACCCTTTTTTGTTATTAACAGTCACAAGAGGAATAACAGGCTGGCTAATGCTTTGAATTATAGGATACGGAATAAACAGAGCCAACTCTTAACTTAAGGTGGTCAAGGGTGGTTTTTCAAGGAATAATTCATTATTTGTCAATTATTTTATTATCAACGTGTTGTTTATTTTATCGATCAGGTCCTGTAAATGATTTTTTGTTGCATTGTCGTTTACACTTACCAGCGCCATACGCATTTTTGACCTCAGTGAAACAAGATGTGCTTTTATAACTGCGGTGAACTCGGTTAGTTTTACGGGCCCGGATGTTGGTGTAGGAGCCGCAAGAAATGCCGACAATCTATCGATATACAATTTTTGCAGATTTCTCCGGTACAAGTCGATGGGTGTTTTTGAATCCAATTCACCCCAAACACCTTTCTGAAGATCGGAGAGAAACGCGCTGATTGTATAGGTTTTGCTATTAAGCGCTTCGTTGTTGAGCAACCTGGTCATTATCCCTGAGCCAAATAATTTCGATATAGTGCTCTCCTGCAAACCGTTTATGATATCAAGCGGATAGCTACCGGTATAAGAAAGTATTTTCTTATCGACCAACCATAGCGGAGTATTGAATACCTGTTGATTAAGAAAGCGCACGGCTTCTGCCTGTATTTCTTCAGGCACAGGTTCATATACAGCGCCGGGTTGTTCAACGGTTTTTATTGTTTCATACCGTCCGCCTATATTCTTTATTACGTGTCCCACATAGCGGCTGAACTGCTGAAAAATCTGTACGTGCATTGCCTGCAGGTTGTCATATCCTTCATTATTTTCTTTTGTCCATTCCGCGAGGTGGCTCATGATCCGCTTCAGATTCTTAATACCATATTCACTGGCTTTTACTGCATTATCGCCGAGGTCTTCACTTTGGCTGCGCGGATCTTCCTGGCTCATTTCGTTGCCAAACCAATTTCTTTTATCGCTGGCATGGGCGATGATCCACTGATTCAATACGGGTGTTTCGTCATCGGCATTTTTTGCTTCGGGGATCATGCGGTAGCCCCACTCAATTGCCCATTTATCATATTGCCCAATGCGTGGGAACAATCCAATCTCTGAAATGCTGTCTTCGGGTTGAGCCACATAATTAAAACGGGCATAATCCATAATAGATGCCGTATGGCCGTTTGCTTCAACCCATTTTTTATCGCGGAGCTTTTCAACGGGTGTTGCGGAACTGCTTCCGAAATTGTGTAGCAGACCCAATGTATGACCCACTTCATGCGACGATACAAAACGTATCAATTGGCCCATTAATGCATCGCTGAAGTGCATTTTACGGGCGGCTGTATCAACAGCTGCAGTCTGTACGAAATACCAGTCGTGTACGAGTTTCATTACGTTATGGTACCAGTTGATATGTGTTTCCAAAACTTCTCCGCTACGGGGATCAACAATATGCGGACCGCTGGCATTCGCGACGGGTGAAGGTTTGTATACAATGGCTGAATGACGGGCATCTTCGAGGCTCCAGGTGCTGTCTTCCTGTGGCGTGGGAGCTACCTTACCTATAATGGCATTTTTAAAACCGGCTTTTTCAAAAGCCGCCTGCCAGTCGTTAATGCCCTGTATAAGATAAGGCACCCATTTGGCAGGCGTTTCGGGATCAATATAAATAACAATGGGATTTTCGGGTTCTACGAGTTCGCCCCGTTTATATTTTTCCATATCCTCTTTACGGGGCTGTAACCTCCAGCGTTCGGCAAAAAATATTCTCTTAACGCCCTGTGGATCGGCATCAAAATCGGTATACGAGGTTGCAAAGTATCCAACTCTGTCATCAGCATAACGTGGCTGCATAGGTATTTTTGGCAGCACAACAATGCTGGTGTTCAATTCAACTGTTACGAGTTTGGTTGCAGAGGTATTGGTAGTCAATACGCCGTTAAACAGGTTGGCGGTATTAACAGGTGTTTTGGTATACGTTTTTACGGTCCTGATCTCGGTATTGATAGGAAAAGATTTTATATACAACAGGTACGATTTATCTGCCTGGTATCCGCTGAGGCCCATTTTGCCTTTGTCGCCTCCCCAAAAAAACAGGTCGTTATCGCCATTCACGACGTCGGTTAAATCAATAACAGTATTTTGCACACCTGTTAAAGAATCTTTTCTTACGGCACGTATATCAAAAGCCATAGCTATTGGCTGAATATTACTGTTCATTACCGCGCGATACATTTCGCGCGTACTATCTTTCGACCGCTCAGAAAAGGATAGGTCCCGGATGAAGATCTTGTTGTTTGGCCCTTTTTCAAACCTGATCACCGACTGGTTTAGCATATCGCCTGCATAACCATTCAATGCATTATTGGAACGCATATCTGCTCCCGCCTTTGCCAAACGACTTGTAATGAGCAGATCTCTGTCGAATATTGAATCGGGTATTTCAAAATAGATCTTATCATCAACTCTATGTACGATCAACAAACCGACGCTTGTTTTTGCATTTTTAGTAATTACTGTCTGGTAGGGCTTTATTCCACCAACTTTATTAACGGGTAAAGCAGGCAAAGAATCACCCACATGTTGAGTGTGGATTTGAGAAAATACCAAATTGCAACAAATCAGAAGCAAAGCTGTAAAATGAATCTTGTGTGTCATTTAAATTTTGAATGAAGTTTTATTTTTAGATCGCCTAATTAACAAAGTCGTCTATGAGATTTTTTCCGAAATAGTGCCTGAGTTTATTTTCAAAAAAGGTTTTATATACACCTTCATAATGGTGTGATTGCCCGGGCAGTACCAACATATCAAAATCTTTCCCTGCTCTTATTAATGCATCTGCCATGCGATAAGTATTGCCGGGGTGCACATTGGCATCGGTTTCGCCGGTAACGAGTAAAAGATGTCCTTTAAGGTTAGCGGCGAGCGTTTGGTTGACCGGCGTTTTGAACGGGAACGAGGTAACGGTTTTTCCATTGGGCAACGTATCTGTTTTTTCAGTTACGCCCTGATAGGTTTCACCCCAGGTACGATTGTAGATGTTGTTGTCATGGTTACCTGAAGAAGCGACGGCCACTTTATAAAAATCAGGATAGGTGCAAATGGCTGCTGTTGCCATTGCAGCGCCGCCTGAATGTCCGACTATTCCTACCCGGTTTATATCGATAAAAGGATACCGCCGGGGCAGTTGTTCCAGTCCGTATTTGTCATCGGCCAATGGGGCATCGCGCAGATTGCCATATTGAAAAGTGGCGTATTTTTTCTCCCTGTAAGGCGATCCGCCCCTGTGACCCATGCAAACGACGATGAAGCCGAGCTGTGCGAGCGGTGCATTGTTGTATTTATCGAAAACAGTAAAGTCGGGCCAGACGGTTTCTATTTGAGGACCGGGATATACCTGTGAAATAACGGGATATTTACGGGTAGAATCAAAATCGAAAGGCTTCCACATAATGCCGTACAGATCTGTAACGTTATCAGCAGCTTTTATAGTAAATGGTTCGGGAGGGCGCCAGCCATAGTTATATAATTTTTCAACATCGGCGGTGGCAACTTCCATAATAAATGTTCCATTGTTATCGCGCAGCACGGTATGAGGGGCTGTATTTATTGTTGAATAATTATCAATGAAGTAATGCCCCGATGGAGAAAAATAAATGCCGTGCGTAGCATTCTCCGGTGTCAATAGTTTGGTCAGTTTGCCGTCGAGGTTTACTTTATAGACATGGGCATAGTAGGGATTGCGCCCTGCTTCTTTACCATAACCATACATGAACAGCGCGTTGCTGACAGAATCGATATACAGAATACGACCGGCCGTCCAGCTTCCATGGGTTACAGCATGTTTCAATTCGCCGTTGTTGCCGTAGAGGTAATATTGCCCCCACCCTGTTCTGTCGGACCACCAGAGAATATCCCTGCCATTGTTTATTACTGATACATTGAACAGGTCTTCATTCAGGTACGGATTACATACTTCATGGATTATCACACGCACTTCGCCTGTAATGGTATTTCCTGCGCATAGTTCTACTTCATTCCTGGTACGCTTTTTACGGAGGAAATAAATTTCATCAGATAGAAATTTTGTTTTTACCACTTCGAGTTCCTGGTCTTTCCATTTCTCTGCTTTTATTTTTACTAACCTGCCGCTGTTTACATCCCCTGCAAACAGTTCGTATTGTGTTACATCCTTATCGCCCGGCAACTGGTATTTATAAGTTTCAACCCATGGCCGGGACCATCCGAGGGTATGTACCAGCGAGAGGGTTCCCACCTTTCTGTTATCTTTTCGAACCAGATAAAACCTTTTATTATCAGCTAACCAAACTGCATTTGCCCGTAGCTTTTGAATACCGGAAGTATCTGCTTCATTTACTGAAAAAGAATAGTAAGGCTGCGCATCTGAGCTAAGCATCGTTTCTGCACTATCGCCCACTTTTTGGAGGAACAGGTTATGCGCTTTTGTATACAACTGCCATTTGCCATCGGGAGAAGCTGTACCAATTAAACCTTTGGGAAATACCGGTTTTCTTTGAGCCAGGGTGTCGGCAACGAGGCTATAGTTGTAAAAATTATAACTGTATGTTGCTCCCTTATAGGTTATGGTTACTGTTTGCTGTTTATTGGCAATATTAAAAGGGGCATTAAAGTTAATAAGTGTTGTATCTATTTTTTCTTTTCTTAATTGTTGCAATTGTGTTGTAATGATCCCCTTGTTGAATAACAGTTTTTTCTCTTTTCGTTTTGGATCAACATAATAATAGTTTTTACCATTTCGGTCTTCATAAATAAACCAAAACCTATCGTCGCCTTTAAAAAAGAATGGCAGCACTGTAAGCGAGCCAACCTTACCTGTAAGGTTGGGCACATCGTACTTTTCTGCAGCGGCATAGTTAGCCCGCTGTGCTGCCACCATGAGGGGTACGTATATTATAAAGGACAGTAAGAAGCAATGCTTTTTCTTCATCATGTTATTGTTATAGGCTGTATTGTTAATGCCTTACAAACTTTTTACAAACTGAACCATTCTTTCGCTTTTGTCGCTTTTAACAACGGCATCAATTACCTGTTGCACGCGGGCATTCCGTTTTCTTTCAGATGCGGGAAACATAATGAAATACGATAAAGTTGCTCGTTGATTTTCGGCAGAAAAACTACCGATATGTTTTATCATTAAGGTGGTAACCTGGTTGGTATCTTTCTCTACTGCAGCCTGGGCAATATCTACCAATGCCAGCAGTTGTTCTTTATCTTCGAGTTTTGAGTTTTTAATCTGCGTGCGGTACCCATCAAACTCTTTTTTATCGTAAGTAAAAAGCTTATTGCCCACGTCTTTCAAATACCAGCCACGCAATGAGTATTCAGCAATTTGCTGATAGGTATGACGCATTTTGCTTTCCACGGCTTCCGGGCCATTTGCTTTAGCAAAATCGGCCCAATGACTGGCCATGTAGTTAAAGGTGCGGCTATGGATGTTTGATAAGTACATGCTGTATTTGTTTTCTCCAAACAGGAACCAGTTTTCAGGTAATAGCTTTTCTTTGGAGGAAAGCATATCGAAATATTCATTGGCAATCTTTTGCCCTACGGAAATTTCTTTGCCATCCAATTTTATCTGAATATACTCTCTCAGCAGGTCTTTAGTACGTTCACCGGCTTCGTATCGTTCATTTAAAATAGCCACGCGATTGGCGGGGTTCATTCCCTGCCTGATCTTCAACATGAATGAATCGGCAATCATACCACCCACAAAGCGGTACACCACTTTGCGATTGCTATTGAGCAGCAAAAAAGTTGGATAGGCTTCTACATTATACTCTTTGCGTAATGTAACGCCTTCGCCTTTTTCCATATCGAGCTGGAGGTTCACAAAATTGGAATCAAAGAAATCGGCCACACTGTCTTGTGTAAATACATATTTGCTCATTTGTTTACAGGGGCCGCACCAACTGGTTATGCAATCCACGAAAACAAGCTTATTCCCGCTTTTTGCTTTAATAAGTGCAGAATCAAATGTGGTCTTTTCAAAATTAATGCTCCTGTTTTGCGCGACCATACTGCCCGAATACAGCAGTATGGCGGCTATTAAAACCTGTTTCATGTATAAGGATGGTTGGTTTGAATGAAGGCACTGTTTATTTGTCTACTGCATTACCAATAGCCTGCAGGTCGACACCGTAATTAGTGATGAAGTAATTTCTGATTATATTATATCGCTGCTTTATTTTTCCATTAGTATCCTTGGTTGCATTGAGGATGCCCCAGAAAGTGGTATTTGTGTTAGCAACGCTTTTCTTAAGATTTGTTTCGTTGGTGCTTACCATGGCTTCCATATAGGCATTCCAATCGAGTTGGGGAGAACGGGGACTAGTGGTAGGAGTTATTATACCTTGTGCATAAGCGGCTGCCTGGCTGTTAATTGTGGCACTATAACTGGCGATAGATGCAAAATCGTTGGTGGGCGCCGACAAATTGCGGCCTTCAATGCTTTGTATAAAGATCAGGTTAACTTTTGCGGCAAATTTGGTAGAGTCGCTGCTTGTGATGCCGGTCACTCCTGCATTACCATAGTTTATACAAATGTTGTCATAATTGTACCATGCACCTACGCTTTTTGTTGTTTTTACATACCGCAGCGGATTGAATAAATAAGAAGAGTAAACCGAATCGATCGATGCGCAGAGCATAACTTTTGCAGGTAGAAATTTAGCCAGAAAAGCATCGGTGTAAAAAGAAAGCCACAACTTCTTAACGACAGCCAGTTGTTGTGCTATGTAATTAGTGTCGGCTGGAGTTACCAAATAGCCGGTACTCCAAAAGCCGGTGCTGTCCACAGTAGGATTTTTCCAGCCGGTAGGCGTCCAGTAAGTATCCTTATCGATAAACTTGTATAAGAAATAGGTACTGTACTTGTTGTATAAATTAACGATAGTGGTATCATATACATGGTTGCCTTGCGGCAGCGTATAGCCCTGCTCGCCATCAGAAGCGGTTAATTTACCTTCCTTTTTACAGGCCGTTGCACAAAATGCAACTATAATAAATAAACCAGCGATGTATGTTAGTTTGTTCATGCTTTGTATATTTTGGGTAACCTGATTATCTTGGATTTTGCTGCAGTTGATCATTCCTGTTCATAGCTGTATAAGGAATAGGTAATGCGTACATTTTGCTGCCGCTGGTAAGCGTATAGGTAGTAGTTCCACCAACCGCGTCTACATACTGGTGGGTTACAGAAAGTCCCCAGCGTTTGATATCTACCCATCTGAAATTTTCTTCGAGACACAACTCGCGGCGACGCTCATCCTGACAGAATTTGAATAAGGCATCAGCATCGGTAATATTTACCGGTGTGTACGTAGTTTTGCGGGTATCGTACCGGTTTTGGCGCAGTATGTTAAGATCGCTTAGCGCCTGACTAAGATCAGCGCTATTGGCCATTTTTTTGTACCGGCGTATAGATGCTTCTGCCCTATTGAGGTACAACTCAGCCACTCTTATTCCGCGGGCGTCATATGGTTTAGCGGCACTTGCACTAATTTTATAACTACGGTATGGCCAGGCGGGAGAAGCTGAATTTTTAACAAAATAAAGCCTGTAACGCAAATCACCCAGATTATTGGTATCAGTACCCTGGTTGTAAAGATTCATCAGCCCAGGTGAAACTGAGAAAGGAGGCAATACTGCCCCTGTACTTAAAGCACCCGGAAAAAAGTTAGCCGAAGCAGTAGAATTGGCACCATATTGCCATATTACTTCAGGCCCCATGGTATAATCGTAAATGCCATTAGAATTTAGAATGGTTGCTGAGATCACATAGTTTGTTAAGGAAGTGAGCCCTGATTTTTCAGCCAATGCATTGGTGGCATACTTTATTACATTATCCATATCCTGATCGCGGCCCATGTACAAATACAACCGGCTTAGCAATGTATAGGCGGCAATATGACCAACCCTGAACGTATTGCCGGGTATAAAATTATTCTTCAGCAGGTCGGCGGCTATTAACAGATCGCTTTCTATCTGGCTGTAAACTTCAGCAAGTGTTTTGCGTACGGGTTTGGCATCGGTAACTTTACTGCTCAACACCAACGGCACTCCTAAACTGGTGGTTGGATCTATCCCTATACCGCTATAAGGTTGACCATAGAGGGTTACCAGCTTGAGGTAATAAAAAGCGCGTAAAAAAAGTGCTTGTCCGTGCAGGGCATTTTTTTCCTGATCGGTTCCCGACACCTTGTCAAGATAATCCAGCACTACATTACAGCCTTTTATTTTACTATAATATATTTTCCATGAGTCAACACCACTCAGATTAACAATGTTGGTACCTGACGTGCTATCAAATGCTGTAGGGTCCCACGTGAATAAAGGTGTACCGTTTGTTTCATAAATCGTATATGTTGTGGGGTCTGATGAAGGGATGCCCGTTGACTGAATATCATCTGTAAGCAGATCGGTATACCCATCTGTATAGGTGGAATAAGGGTATCCTTCGCCATCGAGTAATTGGTTGAGATCATTAGCTGTAGAGGGCCTGATCTCATCCTGACTCGTTTGGGTAAGAAACTTTTTACAGGAGGAAAACAGCAGTGCTGTGAACAACAGGCAAACACAACTTTTATATATGTTATTCATATAAGTCGGGTTAAGAGATTATAAACTGGTATTTATATTAAGGGTATACACCCGGGTTCTGGGTTGACCACCGGTGGCTACTTCTGCATCTACGCCATGAAAACTTTTGCTTACAATAGCAAAGGGCGATGTTACGCCGGCTCCTACCGAAGCATTTTTCAACCCCATTTTCGTTATCAGCTTTGCTGATAATGCATAGGTTATATTAATGCTGTTGCAACGAAAGGTAGAAGCATCAACCACCCGGGCGGAACTGTAGTTATACATTTCATAGGCATTGGTATATGTTTTACCGTTGGGAAGTTTTGCCTGAGAATAATAAACATTGCGATCGGGCAAACCCGGGAAATTGGCAGTCGTATTATCGGGTGTCCACCTGTTTAATAACTCTCTCGAAAGATTTTGAAATTCCGATGGCAAGTAGGTTGTTAAGGGATAAGCCGGCGCAAGGAGCCGCTTTCCACCTACCTGCAGGTAAAAAGAGGATGACAGAGTTAGTTTTTTGTACCTGAAATTCATGCTGATGCCGGACGTTAAATCAGGATCCATTTTACCCATATACTTCATGTAAGAAGTAGGATCGTTAATGGGGTCGGTGTCGCCCTTTGTTGCGAGGTTAATGATGGGATAACCGTTAGCAGGATTAATTCCCTGGAAGTCGAAAGCCCAGAAACCCGAAACAGGATAACCCGCTTTATACAATCCCCCGGTTACGGCGGTTTGCCATGTAAGGGTTTGACTGGTATTTGTTCTGGTGATCTCATTGAAGTTCTTCGACATGTTGAAACCTACTGACCATGTAAAGTCTTTGGTACGAACAGGCACGAACGATAAGCCTACTTCAATACCCTGATTAGTCATACTACCTCCATTTACAGGCATAGAGGCAACGCCGTATTCTTCGGGTACTACTAAATAGGTAATGATATCTTTTCCTTTTTTCTGATAGGCTTCGGCGTAAGCCTGGATCTTGTTATTAAATAGCCCCATTTGAAAGCCCAGGTTAATAGTAGTATTCTTTTCCCAGCGTAAATCGGCATAGGGCAAGTTGGATATATACAGTAAATAGTCACCCGTAAACTGGTCAATCACCGAAGCAGAAGGACTTGAAACTATTTTGGCAATGAGATCAGGGCTGAAATTACTGGCCAGGTTACGTTGATAACCATAGGCAGCCTTAACGCTAAGGTTTGACAGCCATGAATTGCGGGCAAACCATTTTTCATTGGTCACATTCCAGCGTACACCACCCGCCCATACGGGATTGAATTTTTCCCTTGTATCCTGACCGAACCGGTTTGAAGCATCTGACCGTACACTCATATTCAGCACATACCGGTTGTCGTAGGTATAACCGGCGGTTAAATACATGCCCATGTTGTTTACTATGTTGTCGGTTATAGCATGGGGCATTTGTAGTAAAGGATTCGGGGTTGCATTGGCAGTATAGGTAAGAGGCACGTTGGCGAATGAATTGCCCCTGTCTCTCAGCCAGCCATATGTTGTTTCGGTATAACCGGTATAATGGGTGCTGTTTATTTCTTCACCCAGTAAGGCAGTTACTGCATGTTTATCGTTGAAAACTTTTGCAAAGTTGATTCCATTGCGCCAGTTAAGAGAAGTACTTTGGGCATTGTTTACGTTATATTCACCGCCATAGGGCAATTTGCTGTTGATAAAGGCAGCATCGGTAATGGTAGCGCTTCCATAATTGAACCCGCGCACGGAATCGATATAATTACTTTTTTCTGTAGAATAGCTTGCACCGGCGGTATTGGTAACACTATAGCTGAATAAAGTTTGCAGCGTAATATCCCTGGTGAGGTTGTAATTCACCTGAATGTTGCTGTTAGCCATCAGGGATTTTGAATTGACACCGGTATTATCCAGTTCATTCAGGATGTTAAAGGCAAATCCATTTCCGCTATTCAATGTATTGGCATAAAAGTACCGGTTTCCGGTTGAGTCGTAGGCGGGAATTACTCTACTGACAAAGGAAGCGTAGGAATAAGGATTCACTCTAAAAAATCCGTCGGTATTTTTTTGCGAGGCAGATAACCGCACATTTACATTAAGCTTATCGCTTAAGTAAGTGGTGAGCGCAAAGTTACCCGTGTATCCTTTCGAATCATTGCCAATGGCAGTGCCATTTACGTCGCTGTAACTTATAGAGCCGTAATACCTGGTATTGTTATTACCGCCGGAAATACTAAGGTTATGATTAATGGTAAGGGGGGTACGGAATAAGATATTGAACCAATCGGTATTCTGCACTTCGGCAGCTTTTACACGGTTATTGAATTGATCATAATCTATACGCTTGAACAGGTAATCGCTTAAAGCGCCTGCATATCCTATACCAGTATTAAAATAATTATAAGACACCAGCCCCCTGTCATATATTTCCTTTGAAACAGCCACTCTTTCCTTTGAATTCATCAGGTTCAGCTTCTTATAGGAAACTTTTTCTGCAATGCTGGCGTTCACTGAATAACTGATGGTTGCGGGGCCTGCCTTTCCTTTTTTAGTGGTGATGACTATTACTCCATTGCCGGCTCTTACGCCGTAAATGGCAGTAGCAGAGGCATCTTTTAAAACAGTAATGTCTTCGATATCCTGCGGGTTCAGCCACGAGATGGCATTGCCCACATAGTCTCTCACATAATCGTAATTGTCTTTACTAATGCCGCCGAGCACATCTAACGTATTAGCTTTAAAGGGCAGCGGGTCCTGTTGTATAATACCATCTACCACCCAAATAGGGTCCTGGTTACCGAATAATGTTGATGTACCGCGTACCCTGGTTTTTTGACGAACTCCTACCTGACCGGTGCTGTTGGTAATGGTTACGCCGGTTAATTTTCCCTGTAAAGATTGTTCCAACGTATTATTTCCATTGAGGTATAATTCAGAAGCCTTAATTGTATTGGTTGCACCAACTATTTGAGATTTCTTCAAAAACTGGTAACCTGTAGGCACCACTTCAATTTCATCGAGCTTTTCAATGCGGGGTAATAACAGTACTGAGACATTGGTATTTTCTGACGTTATTACAATTTGTTTGGGAATAAAAGAGACGGAACTAAAAATAAGCACATCGCCGGGTTCTGCTGAGATACTGAAATGACCGGTTTTATCTGTTCGCACACTTCTGCCTTTTCCCCGAATAGAAACGGTTATATCAGGTAAAGGCCTTCCCAGTGAATCGCGCACAAACCCTGTTACAATTGCAGTGGGGTCCGGCGCATTTTCAACTGAAATGGCTGAAGCATTCTTCTTCATTTTTACAGTTATCAACTTGCCTTCAATTGAAT
>Ga0105239_10005518_pt1 | contig 14816 bp, 14 predicted proteins | sample KBSC44metaG_FD_92761 | JGI IMG/M metagenome (GOLD analysis project Ga0105239, IMG submission 92761) | Corn rhizosphere microbial communities from Kellogg Biological Station, Michigan, USA - KBS C4-4 metaG | ecosystem: Host-associated > Plants > Roots > Rhizosphere > Soil | place: Michigan, USA... | reverse complement strand
AAATCGGCGACGCGCGAGACGCACGGTTTCGCGCCGATGTTGGGCAACGATGGCGGCGAGGGTTTCGGAATAGGGGCCGCGTGATGCGGTCAACCAAGCTCTTCCGATCTAAGCCGCGAGTTCTGCGGCCCGGACCTGTGCGTATCATTGTGGCCAGACAGAATGATGGGCTATCCCAAAAGTTATGATGGAAAGTTGGACCCCCGAAGGCGGCTACATGAACCACATCCTGTATCGGATGTGTGCAGAGCAATCTCGCCACAACAACCCGGTGGTGGTAGCAGGCAAACTCGAACTGGTGGGCCGCGCTTATTCCGCCGCGCCGAGTCGGGGCACGAAGATCGATAAGTTCTATGCCGATTTGGCAGAAGCCGTTGTCGAGCAGCACGTTGCATTGGACGCCGCAATCACCGAGGCGCATGAGATCAAGCAGCCATCGCTCGACGGCTTGCCGCTCATTCTCAAGGCGCACGCTTTGCTGAATGGGCTGGTGGTGGACTTCATCAATTCAAAGATTCCGGGGGGCGGGCCGCGTTCAGTGAATCACCGCATTTCGTTCTGCTCAAAATATCTGCACTTCCATGTGCCGACCGCGTTTCCGATATACGATTCAATCGCCCAGAATGCGCTGCAAGATCGGTTGAAGGCCGGTCAGTTTGAAGCCGCAAGACGACATAGTGACTTCGCTGGCACCTACGCCGTATTCTGCCGGAAGCTGATCGCATATGCCTCGGCAACACATTCGGAGGATTGGACACCACGATCAGTGGACGCCGAGCTTTACGGCTACGACGCGACAAACACGCGCAACGGTCTGGACGCACGAAGCGCAGCAGAACCAGCCTAAGGCGTTCCGGCAATTTCCATTGTGATACGCCCGAAAAGCTCCTTAGGCTCTACGCCAAGGGCGCGTGCGATCCTGACGATCTCCACGATGCCGACACTGCGCTCGGCGGACTCGATCCGGGATATGTAATTATCAGCCTTTCCGAGCTTTTTGCACAACGCGCTCTGCGTCATACCGATCTCCTCGCGCAGAGCGCGAAGGTTCCGAACGACGCTTCGGTAGGGTTCGCCGTGAAGATCATCAGCCACGGACAATCAATGAACACGTGACGCCATCCTACCATTTCGGTAGGACATCTCCGGCTAATCGACGCGGCGCTTGTGCCGAGGGCTTGGGAGGGGATGTGCAGACGATTCTGATCTTCGCAACGGTGATCTCGGGCTTAATTGCCTTCTATAGTCTCAAGGAGGGGATCGCCCGGAGGATGGGCGGGGGTTGGGACCCACAATCGGTTCAAACGCTGTTGAACGTGGGTCGGATCGCATTGGTCGTGTGCGTAGGAAGCGTCGCCCTCTTCTACTTCAACGGACAGAAGATCGCGAAAGCGAGGCGTGCTCGGGAAGCGCAACGGCAACAAGCGTATGATCGGGCCGATCTCGCGAGGGTCGCGCCTTTGGCACATCGCGCTGGTATCAGCGCTGATGAGTATCTGGTCATGGATCGAAGCCAAGGTTCGGCGAGCACGGCTTGCCAAAGCGCGATGCGAGATTTTACGGGATCGCGTGGCTCGTCAGAATTGTTTCCGAGCTTCGCGTGGGAACCTGTAGGTCCCACGAAAATGCATCTCACCTTCGCCGACTACGGGGTGTCATGCACCTACGATGTTGCCACTGGAAAGGCCGAACTGACCAACTGACGCGTCCCGGCGCGGCATCAACCAGCGCTCCGCGCCCACGACAGATTTCCCTATCCTCAAACGAGGGTTGCCGGACCGGAAAGAGAGATGCGGCCAGTCGTTTCAGGCCGAAGCACCGCGAAGGCCGTGAACGATGCAGCCGCTCGGGGCCGCGTAAGCGGTTCCGCTTTCGCATTCTAACAAGGGCGTCTCTCGCCTTCGGCTCGACCCACCCGCGCCCAGCGCATTCACGGCCCACGGCTTTGCCGTGTCCGAGCAATTGCGCTTGGTGCTTACTTCAAGAAATATGAAAACCTTGTTGTCCAGAATAATCCTAAAAGAAGTATTTGATCCAGACGCCGATGTGCCGTGAACGGACAAACAAATAACGCCCAAACATCTGTCCATGATATTATCGCGTGATGATAAATAGGGCGGACATGATTACCATCAATTATGACGATAGTGGCTGTGGGGACGGTAAGACGCATCGGGCGATGCGCTCAATGACGGAAGTGGGTGGCCGACATCTATACGTCGTGGAACGTGTGGATACCATGACAGAACGAGCCCGAGAACTTCAGTCCATCGCGACTGAGCTTGGGCGGTTCATCACCACGGACTCGATCAGGGCGAATGCCGATCATCGTTTGGCAGGCCGCAGTGTGACCGCACGGGTTGAAACGATCCCAGACGACTACCGAACCCACCAGAATATTGTCGTGTTCATCACCCACGAGGCGATGAAACTGGCCAATTTTGAGAGCTTCGCGGGCGAGGGCTGGTCGATCTGGATCGATGAGGTCCCGGACATCCTCGACCAAGGCAAGCATCGCTTCTGCGAGACATGGCCGAAGCTGGAGGAGATGTATCAACTTCACCCAACTGCCAAGGGTAATTGGTCGCGAGCAACGGTGATCGACGGAGCACCCGACATTCGCGCTTTGGCGCAGGACGATGGGCTCGAAATGCTGCGCCCTTTCCATCGGCGATTGAGTGACCCTCGTCGCGACGTTTTCGTCAATATCACCAAATGGGACGAGCTTGCTGTGAGAGGCAAGGAGCTTTCTTGGTATTCGCTCTGGTGCCCCAACGACCTCCAGCACTTCGAGGGCATTTTCTTGCTCGGCAACCGTCTCAAATCGTCGGCTACGGTCGCAATTCTTCAGGCCAAATGGCCAGAGATCGAATGGCGACAGATGCGAAGCTCGCCTCGTAGATTTGCGTGGCGAAACGTCAAGATCACATACTTTGCGGAGAGCCACTGCGCTTCACGCGCCCTGTTCTCGTCTGAGCGAGGACAGGATAATCTCCGAAAAATCGCAGAATATATCGATTTCCGCGTTCCGCCGGGTGAGCACATCTGGTCCTGCAACGAGCGATATCGATCTGAACTCGATGGGCTCGGCGGGCGATGGCTGAGCCCCCGTCAGTCCGGCTCAAATCGTCATTCGCGGGTCACCAATGCGACAATGATCTTCACTGCCAAACCAGAGCCAAGTGTGCGCGCAATCTACGAGCGGCTCGGCATCGATCCAGACTTGTTTACCGTGTCAGCGGAGCGGGAAATCATCCTCCAGTTCATTTGCCGGACCGCACTCCGGCTGCCCGATGATATGCGCGATGTGCGACTCTGGGTTTATGACAGAGCGCAGGCTGAATATCTGCGAGACTATTTTGCCGATGATCCGCGCGGCTACGTCAAATGCGAGTTGAGACTGGAAAATCTCGGCTTCGCCTACCAGCAGCGTGACAGCAAGCCCGGACGGCGAAAAGTCGCTCTCACCCCAGAGCAAGCCGAGGCCAAGAAGGTGGCTGACCGTATCAAAGATCGTGATCGGAAGCGTCGAGAGCGGGCTGAAAAAGTGCCAGCAGCTAACGACGATGCAGATCGGCAAGCAGCGTGATTCTTCTCACCACTATATGGAGGTGACAAGAATGACGGTGACATCGACGAACTGGGTTTTGACACGAATTGTAGCGCTCGACGAGGTTCGACCGGGCTTGGCCGGTCAATACCTTAGGGCAAGTAGCGAACGCCGACAGGTGATTGCAGCCTATCTCGCAAGCGGCGAGCCTTTCACAGATTGTCCGCATTACGAGGCCGATCTGTTGGCTTGTGGAAATCATGATGACATCCTGTCGGCAGTGCGTGGGTCAGCCCCGACTGGCTATCGAGCGGCGCTTGCTCGTGTCGGGCATCGAGTGCAGCCTCGCCGTTTCTACATCTATCTACGGGCGTTGTTGGCGAGCCATCAGGCGAACGATGTGCTGAACGTCCTCTCTCAACAACCGTCTGTTGATATGGCCCGATTGCGGGTGATGCGGATACTTCCACGACCTATCAGGACGCCGCGCGTGGTTGCTATTCACCGCGACATCGTGGCGGCTCGCCAGACCGCCAAACTTTTCCGTCTCATGATCGAAAACGGGGTGGACGAGACGGCTCTCGCACAAGCAATCCGTCAGGCGGAAACACCCGGCGACCTAATGCGCTGCTGGCGACGGTGGGTTGAGAGGCTCAATTTCCCGAAACCACCGATCCCGGCCCAGAGCTTCTACCGGCCAATTCTAACCGGAAGCGACCTGAAGGCCGCCGCGCTCGCCTTTCGCAATTGCATGCGGCGTTTCCTCAGCGACGCCCTTGATGGCCGTGATGCCTTCGCCGTGTTCTCTGCCCCCGAGCAAGAAATTGTCGTTCATATGCGTCAGCGAGACGGTCAGTGGTTTCTCGAAGGTTGCCATGCGCGCGGAAATCGTCCCGTCGTGGCGAGTGCTGCACGGGCAGCAACCGACTTCGCGCATGCCCACGGCATTACCAAGTTCGAGCGCAAGCGATCCAGCGTCGGAAGATGGGAGCCGCTGCGCGAAATGATCGCACGATGGGAGTTCGATCACGAAATGGAGACTGGGTGGGGTTGAGCAACCGCTCAACCTGTATCAGATTCAGCGACAAAACTTGTAGGGGAATCTGATCTTGCATATTGGGGAGGCCGTCCGGGCCGAGCGGCAAACCTGCGATTGAATCAGTCGGAACTGGGAAGCCTAATCGGGGTCAGCCGTCACGCTATTGCCGCACTGGAAAAATCACGTGGTCGAGTTTCAACCTTGCTCGCGGTCGAGCCGATCCTCCGTCTTCACGTCGCCGGATTGTCGCATGGCGAGGGAATCGTCGAGCGTGTCCGCGCAACGAGGGCCCGTGACCGCCGGACCCTGCGGGAAGTTGCGGGAGCGGCACGCGTATCGGTCAACACCGTTCGGGAAATCGAAGCAGGCAGGGGCGATGTTAGCTCACTGACGAAAATCGTCGCCGCGCTCGCGCCGGGCGCGACGATGCGGTCTGGGACAACACGCATTCAACGGCAGGGATTCCTGTCGGTCGGGCGACGCATCTCAGATCGCCACAACCCGTCGGACTATTTCGCTACCCTTGCGCCGGTCACCCGCCTCTTGCTCGACCATGAGTCATTCGACATCGACAAGCCGATCCTCGAACCGGCTGTCGGCGAAGCACGCGCGATAGACCGCGTTCTGCGCGAACGCGGCCACCAAACGGTCTGCTTCGACCTGAACGGACAAGGGAAAGAGCGTCGCGATTTCCTGTCGCTGGACGAACGTTTCCATTCGCTCATCACGAACCCGCCCTTTTCGTTGCACCTCGAATTTGTGACGCACGCGAAGCGCATCACCGACCACAAGATGGCCCTCTTGCTGCCCATAAATTACCTGACCGGAGCCCAGCGGCACGCCGAGATTTGGGAGGATCAAGAGTTTCCACTCGCGCGCATTCACGTTCTCAATCGGGGCGTGAATTTCTCGAAGGGGGACGTGCACGGAGACAAGTTTCACCCGGCTCAACTATATTTGGGCTGGTTCGTGTTCGAGCGTGGCCATGCAGGTGCCCCGCATGTGAACTGGATCGACTGCACGCCGTGGATCGCCCGGAAGCGTCAGCCGAAGCGTAGCGCGAACTCTACGGCGTCAGTTGGGTCGGCCAGTTCGAACGAAGCCGAAACGAACAACTCGATATTTGAGGGACGATAACCGTGGCCTGCCTCGCGCCAACGTAAGGCAAGCCACCATGCTGCTTCGTCGAAGTCTTCCCAATCTCGCAGCACAATATTGGCGACTGGCGTGAAAGTCTGGCGGGCTTCGATGTCGCGGATTGCGGGGAGGTTACGAATTTGTTCGAGGTCCATCCACTATTTAGCGGATCACGCCGTGACGGGCTCCGGTCGGTCTGTTCTGATGGCAAGGAAGTCCGCACTGAGGCTTCCCTCATGCTGGTCGAGCCAAGCCTTCGCTGATCTCCAGCCGGGAGCAATGCCTTCAAGATAGGTCCAAAAAGCGGGTTCATGATTGCGGTGCCGGAGGTGAGCAAGTTCATGCGCCACCACATATTCGAGCACTCTTGAGGGCGCGAAAATCAACTGCCAGTTCACGACCACATTGTCCTCTTGCCCGCACGATCCCCATCCGTGCGCCAAATCAGCGACCCGAATTGAGCGGGGGGTTAAGCCAAACTGCCTTGAGAACTTGGCCGCAGCTTGCTGCACATCGTAGCGGGCACGCTGCTTGAGCCACAGCTTCAATTCGCTGGCAACAAGGTGGTCGGTGTCGCCTTCCGCCCATATCGGCAAGTCAACCAAGAAGCCGTTTCGATAGCTGATCTGCATTCGCTCAGCGTCGCTTCGCCGAACGGTCAGGGCCATATTCCGGCCTCGATAAGGAATCTTCGATCCAGTCATAAATCGCGGGACCGAATGACGGCTCGCCGTCGCACGTTGCATTTCGCGCACAGTGTCGAACAACCATTGCCGTTTCCTGCTCAAAAAACCATCGATGTCTGCTTCACTGTCAGTTGTCAGCGCCGTCACTTCAACATGACCCGGCGTAACGACAATGCGTCGTTCGGAGCATGCTGGAGAACGCCGCAAATCGTAAAGAATTGCTGCCCGACCGATTTGAATCGTCGGCATCAACGATGGTCCCGGTAGGTGTGAACCACGAACTCCTCGACCGCATCGCGAATGGCTTTGGTCTCTCCAATGCTCCGTTCTGACAGAACCCGTCGCACCTGCTGCCGGAGGCTCCGAAGATATTCCGGCATGTGTGTGAAGGCGGGCTGACTTCGATTGGCCTCGGCATAGATCGCGCCAATGGCGACAGCGGCATCCTGCAACACGTCATGGCCAATATCGGAAACCTCTGCTTCCATGATGCGCAGGATCGAGAATGCGACTTCATCCATTCCAAGCTCGGCGTGCGCACCTTGTTCGGTCTCGATGTCGCCGGTCAGGCTCTCGAAATCGCGGAGCCCGTCCGCAGCCCCGATCTGACCCGATTCGAACCGGCGAATGACCTCCAAGACCCGTTCGGAAAAGCGATCATATTGCGCTGGATTCCTGTCCACCAATTCTCGCGTCACGCGCCGAAGCTCGGTTGATTTCCGGACAAACGCTTCTTGGAGTTCCTCGTCTGACTTATCGTCCGTCTCGAAGTCGTCAGCGAAATTAGGGTCGGTAAGGTTGCGCAGCCGGATCGTGGTTGACAGGCCGGTGACGTGGACGTGCTGCTCCAACATCTCTCTGATCTTACCGCTGTAGCTACGGTGATCGAGGCTCTCGTCTTTGCTGATCGCCTGTGTGGCGAGGCGTAGAAATGCCGCTGCCCATTTCACTTCGCCAGTGAAGTCGAGGATCGCTGGATCGGGAGAAAGGTCGCCATACACCTTGATGAAATTGCGGGTCAGGCGCTGAAGATCGAACCACTCATCTTCGCGACCTGCGGCAGCGATGGCGGCGGCGGCATACGCCGCGCTCTTCTCATCCATACCGTCCAGCCCCATCGCCCGCTTCTGCGTTCGATATCTGGCATGGGCCTCCCGCAGATCGTTACGCAGCACGGCGATGTCGCGCAGCGCATTTTCGACATCATTGGCACGATATGATTTCAACGCCTCGTCGAGGTGGTTGGTAACGCCGATATAATCGACAATTCGCCCGTTTGGCTTTTCGATCTCGCCCCCGTCTGGCTTCTTGACGGTGCACGTGCGATTGGTTCGAGCGATTGCTTGGAGCAGGTTGTGCTCCTTCAACGGCTTGTCGAGATACATGACGTGCTCGATTGGGGCGTCGAAGCCCGTTAGCAGTTTATCGCAAACGATGAGGAAGCTGGGCTCGGCCCCGTATGCCTTGAAGCGCCTCTTGATCGCCTTCTCGGCGTCGTCGTCCACATAATGCGCCTCAAGCTCAACACGCACTGCGGCGACATCCGGATTTTCAGATGGCTTGTTGTCCTCTTGGCTCTTGGAGAAGATGCAGGCGATCATTGCGTCGGCCTGCGCCTGCGCCGCTTCGGCATCCGTCCCGCCCGTCACCAGATCGGAGGCGATCACGCTGGACAGCGCGGCTCGGTAAAGCACGATGGCTTCCCGATCCACCACGACGATCTGCGCCTTGAACCCATCCGGCTGACACACCGACTTAAAGTGCTCCCAGATATCAAGAGCGATTAGCCGAACGCGTTCGGGATGTTTGGCGAGCGTTGCGACGGTCAGCCCCTTGCTCTTCAACTCCTCGCGCTTGTCGTCGGGGAGATCGACGAACCAGCGATCAAACAAGATGTCGATCTCCGCCTCGTTGATCGCCCAGTCTGCTTTTCGCCCTTCGTAGAGGATCGGCACCGTCGCCCCGTCGCGCACGGCGTCGTCGATCCCGTATTTGTCGAGATAACCTTCCCCGGCCACGCTGAACCGGGCGTAGGTGTCCTTGTCGGTCGATTTGATCGGCGTGCCGGTGAAACCGTAGAAATGCGCGTCGGGGAGCGTGGCTTGCAGGAAGGCACCAAGGTCCTTTTCCTGCGTGCGGTGGCACTCGTCCACCAGCACGATCCAATTCGCCGAGTTCGGGATCGGCTTCTTCGACCCCGCGAACTTGAATATCGTGGACAACAGGATTTGACCGTTGCCGCCCCGATTCACTGCGTCACGTAGCGCAGCGACCGAACTGCATTGCACCGGATTGGGCAGACCGCAGGCCACGAACGTTTTGCTGATCTGATCGTCGAGGTCGATCCGGTCGGTAAGCACGAGGATGTTGGGATTAGCCAGCGTCGGCGCATTGAGCGTCAGGTGAGTTTTCAGCTTAAGAGCGAGGAATACCATTGTCAGGCTCTTGCCCGAGCCCTGCGTGTGCCAGATCAGTCCCTTGCGGCGCTCGCCTGCCGCCACGCGCGCCACCGCCTTGTTGACCGCGCGGAACTGCTGGTAGCGGCAGACCTTCTTGATCTTCTCGCCGGTTTCCGGGTCCACCTCGAACACGATGAAGTGGGCCAGCAGGTCGAGTAGCCGCGATGGCTCGCACAGGCACCACAGGTCCTTCGACAGATCGTCCGGGAAGTCGGCGCGAGTTCGGGGCCACGCGTCGGGCCACGCGGCGTAGAACTGCGCCGGACTGCCCGCCGCACCATAGAGCGTCGCCATGCCATCGGTGACGATGTTGAAGGTGTTGGATGCAAACAGGCGCGGGATGTCGCGCTCATACTGCTTGATTTGCTCGAAGGCCTCCTCGGCCCGCGCCGTGGCCTTGAGCGGAGACTTGGCCTCTATCACAACCAGCGGAATGCCGTTCACGAACAGCACGATGTCGGGGATGCGGAGGCGCTGCGCGGCGACGCGAAACTGGCGGGTGACTTGGAAGCGGTTGCGGCTGGTATCCTTGAAGTCGATCAGCGTGATCGGGCTATCCCGGTTCTCGCCGGTCAGGCGGCGGGAATAACCGCCGCGCAGTTTCCGCTGCCAATCCTCGTTGTCGGACAGGGTGGCGAGATCGTTATAGATTGCCTCGGCGTCTGCCGCACCGATGCCGTTGAGGTCGCGCAACGCCTCGATCAGCACCGACTTCAAGATGACCCGGTTCTCTTCCTCGCGCATGGCCAGCGCCTGCGCCGGGGACAGCACCTGCCAGCCCTGCGCCGCCAGCGCATCGAGCACGGGCTTCTCGGCGAGGCGATACTCGCTCACGCAGGCACCCGCACGCGACCGGAGAGAAGGTCGGACATGAGTGATTGCTTTGTCGCGGTCAGCTTGGCGACGGACGCCTTGGCTTGCAAGGCACCATCAGCCGCAGCCGCGAAGGTTTCGGCCAGTTCGATCATCAGGGATGGTGGTGGCACAGGGATTTGGAGGGGCCGAAGGGTCTGGAGGTTGATGTTCTTCTGCGCGTTCTGCGTCGCTGCTCGGTCCAGCGCAGCCTTGAAGCAAGTTAGCACCGAGTAGAGCCAGAACGGGTGCACATCCGCATTTGCCTCAATGCCTACGACACTGTCCGGGCAGGCTACCGGATAGGACGCGATGGCGAAGTCGCCGATATTGGCTGCGATAGTGGTCATTATGGTGCCCGCTGCAAACACCCGGCTGACGCCTACGCCAAGATCATTCAACGTCTGCGTATGGCGCGTGATGTAATCGCCAGCAGTGGTGATGTCACCGGTCTGGATGAATGGCGTTGAACCGCCGAAGTATCGAGGATCGTTGCGGGGCCGAATTGAGAACTTGCCGCGCTCGACGCTCGCAAGCGCCTCAAGAGGAAGGACGGTCCAGTCAGGCGGCAGGTCGATGACGGTTCCATCGGGCGCGACGTTGAGCAGTTCATGACGCATCGTCTTACTGGCACGCAGCATAGATGTCGCGACCGCGTCTGCAGCCGCAATCGCCTCATCCACCGACCGCAGCACCTTGGCGATCCGCCGCTGCTCATCGAGCGAGGGGATTTGCCAAGTCAGGCGCTTTAAGTCCTTGGTCGAAAGGTGTTTGACCGTGGTGCCGCTGATGGTCTGTTCAAGCTCCAGAAGGGCGGGCTGCACCCTGTAGAAGAGGTAGCCTTCGTCCATCGCGTCGGGCCGGGCGGTCGAGAGCTTGAGCACCCGCTGGTTGAGAAGCGCCTTGCCGCCTTGCCACCGCACCGCTGCAAACTCGCCGTCCATACCGACCAAGATGTCACCATCCTGCACGGCAAACGCCTCGTCATAGCCGCCTACATACCGGGTAACGGTGGCGGTTTGGCCAAGGTCACGGATACGAATGAGCGGCAAGCCCCCGTCAGTGTCGGTGACGAAGTGCTCCGACTTGAAGGCGAAGCCGGGAAGCATGGCGACCACGTCCGCGATGGCGACATCGCGCCAGTCATCCGGCATCCCATCAACCGCCCGCTCCAGTTCAGCCACGTCACTCGACATAGCCGAGCCTCCGCAGGTGGCCGAACATCACGGCTTCCGCCTCGTTGCGCCGGGCGATCAGATCTTGCAGCTTGGCGACTTCCGCCGCGACATCGACCGCTTCGGCATCCTCGCCGGTCTGGACATAGCGGCTGATGTTGAGGTTGTGGCCGTTGGCAGCGATCTCGGCCACCGGCACCACGCGGGCCAGCTTGTCGATGTCGGTGAAGCCGTGGACGGCATCGGCCAGCGTTCGAATATGATCGTCGGTCAGGAAGTTCTGCGCCTTGCCGGGCGTGTAGGTGGCATCGCCGTTCACGATCAGCACCTTGCCGCGCCGGTCGGCGGGCTTCTTTTTGTGGCAGATCAGCAGGGCGGCAGGGATGCCCGCTCCGTAGAACAGGTTGGGGGCCAGCCCGACCACCGCCTCGATCACGTCTGCGGCCAGCATGGCCTCCCTGATGCGGCCCTCGGCCCCGCCACGGAACAACACGCCGTGCGGCACCACCACCGCCAGCACGCCGCCATCATTCAGGCTGGCGAGCATGTGCTGGACGAAAGCGAGGTCGCCATAGCCCTTCGGCGGGCAGCCATATTCGTCGCGCCCGAACGGATCGCCGTGCTGCCAGACCTCGTAGCCCCACACCTTTTCGGAGAACGGCGGGTTGGCCAGCACCCGGTCATACGCGCCCACGCCCTCGACGAACTCGCGGGCCTTGGGATCATACCGCTTAGGCGACAGGATCGTGTCACCCTTAGCGATGAAGGCATCGTCCACATCGTGCAGGAACAGGTTGATCTCGGCGATGCCCCAAGTCGCGAAGTTCTTCTCCTGCCCATAGAGCGACAGGCTGCGTGCATCCTCGCCGCGATCTTTCAGATACTGCACCGCCTCCAGCAACATGCCCGCCGAGCCGCACGTGGGATCGTAGACCGACATGCCGGGGCGTGGCTGAATGATCTCGACCATGAGCCGAACGATGGAACGGGGCGTGTAGAACTCGCCGCCCTTCTTACCCGCTCCCTCAGCAAACATCTTGATGAGATAGAGGTAGGCGTCGCCAAGCATGTCGGCGGGCGCATCGGCTTTACGCAGGCGATGCTGTTCAAAATGCGCGAGCAGCTTCTCCAGTAGCGCGTCGGAAAAGCGATCCTGATTGGCGAAATCTACCGAACCGAACACCCCGCGCAGCCGAAGATTGGCATCTTCGATGGCGGCAAGCGCATTGTTGAGCCGTTGACCGATTTGGGTCGAATGCTTCCGAACCTCATCCCAGCGATGCTGTTGCGGGATGTGGAAGCGATGCTCGTCGGGATCGGCAGCCTCCGCGCGATCACCGGTCTCGGCGAGGAGATTCTCATACTCCTCGTCCCAGACATCGCAGAGCCGCTTATAGAAGAGCAGGCCGAAAATGTATTGCTTGTAGTCCCCGGCATCGACCGTGCCGCGCAGGATGTCGGCAGCGCCCCATAGGTGTCGTTCGAGCGCTGCTTGCGTGAGTTTTGTCATTGAATCCCTTGCGGTAATTTCGGCAAATTGACGCACCGCGTCCTTCCGGGATGCGGCGTCAAGCTAACGGGCTTGTCGGTTAAGTCAATACGGCATATATGGGTCCTGCCCTCAATTAAGGGCACTACCCGCGCGTCAGCGCACAACCTCCAGATAGAGGATCACCTATGCCTAATCACTACGTCCCCGATGCGGTCGCGCTCCAGCGCGACCCGAACCTCAGTGCGTTCACATTCGATCCCGGCGCGCATCAGGCCGCATTCGAATCCAATACCGGTCAGGCCATCTTCAACTGCGTTTGCTCGCGCGCCGGGGTGGCGGCGCTGGTCGGCGCTATCGGTGCGGCATCCTCGCGCCCGCCTGTCGTCGGCTTGGAGCACATCCTGTTCCAGATCGTGGGCGAAGCCGCTTTCGCCAACGAGCAGAAGAAGCTCACCGGTCGTATCGTGCGTTACATTGTCGAGCATCTCGGCGGTCGCTGGGTCCGCAGCCGTGTGAAGGTGAACGTGGCTTCGCGCTATTACAGCGGCTCGATCTACAGTTTCGCGTAGGTTCGTCCGGGCGGAGGTGCGATCTCCGTCCGAATTACGCTGACAACGAAAACGCTGCGGTGCTGCGGGTGGCTGCAATGAATGCGGTTTGCAACTCGGATCGGGTGCACAGGAAAAACTCGCCGCCCAGACTCTCAGCGATCTGATCCATATGGGCCTTTAGGCCGTCTTCGGCATCTTTCGCGCTCTGACCTGTTGGGAAAGCACGGGAAACGAATGCACTTTTCCATTCGATGTGCATGGCGGGTGGTAGGGTGTCGTTGTGGTCCGCGCGTCTTCGTTTCGGATCGTTCGAATAACCGACCTTAACGATCAGTTTGTCCCGAACGTCGAAAGGACGGCGATTCAGCATTCGCGCGACATCGCAATCGAGGACGAAAGCATACAAAAAGTGTTCGCCATCCGAACGCGTCAGGATGAAATCGCCGAAGGTTGGGTTGATGCCCTTAGATGGCTTGAACTCGATCTCAAGCTGCTGGCCGGTCAACGGCGGCTGACCATATACGTTCAGGCTACGCACCGGTAGTGAAAGCGCCCTTTGAGCCTCTTCGGGCGTTAACAACGTTCCCCGCGACGCGATTATGCGGGCATAGGCGGGCGTCAATGTCTTCGACGCAATGTGATCGATGCTGATGCGGCGGGTGATGGCGGCAGCCCGGACTACTGGCATCGCAAAAGTCCAACGATCTTCCCAGTCGTTGTCGATCTTCCGCTGCACGCCAATCGACGACATCCTGTCCGTATCTTTGATTAAGGTCGGCTCGATCTCCAAGAACCCCAACGCCTGATGGCGCTGCTCTGGGGCGGTCTTCGGAGCGTCTGCCCCGTAAATCAGAATAAGATCACCCTCTCGCCAGTTCTCCAAAAACCAACGACGATTGCCCTCGACGGTGAAGCCCAAATAGCCTTCGTTCTCGGGATCGAAGCCCCAGAACGACGTAATCCAGACACGTGGCGGGCTAAGGGCAACGTCTTCAGGCATAACAAACCTTAGCACCAATCGCGTTCATCATTTCAATGTGCGGTAGGTGGGGTAGTGATGCAAATATCAGAAGTGAGGGCACCTTGGGCATTCCACAGCAATATTCCGTGCAGCTTCCACAGCGATGTTTGCGGCTCATCGAGACGCTCCTTCCAACCGCTCGTGATGTGCGGATGCCGGGCGAGGAGGATGCAGGTCCGCTGGTAACAACATTCATCCTCGCGATGTCCACACCAGTTCTGACCCTGCCCATTGAGCGGGTCGAACGACATCATGGGGCTAACGCGGAAGGCTACGTTGATGATCGGCACCTCAGTCCTGCTGTGGCCGAAGCAGTTGCCGCGAACCTTGGCGGGAGCCCGCTGCGAAAGTCGAAATTTTTCCAGCATAATATGTGGAGGTTTGCAGCACTCCCCTACCGGGAAGGTCTTAACTTCGCTCGGCACTTTCCGAGAGACTTGGTGGAAGCGCTCGAATCTGCATCTGCCTTGGAAGCGGCTGCGCGGATGCCCGCTTCGAAATGGGCCAGTTGTCTTAGAAATGCTTTAGCACATGGAGGCGTGGTATATCTTGATGCGGAAGGTCGGCAGTCACACGGTCAGCCGACCGAGCATCTCGCGTTCGTGAGCGGCAAGCCTACCGAAGATCGTAGTTCCTTTGAGGAAATTCGCGTGCTTCGGATCAGTCGTGATGATTACATCGGCTTTGTTCAACATTGGGTCGGGTGGTTGGAACAGAGCGGTCTCTCGTTTGAACTCGCGGCTTAGATCGGAAGAGCTTGGTTGACCGCATCACGCGGCCCCTATTCCGAAACCCTCGCCGCCATCGTTGCCCAACATCGGCGCGAAACCGTGCGTCTCGCGCGTCGCCGATTT
>Ga0105239_10005517_pt1 | contig 14819 bp, 11 predicted proteins | sample KBSC44metaG_FD_92761 | JGI IMG/M metagenome (GOLD analysis project Ga0105239, IMG submission 92761) | Corn rhizosphere microbial communities from Kellogg Biological Station, Michigan, USA - KBS C4-4 metaG | ecosystem: Host-associated > Plants > Roots > Rhizosphere > Soil | place: Michigan, USA... | reverse complement strand
TCCGGGGTTCAGCAGGTTCAATCCGGGACGAGTAAACAAGCCCTGGTAGCTCCTTTGCAATCTATCACCAAGAATGGGTATCTCTATGTCTACGTCAGTAATGAAAGTCAGCAGGATGTATACTTTGATAACCTGACTGTTAAGCACTATTCTGGGCCTTTGGTACAAGAACAGAGCTACTATCCATTTGGAGGGCAAATGGCCGGTATTAGCGATAAAGCCTTGTTGAGGCAGGCGTCACCGTATAGGGCGAATGGTGGATCGGAATATGAGGAGGACTACGGCCTGAACTATTACAATACCAATTATCGGAAGTATGATCCGTTGATTGGTAGGTTTACTGGGGTGGATGCTCTAGCGGAGCAGACGCAAGAATATTCTCCTTTTCATTTTGGTGTAAATAATCCAATTAGTTATAATGACCCAACAGGGTTGACATTTAGTAATGCGGAACTTGCTACCCTAAATACTTTTAGCGGGGTTAGCGAGAATTGGTGGAGTGGAGGTATGGCAGGGGGTGGTCCAGGCGGAGGGGGAGGCGGTGGTATGTTTGGTGACGGTCCATATGCAGGGTATTATGAGAACCTCTGGAATTCTGTTCCAGATGGAGTTGACCATCGTTTTTCCACTGACTATTCTGGTTTGCCCTCGATCGCATATACGTATGCCACTTTTAATGGGACATATTCTTATGAAACCCCCAACTTTCATGGTCAGGAAAGCTATCAGGATGGCGCTCAGTACTATTACCACGGCGAAATGATAAAGTCGGAATTACCAAGTTTTAGTTTTGAAGGGGAAGGAGAGGGTGATGAAGGTAATGATTTGGTCGGAGTAACAAAGACTGATAAATGGTCTGATGAGCATTCTTGGACTTGGCCTGGATGGGGAAAATTTACTATCGCAAAATCGCATGGTACAGTTACTGGTAAAGAAGGCAAATTGGCGACCATAGATGTAGGCCATAATAAAGGAGAACTTGAAGGCGCGTCCATAACCCTGGGCGGAGTGGCAATGCTAAGCGGTAACCTTGATGGCACCGTCACAGTTAGCTTGGGATATAAGGGGTACGAATTTCATTCTGGGTTTAATATCTTATCTTTACTGCCACAATTTACCGCAGGGTGGAGTCATACTTCAAATGGGGCAATCAACGGAACTGATTTTACAATCCAACCTGGAGTGTTGCCATTGGCAATACCCCTTCTTGAGCTTGGACCTGCACTTCCAGCACTTGGATTTTAGGTTAAAACGAAACAAAAGGGACTAAATCGAGTATAATTAATGAAACGAAAGGGAACTAAATTGTTTGTAATCATTATCGGATCACTTTTAGCGGTAATTAGCATTGTTCTAATCGGCAAGAAAATTACTAAGGCTTTTACCTCGCTGGATCAAGCCGATAAAGAACATCTGCCTAGCAGATTTACAATTAGTACCATGGAACTTGATTTGATCAGCCCGAGATATAGGTCATTGGTGGCAGCTAACAAAATTTACCAATTTACAGACCGAAATCCTATTGCGTTGCTTTATTTCGATAAAATATACAATTTAATCGCTTATAAAATTGATCTGAACGTAGAAAAATCGATGCAAGAAATATTGAATATAGAAGTTAAAGAAGAAAAGGAACCTCCTGACATTACTTTTAATGTAATTGACGATGATTTATATTTTCGATTTCTTAAGAAAACAGGCGCGAGTAGACCAGTATCTAGCATCTATCTCTCTTTGGCAGGGGATTCCATTCGGAATACAATATTAAATGACAGTACTATTTGCTACCATTTAATATGCAGCAATCTGTCTGTGCGATTTGGACAATACGAGCCAGTTGACATTTTTGTGGAAGGGAAAAAGCGATTATTGGGTATCCAAAACGACATTCCGATGGATCTAATGTTTCTAAAACGTCAGGGGGCTGTATATCAGTTGCTGATGACTCCTCACGATAGAAAAGGATTGATAGCTCCTGATTTGCTGTATCATATCGTAGAGGGCGTCTAACTTTCTTCCCACTCCGCCTCACATTTATCGATACAATGGAAAGGAGTTGCAGAACCAGGAGTTTAGTGACGCGACCGGGCTTGAAGAGTATGACTATGGGGCGAGGATGCTTGATCAGCAGTTAGGGCTGTTTGGCTAATTTTTTTACTCATACGAATTGCTTTAAAATGCCCAAAAAATTATTATTTCTTTTTATTTCCTCATTCTTTACATCATTTTTAAACGCACAAGAAACTCCTTTCGAAAAATTAAAGGACGTCGTTGTTCAAATAGGTATGATTAACAATGGCCGATTTCAAACGGTTGGTTCCGGTCTGTCAACGTATGTCATGGTAAACAGTACGATGGTCACCTGTATTATTACTGCGGGCCATATTATTGATGCTTTCGTAAAAAATAACCGTGACTCATTTTATGTCCGATATTCATGGGCCGATTCAATTAAGACCACCCAATATTTCGGCACTGGTATTCCAATGCGTATATTCAACAAAATGCCAAGCCATTTTAGGTCCTCAAGCCCGTCAATTGATTTGGGCTGCATCGTTGTCCCAAGATACGACACAATAGCTGAAAACTACTACAATGTCACAAATCATGGAAAGGGCCACGTTTACCCAATAAACAGTATAAATGACCCGATCCTCGGCCAAACAACGGCCATGTTTGGATATCCTCAAAACATTGAAAATGTGTTTAATCCTCTTGACTATTCAGTTTGCACAATTAAACCGGGTCTAATTAGTTGGATTTCTCATGTCAAAATCGATCCAAGGATTGACCCCTATGTTTTAGTTGAAACCAACTCAACGTTTGGAAACAGTGGAGGGCCTGTTTTTACAGTCCCCGATTTAATTGTAAACACTTCAAGTCAACTTGTAGGGATAGCGAGCTCAATTTATACAGAATCGACCGCGTTACCCCTTATGTCAGATACTAACATAGTTAAAGATCAGAAAACAAATAAACCATATTATATCAACGCCACATCCAAAACGGGCATGGCAGTACTGGTAAGATCAAACGTAATAAGGATATTTTTGCAAGATGTTCAATCTTTTATGCAAAAAAACTCAAAAGCATATCTAATCCCATAAATTTTAAAGCACGATTGTATTCGGCCCTTTTCAGCGGCCGCATAAACTATTCCTCATAGATTGGAACTAAACTGAGAGAGTGTCTTTCACAAACATCGCTTAACCAAGTTTTGACATTCTTTGTAGAAAACAAAACCTGATGATTTGAGTTTTGCGATCACGCCCCCACCCCTACTTCGACACCACATAAATCAACGAACTACACTTCGCCTTATCCACAAACGCCTTCACATTCGATGCCATCCCATTCCAAATAGCCCTCACCAAATTCCCATGTCCACTTCGATACTTTTCACTCAACATACTAATATAAAAACTATCAAACCACATCGGCTGGCTATACTGCAGCTGAAGTCCATGCCCGCTGAGCAATCGCTCCATCGAATCCGGCGAGAAATGATACAGATGCCGGGGCACGTCATAGGCCGCCCAGGCCTCCCCATAAACCTCAGCATCATACGAGGTATAATTGGGGACGGCGATAAAGATACGCCCGTCCCGCTTGATCAGCGTCTTTAACCGATCGATATAAGGATGCAGATCGTGGACATGCTCCAGCACATGCCATAGCGTTATCACGTCAAAACTCTCCGGCAGCAAAGAGAACAGCTGGTCCATCTCCAGCAGTTGCACCCGGTTGTCCGTCCTCGCCTTTTCCCTGGCCACCTCATCCGGCTCCAACCCCGTCGCCTCCCAGCCCTCCTCCTTCATATGCGCGACAAATGCCCCAGTCCCCGCCCCGATATCCAGCAGCTTGCCCTGCCCGCTGCGCGTAGCCGATGAAATAAGCCGGTATTTGTTGGACAGGGTTTGCGTCCTGACCATATGATAAAGACGGTTGATCAGCCCCTTATTGGTATTCGTATGTGAGATATAGTTGTCTGACCGGTAATAAACTCCGATCGACTCCGCGTCGGGAACGTTCTGTGTGAACCGCAACCCGCACTCCTGGCACTCCCAGATCTCAAAGGCCTCCCGGGAAACCGTATGGTCAAGGGCTTTCAACGCAAACTTCAAACGCTCTGAATTACAGGAAGGACAATGACTATAGTGAATTAGCGACATCAAAGAGAGAGATTAAAATTTTATCTGGTTCCCCGTAGACCAGCCATGTGTATAGAAATGCCAGCCAAGAACAGCCAGCCCCGCAACGGCCAGCACAATGGCGATCACCCACCAGGACATTCGCCGGCGGCCATTGTTCTCTTCCTGGAGCCATTCGTTCATCTCGCCGCTGGTTCGCTCATGGTCGCCCACTACGAGGGTATGTTGGGCATCCTCGCGCTGCACCCGGATGGCGGGGGTCGGCTGAAGAAAAAAGGCGGGCGCCTTGACCGACTCGAATAAGATATTCCCAGAGCTGTCCTGCTTCAGTATCCCCACCCCATCCCAGCTGACCTGGTCTTCTGAACGTACCCGGTTACGGAGCTCGAAGGCGAACTCGTTGTACCATTTAATAGCCTCAAAATCAAGGATATTTTGCTGGGACGCCAAATACCCGAAGAATTCTTTGTCCGGTGCATCAAAGTATTTGTCGAATCGGAAACGGTATACAGGAGGCAACATCGTACGGTCAACCACATCTGCTTCAGCAGGCAAAGTCTCCAGGTAGATCGTACCCAGACCCGGAATACTGATACTTCGATGTTGAAACAGATAAGCATTCAAAACCGCAAACATGGCTTATTTTTTAGGTTTGGTTGCGAATCTAGGGCTTTTAGGGCTTTTCACCCAAATCCTCCCCCTATTTCTGCCCAAACGTAAACACCACACCCCCCAGAACATTAAAGCCATAAACGGGGTATTGGTGCCATCTTTCGTATTTATTGTTGAAGATATTATTCATCTGGAACCAGAGATTCAGCTGCTTCAGTATCTTGAACTCCACACCCGCATTCAGGTCCGCCCCGCCATCCCCCTTAAAGGCCTTGCCATCTGCCGTCAGATAGCGGGCACCATCAAAAGCAAAAAAGTCGACCTTGGCCCAGAAATCCTTAAAAGCCTGCCATTTCAGGTGAGTATTGAACTCGATCGGCAACAACCCATACGCCTTGGCATTCACCTTCAGATGCCGGTAGTCATAAAAATTGACACCGGCCGTCGCCGAGAACTCATCCCCTACGATATAGCTCAGCTCGCCATGCAGCTGCAGGGCGTCTATCGACGGCTCATACCGTACGTCGAACTGGTTGTTCAGCGCCGAGTCATTCACGAATAACGCCATATTCTTATACTGCTGAAATCCGATCTTCGCCGCATAGCTGAAATGGTTGCTGATCGATCCCTTAAACCCGCCATACCACTCCTGTACCCGCGTATTCAACAGCGAATCCGGGGCCGCCAGCCAGGGATTGATCGATTCAAAACGCTGATAGGACCCCTTGTCGTAATAGCCGATCCATCCCAATTGCAGGGTGAACCGCTGGTCCGAAGTCGAGATATCCGCAAGGAAATTCGGCAGCAGATGGAATACCTTCTGGTCCCAGGACGGCGTCACCGCAGCCTGCAGGAACAGGTTCGACGTCTTCACCAAAAAGGCCGGATTCACCATGTAGATATTGTTATTCTGGTCGAATGTGGCGCCGGACAGCGGCAGATGATAGTGGGTCAGGTTCGCCGTAAACCCAAGATCAAAGGCATAATTGTCCCCAATGGTCTTTTCCAGCGGCAGGTTCAGTACCGTATTGACCTCGTTGGCGCTGGGGTTCGAATTATTGGAAAAGACATTTACTTTTATATTCGGGTGATACAGCAGCCCGAACTCCGTCGGCTCCGTATTGCGCAGGCTCAGCTGCCCCTCATAGGTCTGATAGGTCAGCTTCAGCTGATCCGACGTGAACTTCAAAGTGTCCGGCCGGAAACCATACCGGTAGTAAACATCATTCTTAAAACCCAGTGCCCCATTCCATTCCAGTTTAGACGCCGTCTTTACTGTACCCACGAATCTAACGTCTGTCAGGCTGTTCTTCTGGAAATCCAGATTCCCTTTCGAAGACAGCTGGTTGGCAAACAAATTGAAAAAGGTGCTCTTCCCGTCGCCGAAACTAAAACCGGTACGGATATACGGAATATGTACATTCCCCACTCCCACCTTGATATAGTTGTAGTTCTCCCATGGCTTCACAGAATCCCGTTGCAGGGCCACCGGCTTCATCTCCCCCGGTTGATAGTTCAGGAACAGGTATTGAGCAGGGATATTATAGGCCAGCCGCGGCTTGGACGTGTCCACCGCCGGCGGCGCCGCATTGAAATTGATCTTAACCGCCTCCCGCAGCACCGGCTTGAAAGAAGACGTAATATCGATGGTCTTGCGTTTCGTCGTGTCCTGCGCCTGCACGTAAGATCCTATCCCCACCAACACGAGTAGAAAGAATGATATTCTATACATGGATCGAATTTCTGGAATGAATGATTAATTAGTACTGTCTACCTTGCTGTTCTTCTTCTCTTCCTCCGTCACCTGCGCCAGCTTCTGCTGCGCCTGCAGCCGAAGGTCTTCCATCTTGGCATTTTCCACGATACTCTGGTAAGTGGCCTTGGCATTGAAATAGTCCTTCTCGGCAAAATAAACGTCTCCCAACAGCAAATAAGCCCTCGTCACCCACTCTTCATAGGAGCCCGACTTGTTGATGACCTCAAATGCCGCCTTCTCGGCGTCCTTCAGCTGATTCTGATGAAAGAGACAGTCCGCTATCTGATAACGGGCCTCGGCGGCATAGGCCGACTTCGTCAATGGCGCCGCCACCCGGAAATACTGCAGCGCCGTCTCACACTGACCCGCCGACTGATAGGATTTGGCAATGGCCATGTTCGCCAGCACCTTGTCATCCACGCTCAATCCCTTTTGGGTCAGCAGGTCCTTCGCATTGGTGACAGCGTCAGGCCATTTCTGTAGCTGATACTGGCTGCGCAGCAACCCCCGCATCGCCTCCATCTTGTTCTCCTGGGAAGAACTGAAATCCTTTAATTTACTGAAATACTTCTCCGCATTCGCATAGTCCTTCAGGTTGAAGAAATACAGCCGGGCCGCCTGCAGCAGCGACTTCTCGCCAAATTTGTTCGGCGCCCTGTCCCCGACAGCCGCATATCCTACTACCGCCTTCGCCCAGTCCTTCTGCGAGAAATAGATCTCGCTCTTATAATAATTCGCTTCCAGCGAATACTTCCCGTCCGGGAACTTTGCCAGGTACGCTTCGAATCGCTGTACCGCGCCGGGGAAATTGCCGTTGTTGAACTGTACTTCGGCCTCTTCATATGCCAGCTGGTCTTCCTGGCTGGCGCTGACCTCAACCCCCATGCCCTTGGCGAAATTCACATACTCGGCGCTGCGTCCTTCCTCCACATAGATCGTCTTGGCATTGTCAAGGCCGTCCTGCGCTTCGGGAGAATTGGGATACTGCCTCAGCAACGAATCGTACTGATTCAATGCTTCTTTGTTGTTATTCAGATTGTACCAGGCGATACCCGACTGCAGATGTGCCCGCGGTTTCAGCGCATCGGCTCCCGGAGTATGGAGAACATTCTTCAGATAGGGCAACGCCTCCCGGTAGTTCTCTCCGGCCAGATAGGTCCCGGCGATCTCCATATTCACGTCAGCCGACAGATTGCTCCCGGGATAAAGGCGGTTGATCGTATTCAACAGGGTTATCTTGTCTTTCCCGCTGCTTACACCCGAGATCATCGCCTTTTGAAAGGTCGCATAGTCGCTGGCAGGCCATGAGAAGTCCACGACCTTATTATACATCGCCAGCGCCGTCCGGTAATCGCGGTTCATATAATAACAGTCCGCGTCCCGTACATAGGCGTCCTGCTCCAGAGGAGAAGACCCGATCTTCGGATTGCGGACCACCTGCTCAAAAAAGCCCTGCGCCTGGCGATAGTTCTCTTTCTTGAGAAAACAATAACCTAAATTGTATCTGGCATCCGTAGGATTTACTTCCCCGTTGACCGCCGCGCTCTTCAGATATTCCAGAAAATACCGGATGGCATCGTCGATCCGGTTCAGCCGGTAGGCGATCTCCGCCTTCCAGAACTGGACATAGGGCAGCACGCTTCCATTGTTCGGGTCCTTGAGCGCCTTGTCCAGCAGCTCATTGGCATTCAGCAGCAGACCGTCATTCACCAGCTCGGTCGCGCGGCCATACAGGATCGTCGGGACAAGACGACGGACATTATCTGACGGATGATCCAGGCTGTCCAGCAGGGTAAGGGCATCCTTATAGTTGTTGGTGCCGGCCAGCACGCTCACCAGCAGCTCACGCGCCTCCCGGGCATATTCCGAATTGGGATACTGCTGGAGGAAACCCTGGAATTCCGTCAGCGCAACGTCCTGGTAGCCGAGCTCGTAAGACAGCTTGGCGTAGTTGAACTTGGATATCTCCTTCTGTTTTGGATTGCTGCTGTTCATCGAGCAGAACAGAAAAGCATTCCGCGCATTCGCCTTCTGCGCAGTCTTCAGATAGGCATCCCCAAGGAGATACATGGCGTTTTGCGCGAGAGAATCCTTGCTGCCGGCCATCTGCTTGAACCCGGATATCGCCTTGTTCCAGTTCTTTGTCTGGTAATAACAATAGGACAGCTCGTACAGGTCTTCCCTGGTTACTTTCTTGGATAGACTGACATATTGCTCGAGATAAGGCAGAGCTTTGGCAAAATCCTGTTTCTCATAATAGCCATGCCCCACCAGCTGCCGCAGTTCTGCGTCATAGTATTGATTTCCCTTCTTCAGGCGGGCCTCTGCGTATTCGATCGCCTTGTCCTTCTCCCCCTGTGCCAGATAGATGTTCGCCACATAATAGGGAACTACTTTCTCATATGTGGGATTATCTTCCACTACCTTAAAGGCCGCCAGCGCCTCGCTATACTTCTTTTGATAGAAACAGATGAAGCCATAGTAATAGTTGGCGTCGATATAATTGGGATCCTTTGGCAGCTGCCGGATGGCATTGAACAGCGGCAGGGCATTGTCGAACTGCTTCTTCGTGAAATAGCAGTACCCCTGGTGGAACTTCATATCCGCTATGTCCTTATTGCTCAGGTTGTCGATATCCGCGTGCTCGTAGGATTTCAGCGCCGCCGTGTAGTCCTTCTGCCGGAAATAATACTCTCCCAGATGAAAGCTGATCATGCCCACCCGCGGAGCATTGTTCTCCAGGTCGATATACTCCTGGGCCGCCGTCACTGCCGTCTTGTCGTTCTGCTCGAGGGCGCACACCAGGTAATAGTATTTTACGTCCTGGTATTCAACGTAGTTATTGCTTTTGTCGGTCTCGCGCAGCGAGTACTTCAGGTCCCGGAAGATGGGGAAAGCAAGCGAGTAGTATTCGTGTTCGAAAAACTCCACTCCCTGCCGGAAGCTGGCCTGCGGGTCGTCATAATAACGGGTCTGCTGAGCGAATGACGAAGAGCTGAAGAGAATGACGAAAAAAAATAATACAGTATACTTCACTGGAAAATGATTTGATTTTGTCTCGTCCCCGGCTTGTCGGTTCATCGTCACCTTCCCAATTTGCGCTGAACCTCCAAGCCACGCGGATGATAGGCCTGCGGCCAACGGCCCCGTGGGCCGTTTTGGTTTTCCCTGGAAGGCTCCCTGAGCCGTTAACGTGCTAAGTTTCTAATTATTTTGCCTTTGACCAAACATCGTTCCAAACACCTGTGGATAACTGCCCGGATTAACATTTCCTTATAAATCCCCTATCTTAGGACCCAAATTCCAATCTAACATGAAAAAATTCCTGTCGACGCAGTATTCGGAAAACGCCTTCAACATAGCGTCCCTGGCGCTGCGCCTGGTCTTCGGCCTCCTTATCTGCATCAACCACGGCTTCGACAAAATGCTGCACTTCGGCAAGTTCGAATATGTTTTCTTCGATCCCTTCCATATCGGCCACCGCTGGTCCCTGGTCCTCGTCATCTTCGCGGAAGTGTTCTGCGCCCTCATGCTCGTCCTCGGCCTCTTCACCCGGGTGGCAGCCCTGGTGCTGGTCATCGAAATGGCAGTAGCCGCCTTCCTCTTTCATAAAGGAACGTCCCTTGCCGTTCACGAACCCGCCCTCACCTACCTGACCGCCTTCTTCGCCATCCTCATGGTCGGACCCGGACGTATCAGCGTAGACGGAATGATGGGCAAATAAGATAACTATGTACACCAGCGAAACAAACATCCGTGTCCGATACGCCGAGACCGACCGCATGAACGTCGTCTATCACGGCAACTACGCCCAATATTTTGAAGTAGGCCGCGTAGAAGCGATCCGACAGCTGGGCCTCAGCTACAAAGACCTGGAAGATAGCGGCACCATCCTCCCCGTCATCGAATGGAACGCCAAATTCCTGCGCCCCGCCCGCTACGACGACCTCCTCACCGTCCGCACCACCCTCTCCGAATGGCCCAACGACCACCGCCTCCGCTTCCGCCAGGAAGTCTTCAACAAAGACGGCAAGTTGCTCACGGTAGGGGACGTCCTCCTCTATTTCCTGAGATCAGCTACCATGGAAAGGACCCTCATGCCCAAAGAAATGGCGGAAAAGCTCAAACCTTTCTTCAGCTAACCCCAACTGGGCGGAGCCCAGTTTAGATAATAAGCGATACCTTTATCCCATGGAAAAGCCGGTAGCCAGTATCATCACCATCGGAGACGAACTACTGATAGGACAGGTTATAGACACCAACAGCGCCTGGATGGCGCAAGAGCTCAATAAGAACGGCATCTGGGTCAGCCACCGCGTCGCAGTAGGCGACGTCCGCGAAGACATATGGCAGGCGCTCGACGACGAGTTCAAAAGAGCCTCCATCATCCTTATCACCGGTGGCCTGGGCCCCACTGCAGACGATATCACAAAACCCTTGCTCGCTGAGTATTTCGGCGGTCAGCTGGTCATCGACCAGGGCGCGCTCGACAACGTAAAAAAGATATTCGAAAGGCTCCAGCGGCCAATGATCACCCGCAACCTCTCACAGGCCGAGGTACCCGATAATTGTACCGTCATACCCAACCACCGGGGAACAGCCCCCGGAATGTGGTTTGAAAAAGAGGGCCGCATCTTCGTAAGCATGCCGGGCGTCCCCCACGAAATGAAAGGCATGATGACCGACTCCGTCATCCCCGCCCTCCAAAAACGTTTCAGCTTCCCCTTCATCGCCCACCGCACGCTGCTGACAGCAGGCATCGGAGAATCCTTCCTCGCCGACCATATCCGGAGCTTCGAAGAAACCCTCCCCCCTTCCATCAAGCTGGCCTACCTGCCCAACTACGGGATGGTGCGCCTGCGGCTCACCATCCACGGAGAGGACGCCGCCGCGCTCGAGACGGAGATCCAGCAACAGTTCGACACCCTCAAGGCCCTGGTCACAGAATGGATGGTCACCGACGAGGACGTCTCCATCCAGGAAGCCATCGGACGCCTCCTCAAAACCCGCGGCAGGACGCTGGGGACCGCCGAAAGCTGCACCGGGGGAAATATCGCACACCTTATAACGACCATCCCCGGCTCCAGCGACTACTTCAAAGGCAGCATCGTCAGCTACGCCAACTCCGTAAAGGAAAAGAGCCTCGGGGTCAGCGCAGACACCCTCGCGGCTTATGGCGCGGTCAGCGAACCTACCGTAGAAGAAATGGTCAAAGGCGCCATCCGACTGCTCGACGTCGACTTTGCCATCGCCACATCTGGTATCATGGGACCCGGCGGCGGCAGCCCCGAAAAACCTGTCGGCACCGTCTGGGTCGCCGTTGGTGATCGTCAAAGGATACTCACCCAAAAATTCAATTTCCGCTTCGATAGGCTGCGAAATATTGAACTGGCTTCAACAAATGCGCTGAATCTGTTGAGAAAATTCATTTTGTCGGAAGGCTGATCACCACCCGCTTTTCCCCCGGTTCGACTCCCATAACCTCTGGTGCACGTCCCCACCCCGCGACACCTCGTCCTCCACAGGCATCGGCCGGTCCCCCGGTTGACGCGATTATCTCCAAATTAATTACCTTTGGCTCAAATTCAACTAACGCTATGTCTCTTGTCGACCTGGTAATGCCAAAAATGGGTGAAAGTATAATGGAGGCCACCATTTTGAAATGGAACAAACAGCCCGGTGATACAGTTAAGCAGGACGAGACCGTTCTGGAGATCGCTACAGACAAGGTCGATTCCGAAGTCCCCTCCGCTACCGCAGGTGTCGTCGAAGAGATATTGTACAACGTCAATGACGTCGTGCCCATCGGCGCCGTCATCGCCCGCATCCGCACCAACGGCACGGCAACCCAGCCTGCAGCGGCACCAACCATCACTCAGGCCCCGATCACAACAGCGCCACCCCCTCCCCCTCCATCAGGCAACGGCGCAAGATTCTACTCCCCCCTCGTCCTAAACATCGCCGCAGGCGAAGGCGTTCCCCTCTCCGAGCTGGAATCCATCCCGGGCACCGGCAACGAAGGCCGCGTCACAAAAAAAGACATCTTACAATACATAGCCAATAAAAGATCCGGCGCTCCAGCCGGCACAACCACTGCACCAGCACCAGCGGAGATCACACAGGTCCCCACGCCCGCCCGCGTAGTATCCGAACCACCAGCTATGCAAGAGCCAATCAGCCTCTACGGCAGCAATGTAGAGATCATCGAAATGGACCGGATGCGCCGTCTCATCGCCGACCACATGGTGCGCAGCGTCCACACCAGCCCCCACGTCACCAGCATGTCCGAAGCCGACGTGACCCACATGGTACACTGGCGCGATAAAGTAAAGAAAGACTTCGAAAAAAGAGAGAATACGAAGCTCACCTTTACCCCGCTGTTCGTCGAAGCCGTGATCCGCTGTATCAAAAAATACCCGTTGATCAACAGCTCTCTCGACGGCGACAAGATCATTGTCAAGAAAGACATCAATATCGGCATGGCCACAGCGCTGCCCTCCGGCAACCTGATCGTCCCGGTCATCCGCAATGCCGACCAGCTCAACCTCACCGGCCTGGCCCGCCAGGTCAATACGCTCGCCGACAACGCAAGACAGGGTCGGCTGCGCCCCGAAGACACCCAGGGCGGTACTTTCACCCTGACCAACGTCGGCACCTTCGGCAGCCTCATGGGAACCCCGATCATCAACCAGCCACAGGTGGCCATCCTCGCCGTCGGCGCCATCAAAAAGCGGCCCGTCGTGCTGGAGACCCCCGAAGGAGACGCCATCGTTATCCGCCACATGATGTACCTGTCCCTCTCCTATGACCATCGCATCATTGACGGCAGCCTCGGCGCTACCTTCTGCTCCGCCGTGGCCCGGGAGCTCGAGAACTTCTCGCTCGACCGGCAGCTTTAAAAACTCCGGCAGTTCCGCATCCCATCCGCACGCTTCCCCCGAGGCAGGCTACCCCTTGCATTTCTGATAGTATTTTCGTAAATTGAATTACATGAAAGCACTATCCGAAACCTGGTTCGCCGATGGCTACATCGACTTCGAGCTGAAAAAGTATACCCTCCTCGCCTATCTTCAGGAGATACACCGGCAATTCAATGAGAACAAGCTCTACCCCCAGCTGGCAGACATCATTTTTCACTACAACAACCTCGTTGCCTTCCGGGAGAACAAAAAATACCTGCAAGAGCAATTCCCTAAAAAACTCACCGGTATCCAGATAGAAAAGCTCCAGGTGCTGTACGAACAGCTCATCGACGACGACGAGCTGATGCAGGAATTGGAGGAGATCATCAACTACGCCACGCAGGAGATTCGCCAGACCATCAGCAGCGGCACGGAGATATACGAATTCGTGGAAGAAAAATTAGTGATCTTCCCCGTTGGCATAGTACCCCTGGACAGCCACGAAGGCTATTTCTTCCTCAGCTCGGGCCACTACTCCGACACAAGGGTCTACCAATACAGACTTTCAATTTTTGAAAAACACGACGAGAAGTACCGCAGCATCCGCACCGAATACATCGACAGCTGGGCGCGTAATATCGTCAACACCTACGAGAATATAAAGGCTGAGCTCATCAGGCTCAACAATAGCCTGCCCAATCCGGCCGTCTATTCCATCGAAACAGAACTTAAATTCCCGATGGAAGAGACCCTATTGCCCATCGCCAAGAGAAGCCTGGTGCGATACATTAGCGGCAAGGCTGCCTAGAGTTAATGTCTGCACACTCGGCGTAGGCCTCGTGTGCGAACTAGGCTCCGCCTGGTTTCGTAGCATCCGGCTGCCCTTCGAAATAATAATAAGAAGCCACAAACTTCTTCACGTACATCCTGCTCTCCGCCGGAAGATAAGATTGAAGCTCCCAGAAATTACGGCTGCCCGAAAGACGGATCGCACGGCACACCGTTCCTTCACCACTGTTATACGCCGCCAGCACCAACAGCCAGTCCCCGAATTGCGCATACAGGTCCTTCAGATATCGGGCAGCAGCACGCGTACTTTTGTTATACGCCGTCCGCTCGTCGACCCCCTGACCGACCCTCAGCCCCAGCGTCCTCGCTGTAGCCGGCATCAGCTGCCAGGCGCCCACAGCCCCAACGCGGCTCACAGCATTAGTATTCAGTTCAGATTCAACCACTGCCAGGTATTTCAGAGACAACGGGAGATTATATTGATGGAAGATCGAGTCTGCAATAATAAAGAGCAGATGGCTCTTTTGCTTGATGGAAAATAATGTGGGCGTGTTGTTCTGAACATAGCGCAGTACAAATTCCTTTGAATGCTTGTCCAGATACATCCGG
>Ga0105239_10005516_pt1 | contig 14820 bp, 11 predicted proteins | sample KBSC44metaG_FD_92761 | JGI IMG/M metagenome (GOLD analysis project Ga0105239, IMG submission 92761) | Corn rhizosphere microbial communities from Kellogg Biological Station, Michigan, USA - KBS C4-4 metaG | ecosystem: Host-associated > Plants > Roots > Rhizosphere > Soil | place: Michigan, USA... | reverse complement strand
GACGGCGGCGATCATCGGCATGGTCAACGCGCGCAACGCGGCGATCCGCGCCAACATCGAAGCGGAAAAGAGCCGGCAGACCTCGGACTTCCTCGCCGACATCCTGAGCGGCGTGCGTCCGGAAGAAGCGCGCGATCTGGACAAGACGCTGATGCGCAAAATCCTCGACAACGCGGCGTCGCAGGCGCAGAAGAAACTGGTCGATCAGCCCGAGGCGCTGGCGCAGATCGAGGCGACGATCGGCAACAGCTACTACAGCATCAGTGACTACAAAGCGTCGCTGGAGCACACCGAACGTGCGTACGCCATCGCGAAAGAAAAACTCGGACACGATGCGCTGGAAACGTTGCGCATTCAGAAACAGTACGCACTGGAATTGACCAACATCGGCAAATTTCCGGAAGCCGACGCGATGTACGCCGACAACATCGCGACGCTGACGCGCTTGCGCGGTCCGGAAGACAAGGACCTGCTCAAGTCGCGATCGGACTGGTCGGAGCTGCTGGTGTACGAAGGCAAGCTCAACGATTCGCTGAAAAATGTGCTCGAAATCGAAGAGCCGATCAGGCGCGTGTTCGGTCCGAACAGCGACGAAGTGCTGAGCATCGGCGTCGTCCACGCCGAGGTGCTGGTCTATCTCGGACGTTACGAGGAATCCGAGCCGATCTATCGCAAGCTGATCGCCGAACACGACAAAATATTCGGTCCCGAGCATCCGCGCACGCTCGACGTGCTCAACCGTTTCGCCATCATGAATCTGGAAGCGAACCGCTTTGCAGAGGGTGAGAAGATCCTGTCCGGCATGTTGCCGATCTGCGAAAAGATCTACGGCCCGGACCATGCGTTCACGATCGAAATCGTGAGCAACCTCGCCGGCGCGCTACGCCAGCAGGGCACGCCGGAGAAGATCGCCGCGTCGGGTCCGTATTACGAACGCGCGCTCGACGAAACGCGCAAACGCTACGGCGAAAAGAACCAGAGCACGGTGATGGCCACGCATAATTACGGCAATTACCTGCTCGATGTCGGCAAGGTCGACGACGCGATCGCCACGCAACGCCACGCGCTCGAATACGCGCTGCAGGTGTTCGGTCCGGACGCGAACGTGACGGGCGAAGTGCATTTCGGACTCGGCAAGGCGCTGCTGAAAGCGCATCAATATCCGGAAGCGGAAAAGCAGCTTCTGACCGCCATCGACGAGAAGGAAAAGGATTTTGGCAAGGTGCACTGGCGCCTGCGCGAATACATCACGCCGCTGATCGAGACGTACAAGGCGATGGGCAAATCCGATCAGGCCGGCCAATGGACCGCGCGCATGGATTCCTTGCCGCCGAAACCGGCGAGCGCGGTCTGATCAGTCTTCGGCGCAGACGCAGTTGCGTCCGGCCTGCTTGGCGCGATAGAGCCGATCGTCGGCGACGTTGAGAAGCTCGGCGGCGGATTTGAGTTTCGCACCGCTCTGCGCGACGCCGATGCTGATGGTGATCGGCAATTTCTGATCGCGCGTTTCGATCGGCTTGGAAGCGATCGCGTTGCGCAGTTTTTCCGCGGCAACGACGGCTTCTTCGAGGTTTTGTCCCGGCAAGGCGAGCGCGAATTCTTCGCCGCCGAGACGCCCGAAGGCCGCATCGGCCGGCGCATTGGCGCGCATGATCTGCGCGGCGCTGGTCAGCACCTGATCGCCGACCAGATGGCCGAAGCGGTCGTTGATGTTCTTGAAGTGATCCAGATCCATCATCAGCACGCTGATCGGAACCGTGCCTTTCGCGCGTTCGATTTCCTCGTCGAGCAGCGTGTGGAAATGGCGGCGGTTGTAGAAACCGGTGAGGCTGTCGTAGATGGCCAGATCGATCAGTTCGTCGTGATATTTCGCTTCGAGACTCTGTCCGGTGAAGAACTTGATTGCATTGTTGCCGACGCTGATCTGGTCGCCGTCGTGCAGTTCTTCGCGGCGCACCGGTTTGCCGTTGAGATAGGTGCGGTTGGTCGAGCCGAGGTCTTCGATAAAATAGCGATCGCCGTCGCGCGAGATTTCGCAGTGATGACGCGACACGCTCGGATGCTGCAACGACAACGCGCATTCGCTGGCGCGGCCGATGGTCACGGCATCGCCGCCGAGCTCGATCTGCAAGCCGAGCATCATGCCGCTGACGACAATCAGCCGCGGCTTGAATTCGCCCGCCTCGTGCGGACCGGTCTCCGCAATCGTGTTGCGGTCGGTCTTTGAATTGTGATCGTTCGTGGACGCCACCGGACCCCTCTCCCTTGCGGCCGATTGTACGCAAGCGCGATGCCGGCCCGAAAGGGTTTCGGCTATTCTTGACGCATGCGATCCCTGATTCTGCTCGTGCTGGGGCTGGCCGTCGGCGCGCTGGCCGCTTCGAGCGTGCTCAATGCGTTAGGCCGCCGCGACGTTTACCCGCGCGGGCTGATGAACGTCATGCAGCATCACGCCGCGGCGCTGCGGGAAGCCGTGCGCAGCGGAAAATGCGCTGGCGCGCCGGCGCATGTGGCGGCGATGTCGAGCCTGAGCCACGACATCGATTCGGCGATGTATCCGGATTCCTCGCCCGAGGAAGCCTTCCTCGAATACGAGCATCGGCTGGGCGATGCACTGACAGCCGCCACGAATGCCGGCACGGAATGCAAAGCCGTTGCGCCGGCCGTCGAGCGGATCACGTCGGCTTGCGACAGTTGCCACCATCAATACCGCTGAGCACTACCGTTCCGGCAGCGGGATGAATTCGGTTTCGCCGATCACACTGCCGAATTTGCCGTCGACCCAATCCCGTTTCGCGCGCTCGATGCGATCGCGCGAGCTCGATACGAAGTTCCACCACAGGTGGCGATCGCCGTCGACCGGATCGCCGCCGAACAGCAACGCACGCGCGCCGGCCGGTGCTGAGATGGTTACGTCCTTTCCTTGCGGAAGCACGGCCAGTTTTTGCGGTGGCAATGTCGTGTCGTCGATGCGCAGCTGCGCATCCGGCGAGTAGACGGCGCGCTCGACGTGTTTGGCTGGCAGGACGAGTGTCGCATCGGAAACGAACTCGGCCGCGATGTAGAACATCGTCGAAAACGTCACGACCGGCGAACGCAGACCGAACGCTTCGCCCGCGATGAGGCGCAGGCGCACGCCATGTTTTTCGATTTGCGGCAGCGTGCTCGCCGGATGGTGGTGAAAATTCGGATCGACCTCTTCGGCCGACGTCGGCAGCGCGATCCAGATTTGGATGCCATGCAGCTCGTGTCCCGATGCGCGTTCGGCCGCCGGGCTACGCTCCGAATGCGCGATACCGCGACCGGCCGTCATCCAGTTCACGTCGCCGGGGCGGATGGTCTGCACCGAACCCAGCGTGTCGCGATGTTCGATCGCGCCATCGAACAAATAGGTGACGGTAGCCAGTCCGATATGCGGATGCGGACGCACGTCGATGCCCTCGCCGTTCGCGAACCGGACCGGTCCCATGTGGTCGAAGAATACGAACGGGCCGACATGGCGTGCCTGCAGTTGCGGCAAGGCGCGGCGCACGGTGAATCCGCCGCCGAGGTCGTGTACTTTCGGGTCGATGATGGTGATGGCGCTCATGGCGAAATAGTAAACGGTTTTTCGTTGCGCTCATGGAACGCTGCGTATCGCCGATCCGCGTGGACTTCGCCGCGCACGGCTCCATATAGGGGCCAACCACTCTTTGGAGATTCGAATGCTCGCTACACAAGCGATTCCGAATACCGAAACGACCACGCGCCAAGTCGCGCGCATCGTGCGCGGCCGTCCGACTTCCGACGGCGACGGCGTGAAGCTCACGCGCGTCATCGGCCAGCCGGGCCTGGACATGATCGATCCATTCCTGATGCTCGACGAGTTCCGTTCGGATTCTGCATCCGACTACATCGGCGGCTTCCCGCAGCATCCGCACCGCGGCTTCGAGACGGTGACGTACATGCTTGCCGGCCGCATGCGCCACGGCGACAATCAGGGCAACAGCGGCCTGCTGACGCCCGGCAGCGTGCAGTGGATGACCGCCGGACGCGGCATCCTGCATTCGGAAATGCCCGAGCAGGAAAACGGGTTGATGTGGGGTTTCCAGTTGTGGGTCAACCTGCCCGCGTCGGACAAGATGACGGCGCCGCGTTATCAGGACATCGCGCCGGAGAGCATCCCTGAGGTGGCGCTGGCGGCGGGTGCGAAGGTGCGCGTGATCGCGGGCAAGGTCGGCCAGGTCGAAGGGCCGGTTGCGGGCATCGTCACGCAGCCTACGTATCTCGACGTGCATCTGGACGCGGGCGCGACCGTGGAACTCGACCTGCCCGACGGGCACAACGGGTTCGTGTACGTGTACGAAGGACAGGCGTTGGTCGGAACGGGCGCGAATTCTCATCTCGTCCGTGGCGATCTGGGCGTTCTCAGTACGGGAACGACGCTGACGGTGGCCACCGGCGAGGCGCCGGCCAAGCTGATCGTGGTCGCGGGCAAGCCTCTGAACGAGCCGGTCGCCAAGTACGGACCGTTCGTGATGAACACACAGCAGCAGATCGTGCAGGCGGTCGAAGACTTCCGCGCCGGCCGCTTCTAAGCGCTCAGGTTCTAAGCAATCAAGCTAGACGATTGCCACGCGCACGCAAACGCACACCGGCGACGAAATCGCCGGTGTGCCAAGAATTTGCGTGAAAAAATGAGGGGTGTTTAGGCGGGTGCCACTTCGTCGGCCTGCAGGCCCTTCTGGCCCTGCACGACGCGGAAGCTCACCTTCTGGCCTTCCTGCAACGTACGGAAGCCCGTACCCTGGATGGCGCGGAAATGCACGAACACATCGGGGCCGTTTTCACGGCTGATGAACCCGAAACCCTTGCTGTCGTTGAACCACTTGACAGTACCAACCTCACGATCCGACATAAAAACTCCACAGGACAAATCAGACAAGACGCGTCGTATAGTCGACGGCCTACTTACTGGTATGCATAGAAGGTGAGATGACCGGCGGCCCCTAAACGACGGCCTTAAAGGTCAAGATTCACGAACAAATAGCAGACACAGTGAACCTACTATAACTCAATATTTACAAAAATTCGATATTTACGAGGTAGCCGTTTTCACTCATCGCTATCCACGAGTGAATTGGAACCAATACTTACCTACTCGCCCAAGAATGTCTCGCAATACACTGATTCAGCAAAATATTTTTGCGATATTTCAGGTCACGACGTAGGAACGAAGTTCGAATACTCCTCGACGGTCTTGATTGTCTTGCCGTCGACCGTGATTGACTGTTCGCGCCGAATCGGCATTTTCGAAGCGTCGTCTAGCCAGAGGGTTGCGTGGCCAGCTCGGGAACCTTCAATGATCACGTCGAACGAGAGGCCGGTCATGCCCTTCTTTGTCTGATCCGTGTAACGCACGTTCGCCACGTCCGCCCACTGCAAGATACCGCCTTGGTTGTGCTCAGGCTGTTCACCATGCGACAGCAACAATAGGTTGTGCCACAAGCCGACGCGCACCAAGCCAAACTGCACGGATTGCCGCATGCTCTTGCCGGGCTGCAGTCGCGTTTCCTTGCCGTCCTTGCCGATCATGGTGACCACACCATCGGTGCGCAGAACCGCGTGGTCGGGCTTGCCCTGCATCGTGCCCTTCATGCGGATCACCACGATGCCGGCGTTGGCCACGCCGACATCGGCGGTGAGATCGCTCGCCACCGCGCCCGCGCTTACGATATGCGCCTTCACATCGAAGCGGCCCGCACGCATAAGTAGCGCTTCGAGATCGCGGTAGCGCTGTTCGGCGCTCTCGGCGGCATGTGAAACCACCGCGAACGGCATCGAAAGCATCGCTGCGAACGATGCCAGCCAAAGCGGCGCGCGAAAACGCCCGCGTTTAATCTCATATTGCATCGATGACATGCGCATTCCGAATTGACGGTCGGCGGCTCAGGTATTACGCTACGCGACCTTTTTGGGCGATTAGCTCAGCGGTAGAGCACTGCCTTCACACGGCAGGGGTCAGTGGTTCGATCCCACTATCGCCCACCAGGTTCTTTCGACTCAGTGCCAGCATCGCATCGGGTCGCCGTCGGTATTCATCGACGCATCACCTGACGCACCGCGAACGTTCTTGCTGTCCAGAGACAGATTGCCACAGGGATCGTTCGCCTGGACACCCTGGGCTGTCGCCAGCAGCGCGTAAGACGCATTAGCCGTACCTGCTGCGTCGATCGAGGAGATCGAGATCGAGTAATAGTGTTGCGGCGAATCCTGAGCCGTTCCGGCAGACGTCGCCGCCGTGCAGGTGGGTGCGGTGCTGCCGTAGATTTCTTGTATGCTGCCGTAGCGGTTGCAACGATAGAAGAATTTCTCCTCCGCTTGCTGGGCATTCAGCAGTGCGCTCTGTCCATCCGAACGGCGTGTGCGCTGCACGTATTTGGTATATGACGGTAGGGCGATCGCGGCCAGGATCGCGATCACCACCACGACGATCATCAATTCCAGAAGGGTAAATCCCGCGGAACGACTGCGTAGCCCGATGGTCATGGTCATTCCTCTTAATTGTTGTTGAGCAGCTGACGCCACGAGACTTCGCCGTTGTTCGGACCGATGTTGGTTCCGAGATTCTGGCACACGATCTGTCCGGTGGAAGTCTGCACGCACGTTTGCAGCGTCGCCGAGCCGTTGCCGCCCGCACCCGGATGCACGATCAGGCTCGGCGGCGAAGCCAGACCGCCACCGCCGACCTGTGTCGAAAGATTGAGCGTGGTCGTGCTGCCGGATGTGGTCGTGCCGAATGGTGAATTCGACGGATTCGCCGTGCCAGTGCGGTAATCCTGCGCGTACAAATTGCTGAGACCGATGGCGCCGCACAATGAGGTGTTCGGAATGTACGACGAAGTGAACAACTCACCGCCGAACAAGGTTTGACTGCTGACCACGCGCTCGGAACCCGAATGCGTGTCACCTGCCGCCGGCGTGGCGAGATTGAGTTGCCATCCGTCATAGCAGGGGCTGGGCGGCGATGAACCGATACAGTTGTTGGTGGCGTCCTGCGTCAACGTCGTGAAACTCACGCCCGCCGCTTCGGAGCCGCAGGCAGCCGTCGTCGTGCCGTTCGATTGCACCGTGCATCCGGAGAGCAATTTGCTCGCCGAATCCTTCACGCAGGTAGCATCACCGGAGCAGCCGGTCGGATGGCTCAGGGTTTCGCTCTTGTCTTTCAGTCCGAAAATCGACTGCTGCTGCGTGGTGCCCAGATCGGCACTCGCGAACAGACGACCCGTGCCGAAGAAGACGTACGGCGTTGCGTTGTCGTCCACGCCAAGCGTCGGCCGAATGGTGACCGGTTTGTTGGCGAGGTTCGAGGCGTCATACATCGAATCAATCGCCCACGAGGCTGCCGTCGCATCCGGTGCGCCGCCGCCGGACGTATGCGTCTGCAGCTTGAAGAACTGGCCGTTGAAGTCGGCGCCCGAGGTCTTCTGCTGCGTGCCGAAATAGACGCCTTCGGACTGGAAGTCGAGATTCCAGTCGGAGGCGACGAGATCGCCGGCAAACGCGTTCGTCATACCGCTGTCGTAGGTTTTATCGGGGATGGTGACACCGTTCGAATCGGTTCCCTTGAGACCATTCAAGTTGTACGCGTACACAAACGCGTTGGTGGTCGACGATACCGTCGAACGCACGTTCGGACCGGAACCGACCACGAGGTACCAGCTGTTCGGATCGCTGGCGCCTGCATCGGGCTTGCGAACCGTCACCACGGTCGGACTGGAGGTCGCAAGCTGATTGTCGGGCAGCGTGATTTCGCCGAGCAGCTTCGGTGGCTGTTCCGGATCGGTGACGTCCATGATGATGTAGCCGGAGTGATACTTGCGCATGGTGGAACCGTCGCCCTTGGTGTCCACGGTGATGAGACCGCCACCGAGCCGGAACGGAACCACGGCGATCGTGCCCCATGTGCTGCAGTCGACGGTAGAGCCATTCACGGTGCCGCTGCAGGAGTGGTTCATCACGCTGGGCAAGTTCACGTCGAAGATGCGCGGCGTGCCGTCGACGTAATAGACGTGCGTGTAGCCGTTGGTCGTCGGCGGATCTTTGGTAAGCCAGGTGAGATGCGGGATCAGATTCTGCGGCACGTACGCCCAGATTTCCTCACCGAGCGAGTACGCGTTGGTGCTCGAGCTCGAACCGGTGGCGCAACCCGTGGTGTTCGGCGACGTGGCGAAGGCTTGGTTCACCACGTTGTAGAAGCCCGCGTTGAAGGCGTGCAACATGCCGTCATTGGCACCCACCAGAACCACCTGGCGGCGGCACGCATTGTTGTTGCGGTACACGCCGTACGATTGATCACCGTACAGGAGGTCGAAGGCCTGGCTCGGCGTGGCGACGAGCGCAGGCGTCGAATCGATGATGTCTCCCAAGCGCTGCGTAGCGGCACCGGCAGCGCCGTCGGAGGCGTTATAGGCCAGCGTGCGGTTGCGGTAGCCGGTCAGATCCTGACCGCGCACCCAATTGATGATGTTCTGCGCTTCGGTCGTAGCCGCGGCTGTCGCGGTAGATCCATTGATGAGGTTGAAATACCAGTAATCCGTTGAAGGAATCCCTGAAGTAGTGAAGTCGTGGACTTCGCTGGAGTCGATCTGGCCGTTAAGGTTCTCATCGATCCAGGTGAAGATGTAGCGCTTCGACATATCGCTGGTCGAATAGGCGCGCTGTGCAACGGCCGAACCCGACGGCGGCGTGGCCAGCGTCTTGCGCGCATTCCAGATCGGCTTCAGCGCAGACAAGTCCTGCTTGGGCGTGCTCAAAGGAAAGGAACCGTCGTCGACCTGGAACTTCGTCACGTTGGCGACCGGGTCGTAGACGAACACGATGGCGTTGTCGGCGCTGGTCAGTTTGCCGTCCTGAAGCGTGTCTTCGTACAAGCGGCCGTCGGAACCGATGAACAACGCCTGCAACGAACCAATCCAGCGCGCCTGACGGTTCGGGGTGATGGTTTCCTGATGCACGGGCTCATAGAACGCCTGGTACACGGCACCGGTACCCTGCCCCGCGCTCGCTACCACCGCTGCCGCGGTACCCGAGGCTACTTTCGCCACGATCTGCGAGAAAGCGCGCTGCAACGAACTGACCAGCTGCGCCGGGTTGGTGACGTAAAAGTAGTCGTCCGGCGTGCCGTCGGCGCCGGATGCACCCGTCGCGTTGATGAATTTGTCCCATTTGCTCGCCGTATCGGGCACGCCGGGCGTGCCGCTCGAATCATCGACGAAGGCGCCGTATTTCGAGGCGTACCACATCGGATCGTTTAGCAGATGCGCAGTCGCCGTGCCGTAGGTATAGACGACGTGCGTGCGCGAATCGCCGAGGACGCAGCCGTTGCAACCGCCGGTGGCGTTGATGTCGGTGGGCGTCGTGCCGGCGTCGTTGAGCGTCGTGACCGGAACCGGATCGGTGTAGTTGAAACTGTAGCCGCCGGAATGGAAATGGGCACCGTCGGCCGTCGTGCCATTGATGACGTAGCCGAAACCCTGTCCGTTCGCCGACGAGAGTCCTACGATCTGCGTATACACGGTGATGTTGGTCGATGTCGCGACGTAACTCAGGATGCCCCACATATCCTGGTCGAAGTCTCCGCCCTGGCCGCTGTCTTCCCAGTTCACGTAGAACGAGCCCGTACACTGGCTGGCCGTGCAGCTTTGCTGAACGATGCGGAAATCCACGAGCGTACCGCCACCGAACTTGCCCGCGCCCAGATCAAGCCGATACGCTGGCAACAGCGTGACGGTCCCATTGCCGCCCGGAATCTTGACCTGGATTTTCGGCGTGTTGCTAGCCAACTGTACGCCGTAGGTCGTTACCTTGAGCGAACTGGTATCCGTCGCAGGCACCGTGATGTCGTTGCGAATGCGCTGTGTGTGCGCCGCATACGCAATACCCGCCATGATGTACGAGCCCTGTTTGGCCGGCGCTTCCGGACACAGGCCGCTCGCCAGGCTGAAATTGGCGATGTTCTTTGGACTGCACACGCCATCGGCATTGGTCGAGGTACTCTGTCCAATGAAGTAGCTATTGCCAGCAATCCCTTCCTTCACGCCGACAAGATCGGTCCACGCATCCGCGCCCGAGCCCGACGGTGTTGGGTAGGAAGCATTGGTCGCGGTGAGATGCAAGTCCGAGAACGTGCTGTAGTACGAGCTATCACGCGTGAAGCTGTCGTACGACTCGATACTGCTGTTGAAATTCATGATGTTGAGCGACGCGCAATAATTGTTCGCGTCCAGAACGGCTGTGGCCGCAGTGCTCGGCCACGCGGGTTCAGGCAAGCCGAGCAGCAGGTCGTGCGACGAACCGGAATTGCTGTAGACGAATGACGGGGTTGCGGTCAGTCCGGCGAGATAGCGTACCGATTCGAGATAGCTTTCCGAGATCGGACTGCCCCACGATGTGCAGTTGCCCTCGTTGATCTTCGGCGAGCTGGCACCCGAATGAACGATTTCGGTCAACTGATACGTGCAATTGTCGCCAGCCGGCGCGCTGTTTAGCCACTCACCGCCGTGCTTGAATGCAAAACCGTACGGACGCAGCGCGTTCAACGTCTGAATGATGCCGCCGTTGGTCGGCGTGAGGAATTGCCCCGTACCGGTCGCTCCGGAATTGATTTCGTCGGTGAGGCTGTTCACGCCGTTGACTGTCGACGGCGGCAGGTTCTTGCGCACCACGCCGCCGGAAATGTTCTTGTCGAAACTACCGGTGATCAATCCGAATTTGATCTGTCCGGATTCACCATATTGCTGCAGCAAGCCGACCGGCTTTTCGTCGTTCGCGCCGTACGTTTCGCAGGTTTCATTGGCATCGAGGCCGCCACCGGGACAGGCGACAACGCGGACGTAGTAAGTGCCGCCGGTGACAGACGTGCCCGGATCGTTCGAGCCCGTTCCCAGACCGACGGTCGGCTGGTCGGGATTTTCCGCGCTGGACGCAAGACCCGAGTAGAACGCACGGTTGCCGTTGCTGCGAAATCCGCCGAAGAATGACGACTGCGTGTTATTGAGTTCGGAATACCACATGCACTGGTTCGCCTCGTTGGCGCCCCAGAGCAGATGATTTCCCTTGACCACGCGCAGCAGAGGTGGTGTCGACACCTGCGCGGAGTTCTGATTTGCATTGATGCCGGGATCGGACGTACTGCACATGCTGATGCCGGTCGAACTCAGATTGACGACGTTCCACGTACAAGCCGAAGAGGCCGAGCAGTTGGTGCCGAGGGCCGTCGTCGATGCCGAGGGCGCGTAGACCAGGATCGTCACCTGCGTGGAACCGCTGGTGCCTGTGACGCCGCCATACATGTACGCGTCATCCGCATCGCCGGCAAGCGGAATGGGTGACGTGTTCGTCGGAATGACACTCGCACCGGTCGAATCGGCGACATTGCCGTTGACATTGACCTGGCACGGCGACGCCTTGCCGGTTTTCGAATAGTACAAACAGATCTGATCGCCGACCTGCATGCCGGCATTGCTGCCGACCGTCAGGGTTATGCTTTTTTGCGGCGGCGACGAAGTTCCGTAATTTAAGGGCACCGGCGAGGTGGTGAAAGACGTCGTGGTCGTGGTCGCCGTGCTGCTGTAGCTGGATGAGGAGAACGGCGTGAGCTGCGGCAAATCCGAACCGTTGTAAAACTTGGAGAACGAATGCGAATCGAACGGCAGGATCACGCGCTCGAGAATGGTCTGAGATGTCGTATCCGTACTGCGATAACCGCCGTAGAGAAGCTTACGTACGGCATCCATGCGCGTCATCGATGCCCAGTTGAGGAAATTTCCGCTCCAGTGCGTTCCGTCGCAATAGTGATTGGTCAAAGGTGCGCCCGGGCTGACGTAACCGGATACCGTCGCAGACGGCGTGAATATGTCAGATGCGTACGCGTAGCACTTCGCGCTATCGAAGTAGCCGTAATAGTCGATGGTATCCACATACGTCGTTTGCACGACGTCGGTGTGCGCCGGATCGAGCGCGGTAAAATCGTTATAGGCCTTGAAGAACAACAACTGGTCCTTCGAGAAATTGAGCATGACCAGCGGTGTGGAGCTGGAGACGTTCAACACCGGATTCGACTGGAACGCCGGCTCCTGCTGTGTTGAAAGCGCCGCGGACGCGCTGGAAAGCACCCCCGCGATGGCCGCAACCGCAATCGTGGCACGCATCAGGTTCATCGGAAACGAAAAGAGCTTCATGTTGAAAACCTCAGGATGCAGCTTGTCTGTCGGTGCCATCAGTTGACGATCGGCTGGCGGTATTCGGCCGCCGTGACCACGCCCGCGCCATCGCCGATCTGGCCCTGACTGCGGATTTCGAACCAGCGCGAAGCCCCACCGCCGCCTGCGCCCACACCAGTGGCAGATTCATTCTGTGCGGAGCCCGTACCCGAATTCTGGCGCGTACCGATTGCGTAGACATTCGCATACGCCGACCCACCGGGGGCGGTCGAACAACTCGCCATCATCTTGTTCGGATTGCCGGCGATATCGGCGGCCGTTGCTGTCGGCACGTTGCCGCGGAACAGGCCCGGAATGGTGTGCCATGTCGTCGAATACGACGTCGCGCTTTCGTTCTGATAGAGCTGCAGCGACGAGGACATCGAACTGCTGCTGCACGATGTGCCGCCGCCGGGCTCGCCACCGACGGGGCCAGAGCCGCCGCCGCCGTTTGCCCAGCTCAGTGCCGAGCCTGAGAAATTCTGCATGCCGCGGTTGAGCGTGTTCTGAGAAACGATCGCGCCCGTCATCAGACGCATGCTCTCGGCGAGCTGAAACGCGGTCTGATGTTGCGTCGAATTGGTCGCCATTTTCAACTCGAGCGTCGTGCCGCGCATCGAGACGATCGCGACGAGCGTCAGCACGAGCAGGAACATCATGCCGACGAATAACGTCGCGCCGCGTTGACGATTACGATTGAGCGATGTCATGTTCTTATCCCCGATCCCGATTGCGCACTTGGCCGACCGTGGTGAACACCGCGTGCCGCACATATGGATCCGCGGTGCCGCTGTATTTGGCGCTGGGATCGAAACCTAATGAGTTCGCGCCTTTGGTCGCCTGCTCGGCGACATTCGTACGGGTGCCGCTGGAATTGAAGCTATCGCTTTGCGTCAGAAGCGCCACGCGCACACTGACGACCTTGAGCCAATCGGTGCTGGTGCCGCCGACCTGTGCGGCGGACTTGTACATCTGCACGTCGCTGAAACGCACCGGAATCGTTCCGCCGGAGACGTTGTCCGAAGCGAGACCATACTGCAACTGCATATCCTGGATGCCTTCTACGACCGGTTCGAGCACAAGCGCTCCGGTGTTGTCGAGGCGCCTGCGCCATAACGTAGGTATAGGGTTTTTATTGTCGGACGCAGCGGTACAGGCCCCACCGACCGGCGTGCTGCATTTTCGGATGTAGTAGATTTCCACGCGATACGGATAGGTATACAAGCCATCCTGGTTGGAGTGATCCGGACTTTCGAAATATCCCGCATCAAGCGGCGCGTCGAACGTACCCGCAGATAAATCAGTGATCTCGGAACCCTTTGCCAAAATCATCCCCTTGCCGATCGCGGTGCGCACATAAAGAGCGCCCGCGGTGAGCGCGGGTGTCGTTGTCGTACAGGCGGCGTCTGTACACTGCACGAAGTTGCTGTCTGCGTAGCGCAGCACGACGACGTCACCGCCGTAGTAATCCGGCAAACAACCCGAACCGACGACACCATCGACGCCCGCCTGATTAGTTGCGGTAATCCCATACGTACCGAGTGTCCACCAGTTTTGCCCGCTGACGTAGGTGGTCGTGGACGAAGATTTGAGTCCCGCGCAGCTGGTCATTGCTGTGTTAAACGCGGTCTGTGCACCCGGCGTGGTGCGGCCCCTGTCCGGGTTGCTCGATCCCCAGTGATCGGCCATCTGCAGCGAATATTCGAGCGCCGTCGAAGCGAAGCGCGCGTTTTCCTGCATGAAGTTGGTGCCTTGCGTGGCCTGCGAGGCCGTCTTGCTGGCGACCATCACCTGCACCAATCCGATCGAAAGGATAATGCCGATCACAATCGCCACCATCATCTCGATCAACGAGAAGCCGGCGGCCCGCGTCGTTGGGGAATAAATGTTATTGACCATCGTCGTCAGCCTAGAAAACGAAATCGAATTGGTAGCAATCGCCGCCGCCGGTTCCGCTTTCGGCGCCCGTAGAAGAAGCAGCCTCATTCCACCTGATAATGACGCGCATGAAACCCGCAGCGACTGTTGTGGCCGTGTAGCCCGGGCAAGCATCCGCCGAGGCTGTCGCGTCCATAATTTTGCCGGTGCCGCCAGGGAATTCGGCATAGATTCGGTTCGACCAGTCCTGAATGTCGGCGGAAGCGAGCGCCGCTCCCGCGCAACTGGCGTTGACGCAACCGGGTGTCGAATTGGCTGTATTGCTCGATGTCACGTAATTCGCGGCGAACGTTTCGTTGGCGCGGATGCGATCAGCGATGTCGCTTGCCAATAACATCGCCTGCGTGCGCGAAAAGGCGGTCTTGGTCAAACCGAGGTTCGTTGTCTGCATCAGGCCTATACCGAGCAGGCCAATCGACAGCACCACAAGCGTGATGAGCAATTCCAGCAACGAAAATCCGCGATTTGCCGAAGGAGTAGAGGCGATCATGGACAACTCACATTAGGCTGGATCAAGGCGCGACCGCTGAGCGACACATCGACGACGGGACCGTTTTTGACTTTGCTGCTCGCGTCGCACAGCTTCACCTGGTATGGCGCGGTCACCGCCGAAGACGAGCATGCGGACGCGGCGACGTTG
>Ga0105239_10005514_pt1 | contig 14822 bp, 10 predicted proteins | sample KBSC44metaG_FD_92761 | JGI IMG/M metagenome (GOLD analysis project Ga0105239, IMG submission 92761) | Corn rhizosphere microbial communities from Kellogg Biological Station, Michigan, USA - KBS C4-4 metaG | ecosystem: Host-associated > Plants > Roots > Rhizosphere > Soil | place: Michigan, USA... | reverse complement strand
TCGGCAGAGCAGATGATCCCCAATCGGAAACGGCAGGACGCCGAAGAAGCGTATATGCGGGGGATGTCGTCGGCGGAGAAGGAGCGGAAGGGGGCGACGCTGAACGAGCTGTATGCGGCTGCCAAACAGGATTACTACCAGTGGATGATGGCGAAGCGGAAGCTCGGGGTATTGGAACAGGATGCCCGGCTGCTGGATTTTATGATCCGGGACGCCGAGCTGAAGTATAAGAATAACCTGGGGAAGATCAACGCTTACTATAAGGCGAAGGCGGCGTTGGGTAAGCTCGAGCTGATGCGGCTGGAGTGGGAGAACGAGATCGTACAGAAGAGGATCGCCTTGAATACATTGATGAACCGGGATAAGAGGACGGTATTCGAGATCGATACTGTTTTTGCGTTGAAAGACTTGGCGGCGGCGGCGGTGGACAGCGGAGTGCTGGCCGATTCCCGCAGTGATATCCGGGCGGTGGAGGCGGATATCCGGCTGGCAGGTTTGCAGCAGCAGGCGGAACGGGCGAAGCTGAAGCCGGAGTTCGGGGTACGTTTCGATCATATGTTCGGTTTCGGCGGTCTGCCGATGCAGTATTCATTGATGGGGATGGTGCGGCTGCCGATGTTCGGCTGGTCTTCCCGGTCGGCGAAGGCGAATGTCTCGAGCCTGAAATGGAAGGCCGAGTCGCTGAAACAGGAGAAGGAGAAAATGATCAATGAGGCCGAAGGGATGGTTTATAGCCTGCGACAGGAGATCGCGACGCGAAGACGCCAGCTGCGGGTGTTGCAGGAGACGGTGATCCCGGCGCTGCAACGGAACTACCAGACGATGCAGCTGGCCTATGAGCAGAATACGGAGGAATTATTCAATTTGTATGATGCCTGGGAGACGTTGAACAATACGCAACTGGAATATTGGGACCAGGTGCGGCAGCTGTTGCTGATGCAGGTGGAATTGGATCGGACATTGGAAATAAAATAAATGACATGGAATTTTTTCGAATAATAGGGGGGATTGGGCTCGCGGTATTGTTGCTGGCGGCTTGTAACGGTCCCGGCCGCCAGGCTCAGCCGGTGGCCGATGCGCCGCAAGACCTGGTACAGCCCGCCAATGGGTTCGTAGTGTCGGCTGTGCCGGTGACGGCTATTCGTAAGGAAACGATGCCGCTGCAAATGGCGGTGTTGGGACGGGTGGGCTATGACACCCGATTGGTGAATACCATATCCGCGAGAGTATCGGGATGGATCGAAAAGCTGTATGTGCGCTACCGCTACCAGCATATTAACAAGGGCGACCGGATCATGGATATTTACAGCGCGGAACTGCTGACGGGAGAGCAGGAGCTGCTGTTCCTGTTGAAAAATGATCCGGGAAATAGTGTGCTGATCGATGCGGCGAAGCAAAAGCTATTGCTATTAGGGGTAAGTGATAAACAGCTGCAAGACATCATCGGCACAGGCCGGCCTTCACCGGCTATTGCGGTGTACAGCAATTATAGCGGTCATATCCACGAAGCAGGGAATACCATGCCGGAGGCCGGTGGCGGTATTGCGGCGGAAGCGGCGGGAATGACGGACGAGCTGCCGGTGAAGGAGGGGATGTATGTGGAGAAGGGCCAGACGGTTTTCCAGGTATTTGGTATGGACCGGAGCTGGGTGCTGCTGAGCCTGTTTCCCGGGCAGGAAAGGATGATGCACCTGGGCGACCCGGTACGGGTGGTCCCGGAGACGGCGCCGGACCGGGATTTTCGTGGAAAGATCGATTTTGTAGAGCCCTTTTACCGCAGCGGAGAAAAGACGGTAACGGCCAGGGTCTATTTCGATAACCGGGAATTACAGCTTCCGGTAGGCAGCCCTGTGCGGGCGACTATTTTCGGCCGGTCTGTTGTGGGGGAATGGCTGCCGGGTTCCGCTGTGCTGTCGTTGGGGCTCGACCGGATCGTGTTTGTGCGGATGGACGGAGGATTCAGGGCGCATAAGATCGCGACCGGGATCTCGGTAAAGGACCAGGTGCAGGTGTTGTCGGGATTGTCGCCGGCGGATTCGGTGGCGGCGAATGCGCAGTATTTGATGGATAGCGAGAGTTTTATTAAAGTAAATGAAAAGCGATGAGATATCTTATCTGGATAGGAATCGCCTTGTTGCTGGGCGCTTGCAACGGGAAAAAGCCGGCTGCGGCCGTTGCTGCCGGCAAGGATTATTATTACACTTGCTCTATGCATCCGCAGGTGGCGCAGGACGGTCCGGGGAAATGCCCCATCTGCGGAATGGAATTGATCCGCGTAGAAAAGAGTATGGGCAAGCAGAAGGATGACCTGGTATTGAGCGATCTGCAGGTGCAACTGGGAAACGTGCAGGTGGACACGGTTGGTCGGGGTAGCATTGGCGACCGGCAGGTGCTGACGGCGACGGTGAATGTGGATGAGACCAGGAGCACATCGGTGAGTGCGCGGGTGGCGGGGCGGATCGAACACCTATACTATAAAAGCGTAGGGGACTACCTGCACAAGGGAGATAAGTTGTACGACTTGTACAGCGAGGAGCTGAACAATGCAAAGCAGGAATACCTGCTGGCGCTGGAAAGACAGCGAACGCTGGACAATGGAGTAGTCGATGTGCGGGCGCTGGTCGAGGCAGCGAGGAACAGGCTGGTGCTGTGGGGAATGTCGGATAAGCAGCTGCAGGAGTTGGCGGCTGCGGGCAAAGCATCTGCTGTTACTACGTTTTATAGTCCGGCTGAGGGATATGTGACGGTGGTGGAGCGCCATGAGGGCGACTATCTGAGCGAAGGGATGACGATCCTGCGGCTGGCGGACCTGTCGTCCGTATGGGTAGAAGGGCAGGTGTATACGGCGCGGCTGTCGGGGATCGATCGCAATGCGGGGGTGATCGTGCGGCTGCAGGACCTGCCGGGTAAGGAGTGGGGTGGACGGCTGGATTTTGTCAATCCCGAGATCAACCCGGACACAAGGATCAATTTGGTGCGGGTGGAGCTGGTAAACCGTGGCGGGCTGTTGAAGCCCGGTATGCCGGCTTATATCACGCTGGTCGGACAACAATCGAATGCGTTGACGCTGCCGGAAGAGGCGGTTATCCGCAACGGGAAGAGCAGTGTCGTGTGGGTAGAGGTCGGGCATAATGCTTTCCGATCGGCAATGGTGGAGACGGGGCTGGAAGAAGGCGGCAGGGTGGAGATTCGTTCGGGGTTAAAGGCCGGCGATGTGGTGGTGATGAGCGGAGCTTACCTGCTGAACAGTGAATACATCTTCCGGCATGGGGCCAATCCTTGAAATTTATGATCATGGAACATATGAAACATGGGGAAAATGCGGGTCACGCAGGGCATGGCGGGCATGACCACGCAATGATGATCGCGGATTTCCGCAAACGGTTTTGGATGGTGCTGGTGCTGACGGTGCCGGTGATGGCGCTGTCGCCGATGATCCGGCACTGGCTGGGGATGCACCTCGAGTTTGGCGGGTCGGGGTTTGTGCTGGCGGGGCTGGCGTCGGTGGTATTTTTCTACGGCGGCTGGCCTTTCCTGAAAGGTTGGTATGAAGAAATGAAAGATTGGGATCCCGGTATGATGACGCTCATCGGGTTTGCCATCACGGTGGCGTATGGCTATAGTGTGGCGACGGTGCTCGGGTTGAAAGGAATGGATTTTTTTTGGGAGTTGGCGACGCTGATCCTGGTAATGCTGTTGGGGCATTGGATCGAGATGCGATCGGTCGCCGGCGCCTCGCGGGAGCTGGAGCTGCTGGTGAAGTTGATGCCGGACGATGCGCACCTGGTGCATGGAGAACATATTATGGAAGTGAAGACGGTGGAATTGAAGGAAAAGGACGTAGTGTTGATCAAGCCGGGCGAGAAGATCGCGGCCGATGGGGTGATCGTCGACGGAGAAAGCTACGTGGACGAGAGCTTGCTGACGGGCGAGTCCCGGCCTGTAGATAAGAAGAAGGGCGATAAGGTGATCGCGGGAGCGGTGAACGGCAACGGGGCCTTGCGGGTGGAGGTGGCGCATGGCGCGAAGGATTCGTATTTGTCGCAGGTGGTGCGGCTGGTGGAGGAGGCGCAGGGAACCAGGTCGAAGACACAGCTGTTGGCGGACAAGGCGGCGCGATGGCTGACGGGTATCGCGATCGTCTCGGGGCTGGTGACCTTTGCGGTGTGGTATTTCTCTCGCCGGGACCTGGCCTTTTCGATCGGTCGGATGGTGACGGTGATCGTCATCTGCTGCCCGCATGCGTTGGGACTGGCGGTGCCGCTGGTCGTGGCGAGGTCTACGGCCCTATCGGCGCGGAATGGGCTGCTGATCCGCAACCGGACGGCATTTGAGAATGCGCGTCGGATCACGACACTGGTTTTTGATAAGACCGGCACGTTGACGGTGGGCAAGTTCGAGGTAGTTCGGGTCGTGGTTTGGGCGGCGGGGATGACGGAACAAGAGTTGGTGAGGTTGGCGGCGGGGCTGGAACTCAACTCAGAACATCCGATCGCGGCAGGCGTTGTGCGGAAAGCGCAAGCACTGAAAGTGGCGGTGCCGAAGGCAGAGGCGTTCAAGGCGCTGACAGGGCATGGGGTGGAGGCTACGATTGAGGGCCGTGTTGTCCGGGTGGTGAGCCCGGGCTACCTGCGGGAGAAGGATCTTGCGATGCCGGCAGGCTTCGCGCCGGCAGGGGGCGAGACCGGTGTATTCGTGCTCCTGGAAAACAGGTTGATCGGTTATATTGCTCTCGCCGACCAGGTGCGGCCGGAGTCGGCAGAAGCCATTCGTACGCTTCATGCTAACGGGATCAAATGTATGCTGCTGACGGGTGATAATGAGATCGTGGCGGCTCAGGTAAGTAAACAACTGGAGATGGATGGCTATTTCGCGCAAGTGCTACCGCATGAGAAGCAGGAGAAGATCAAGGAGCTGCAAGGGAAAGGTGAATTCGTGGCGATGACAGGGGATGGGGTGAACGACGCACCCGCCTTGGCACAGGCAGACATCGGCATCGCGGTGGGTTCGGGGTCGGACATTGCCGCGGAGACGGCAGGTATCGTGCTGGTGAATAGCAACCCGCTGGACATTGTGCGGCTGATCCTGTTCGGAAAGGCGACGTACCGGAAGATGGTACAGAACCTCGCCTGGGCGACGGGATATAATGTGGTGGCGATGCCGCTGGCGGCGGGAGTGCTATACCAGGCGGGGATCTTGCTGAGCCCTGCTGCGGGGGCTGTGCTGATGAGCGCCAGCACGGTGGTGGTGGCGGTGAATGCGGGGCTCCTGAGAGTGAAGGGCTGACGGCTATTGAAAATTTTTATTATCTTTAAGCAAGCAAAATAATCAATGCAGTGACATCACGAATTTTAATGATCGAGAATGATGAGGATGACCGGCTCTTAACCAAGGAGAATTTCCAAAAGGACTGGCCCACAGCCGTAATTGAGTTTGTCTCCGGGGCTGAACTATCCAGCCGGCTAAAAACGATGAGCCATAGGCCGCACCTCATCCTGCTCAGCATGAACACCCGTCCATATACCGGTATCGATCTGTTAAGGTTGATCCGTGCGGAAAAGAGTTATGAGGCCGTACCGATCATCGTGCTGAGTGAAAGTGCCCTTCCGGAAGAGATAAGAGCAAGCTATACAGCCGGTGCCAGCAGCTTTATCAAAAAGCCATCGGGCTATGCGGATGCCTTGTCAAAGATAAAAGCATTTATTGCCTACTGGAGAAACACAGTAGAACTTCCCTCGCCGGCATAATAAATTTCGCTCACAATTCATCCAACCAGGGGGATCTTCACAGCCAGGGTACAACCCGCACCCGGCCGGGAGAAGATTTCTGCTTTTCCATCGAATGACTCCGCCCGATGGTAAATATTGGAAATACCAATGCCTTTCCTTTTCATCTTCGGATCAAAGCCGACGCCGTTGTCTATGATCAAAAGCGCTACCCATCCCGTGTCCGCGGACAATCGTACCTGGACCTGGCTCGCCTTTGCATGTTTATGAATATTGCTTAATTGCTCCTGGATGATGCGATACAGCGCCTCCTTTATTTGCGGCGGGATGCGCCTCTCGTTCACTTTGCGGAGTTCCAGTTTGATGGGCAGCGCATGAGTGTAATGTTCTACGAGCAAGGCTAGTTCGCTGCGGAGGCTCTTTTTCGATAGACTGGGCATGACCATTCGATGAGAGAGATTGCGCATCTCCCGGATGGCGGTTTCGAGGCCTTGCCGGCAATAGTCTAAAATAGCTCTATTATTCTCCGGTTCATCCAGGTAGTAGCTCAGGCGTAAGTTTACCGAGCTCAGGATCTGGTTGATGTTATCATGGAGTTCCATGCCCAGCTTATTTCGCTCCAGTTCCACGGCTTGCAGGATCGCCCGGGTGAGTTCTTTCTGGTGCCGGATCTTACCTTTCATCTCCTCATCCTCCAACTTTCGCTTTTCTGTGATATCCACGAAGACGCCGATCAGGCGAACAGGTTTTCCGCCATCCTGCTTCAGCACATAAGCCCTGTCGAGCACCGTCCTCGTATTGCCATCGGGAAGCAGGAGGCGCAGCTCGTCCTCCCAGGAAATATTGCCGCCTTTCCGGATCTGTTCAAGGCGCAGGTCCATTTTTTCCCTGTCGTCGGGATGTATGCGATCTATCCAGGCAGCCATGTCCGGGACGACAGTGTCAGTTAATCCCAGGAGTTGGAAGAAACTCTCGTTCCACCATATTTTATTGTTTACCAGGTCCAGATCCCACACCGCATCTTTGGTCAACCTTGACAAGGTCTGAAACCGTTCATTCGACCGCCGGATCTCTTCCTGGGCTTCCTGTGCGTTCTTCCGGGCCTGTCGCTGATTGATCGCTGCTTCGACAGCAGCCGGCAGCCTGGCTGGCCGGTCCTTTAGAATATAATCATCTGCACCGGCCTTGATCATTTCTACGGCATATTCCTCGGAGATCGTACCCGTCACCATGATAAAAGGCATATCGGGCGATCGCAGGCGGGCATACAGCAAGGCGTCGCTTGCATCAAACTGTGGCACCGAATTATCGGCAAGGATAAGGTCCGGGTGAGATTGTTGCAGCGCCCTTTCATACTCCTTCCGGGTCGATGCCAGGGTGAATTCAATATCCGGCTGTTTCTTGCGCAACAGCCCACCTATCAATTCCGCATCGACCGGATCGTCTTCCAGCATTAATATCTTTAGGGGTTCAGGCATAATTGTCTTGGTTTTAGGTGGGGGGGTGGTTTATCAGGAGCCAATACATGCCAAGAGTTCGGATCGCCTCTGAAAATCGTTCAAAATTTACCGGCTTCACGATGTAGCTGTTGACACCCAGGTCATAGCATCTGCGTACATCCGGGTCTTCTTTCGAAGACGTGAGGATGACCACGGGAGTCGTTCGGGTAAGCTCATGTGATCGTATATGCTGCAATAGCTCGATCCCGCTCACCTTTGGCATTTGTATATCGAGCAGGATCAGCTTTGGCAGGCTACGGGTTGCTCCATTCGCAAAAAGAAACTCCAGGGCTTCTTCGCCATCGTTAAGATGAACAAGGTGATTGGCAAGGTGGTGCTTCTTCAGTTCCCGCAGGGTAAGCTCGGCATCCAGGGGATTGTCTTCCACCAGCAAAATGTCAATAAGATCCTGCTTCATATGTTGTGAGTGTTTTTCTTAGATATATTCGTCGTCATACCGGCCTTCGGGCAGGGAAAAGCAAAAGCGAGCGCCATTACCAGGCTCTCCATCGGCCCAAACCCGGCCGCCATGCTTGGATACGATCTTTTCCACAAGGGCGAGGCCGACACCCGTGCCTTCGAACTCCTCTGCCTTATGCAGCCGCTGGAAGACCCGGAACAGCTTGTCCTTATACTTGTTATTAAAGCCCACGCCATTGTCCCTTACAAAAAAAGAAAGCTGGCCCTCGTGGGTAAAATGACCGATCTCGATCCGGGCAGGCTCCTGGCGACCGGAGTATTTAATGGCGTTGGAAATGAGGTTTACCCAAACCTGCCGGATCATATGGATGTCCCCGTGTGCCGCAGGCAGCGAATGAACCGTCCATTCGATCCGATGGGGATCGCTACCCACCGGAGCCAGTTCGTCGATGATCTCCCGGACCATTTTACCCATGTCGACGGTCCTCACGACGATCTCCTGTTTCCCGGTGCGCGAAAAAGCAAGCAGATCGTCGATCAGCTGCCCCATTTTCAACGTACTGTTCTTAATTATGGAGGTGATCCGCTGGCCCTCGCTATCCAGTTGGCTGCCATAATCATCCTCGAGCATGCTAGTAAAGCCGAGAACGCCACGAAGAGGCGCCCGAAGATCATGGGAGACGGAATATGCGAATGCCTCCATCTCTTTCCTGGCGGACTCCAGCTGGACGGTGCGCAGGTTGACACGGTCCTCCAGCTCTTCATTCAATTTGTGAAATTCCTCCTCCACCTTTTTGCGATGGGTGATATCCGCGCGGATGGCGACATATTGGTAAGGTTTGCCCGACTCGTTCAGAAAGGGAACGATGGTGGTATCCACCCAATAATAGGAGCCGTCTTTCGCCTTGTTCTTTAATTCTCCCCGCCATATTTTTCCATGGGCAATAGTGACCCAAAGATCACGGATCATGGTCTTGGGATGAAATCCTGAATTGATGATCCGGTGATCCTGCCCTATGAGGTCCTCCCGGTCGTATTTCGATATCTTGCAGAAATTATCGTTGACGTGAGTGATGATGCCCTTTTGATCGGTAATGGCCACGATGGCCGATTCATCGAGGGCAAATTTGTAATCGGACACCTCCTGAAGGCTTTTACGGAGGGTCTCTTCAACGGCTTTCGTCTCGGTAATGTCCGTGGAAATGCCGATAACTGCATAGGGCAGACCCCGGGCATCTTTTAAGGTGCTTTTGACAGAAATATAGGTATGCGTGCCGTCGTCCTGTGGGACTTTTTCCGCTTCCCGCAGGGTTTGGTTGCCCGCGGCGACCCGCAGGTCCATATCCCGGAAGGCGTCGGCGGCCTCCCGGTTGAAAATGTCGTAGTCGGTCTTCCCCAGCACCTCTTCCTTGCTATGATGGAACAATTCGCAATAAAGTTGATTCACCAGGAGATATTGGCCCCGCAGGTCCTTGGCATAGATGACCGCTGCCGAATTGTCCACAATAGCTTGCACCAGTTGCTGGCTTTCGTATAATTCCCGGGTGCGCTCTGCGACACGGCGCTCGAGATCGGCATTGAGATGTCTGATCTCCTCCTGTGATCTTCGCTGCCAGGTGATGTCGCGGATGAAACCGATAAACAGGCGTCTGCCATTCGTAACCGTAGGGGAAATGCTGAGCGCGACATCTATTTCCGTTCCCTCCTTCGTGCAGGCTTGCATTTCGAGGTTCTTCCCCAGGATATCGCTCTGCCCCGTACTTAGGTAACGGGCCAAACCCCGGTTATGAGAGGCACGGTATCGTTGAGGGATTATCAGATCGCTCAAAGGCCGATCCATGGTCTCTTTTGCCGGCCACCCGAAAAGGGATTCGGCTTTTGGGTTCCATTTGACTACATGCCCTTCCTCATTGATGACGATGACGGCATCGGGAGCCGCATCGAACAGGTCTTGCACTTGCCGCTCGCTATCCCGGCTAAGCCACTCGGCTTTTTTCCGTTGTTCTATTTCTGTTTCGAGTTCTCCGGAGGATTTCAGGGCAAAAGCCATGGGAAGGTATTTAACCAGGTAGAAGACCGTTACCCAGCTCAGGATGCCCGTGATCAGCAGTACCAGGGCGCTCAGACGATAGGCCGGCTGCCAGAAAGCAACAGCGTCAAGCAGATGAGTAGACCCACAGGCCAATATAAAGGCGGCAAAAAGAAAATACAGCCGGATAAAACGAATATCCTGCCTCCTGGAAATATACCGGATGATGATCAGGGGGATGCTGAAATAAGCAGACCAGATCAACAGGTCGCTGATGATATAAAGCCAGCCATGGAATTCCGTCCACTTACCGCAGTGCCACCGTGGCGGCCAGTCGGAGGTGTCGAAGAGCTTTCGAATGAAATCGCTGATGTCCCTGCCCATGAGATGAAACATTTAGGATGCATACGACAGGTATGATCGAAAAACTTCTATCAGAGCCAGGGTCAGAAGGCTGCTAAGCACATTCCAGATAAAAGATAAGGGTTTTAATCGAGTTATACAAAAAATTACATATTGTAAACCACTCGGCAATTCGACAGTTCACCGCAAATCATCTTTCGGTTTTCCCACTCAGGAAGGCCGGGACAAAAAATCGTATATTGGTGTTAACGCTAACATATGATCCGCAACTATCTCCTTATCGTCGTCCGGACCTTGCGTCGGAACAAACTCTTCTCCGTTATCAACATCTTTGGACTTGCCTTAAGCATGGCCGTCGGCATGATGGTCATCCTCCGAACAAAGGATGCGCTTAGCTACGACCGGTTCCACCCGGCCGGCGACCGGATTTACCGGGTGATCACGAAGGTGTCGGGAAAGCAAATGAATTGGCTCTATGCGGCTTCCACTCCATCGCCCTTGTTGCCGTTATTAAAAGATCCGGGAGTGATCGCCGATGCGGTGAATGTGGCGCCGGCGGCCAGGCAAGATGTCAGTCATGGCGATAAGGCAATTTCGATGCAGGGAGCATTTACCCAATCCGCCTTCTTTCGGATGTTCGGCTTCTCATTGGCCGAAGGTTCGAAGCAGGGGATATTGGATCAGCCGGGCAGTATTGTTCTGAGTGCGGAGGCAGCGGCGGGTTTATTCGGTAAGGATGACCCGATGGGTAAGATCGTCAACGTGGACAAACTGGGAGTTTTGATGGTGAGGGGAGTGCTAAAGCCTGTGACGGAGAGGTCCTGCCTGAAGTATGACTATTATGTTTCGGCAAGCTCTTTGGCAACCTTGCAAAAGCAGGGAAAGGTTGGCCTGGACGTTTCCTCCTGGAATACTTTTCAACGCGTATATACGTATGTGGAGCTTAAAACGGGTGTGTCGGAAGAGACGGGAAAAGCAAAGGTCGCGGGCCTGAGTTCGTATGTCGTCAGGACCGAGGACGAGGATGTTTACCAGTTCGAGTTACAGCGGCTGGCCGATTGTACTCCCGGTTCACTCCCGGTCTATAATGACAACGCCGGAGGCATCGGCTGGGGCAAGATATGGGCCGAGGGCGGGATTGCATTGTTGATCCTGTTGGCGGGTTGTTTCAACTATACCAATTTAACGATCGCGCGGGGTCTTACCCGAAGCAAGGAGGTAGGGGTACGCAAAGTTGCCGGAGCAAGACGCTACCAGGTGTTCATACAGTATGTAGTCGAGTCGCTGGTCATTGCACTCGCGGCGCTGGTATTAGCCTACGGAATACTTGCCGCTATCCTGCGATTCAAACCCTTTAACGACGGCTATGAGTTCATGCCGGACGTAAAATTGGGTCTGGGGGCGTATCTTCTATTCGTCGGGTTCAGCCTTTTTGCAGGGCTTCTGGCCGGCGTCCTGCCCGCCTGGATGTTGAGCGCTTTTAAGCCGGTGGAAGTGCTGAAGAATATCCGAACGAAGAAGCTATTCGGGAACCTATCCCTGCAGAAGTCGCTGATCGTGTTTCAATTCAGTCTTTCGTTGGTGATCCTGGTTTTTCTGTCGGCCTTTTATACGCAATTTGCACATTTGGGCAAGGTGGATCCCGGCTTCCGGGCCGGTAATATCCTGTCTGTTCCGCTGGAGGGGGCTGATCCCGAATTGCTGCAAAAAGAGTTCCTGCAAATACATGGGGTGGAACAGGTTTCCGCCGTGTCGGGTAATTTCGGGATCAGTACGGCTGGGAGCACCCCCGTGGTCCTTAGAACGAAGGACAAGGACCCGATCCAGATGAATTATTATTTTGTCGATGGTGAGACGGCACCCATGATGAGCCTGTCATTCATTGCCGGCGGCAATTTTCCCGGCGGCGCTCCAACGGCCGGGGAGGAATATATCGTGATCAACGAGAAGGCGGCGAGGACCTTGTCCTTTAAAGAGGATCAGGAGGCGATCGGCCAGTTTGTGCGGATCGATGACAGTTTGGAGGTACGGATCAGGGGTGTCGTAAAAGACTTTTATTTTCACGGAACGGGGTCATTTATTACTCCGCTGCTTTTGAGAAGGAGGGCCGGGTCCTATGCTTTTTTGAATGTAAAGGCCAGTCGCCCGGATGAAGAGGTAGCCGGCCAGCTGAAGGCCGCCTGGAAAAAGATATATCCCCATAAGGCATTTAGCTACTACTGGCTGGACAAAGAGCTGGCAGGCCGGAACGATCAAACCGCCACGCTTTCCCTGCTGGGCTTCCTGGCCTTGATTACGATCACTATCGGGGCGTTGGGGTTATTGGGGCTGGTGATCTATTCGGTCGAGGTACGGAAAAAGGAGATCAGTATACGCAAAGTGATCGGCGCGAGCGTTGGGCAGTTGCTTTCCCTGGTCAGCAAGGGCTTTGTGAAGCTCCTGCTTATCTCGGGGTGTATCTCGTTGCCTCTTGGGTATGTATTGTCAATATTGTTCCTGCAGAATTTTGCCAACCGTTCCTCCTTTGGCATTCTTCATCTGCTGGCCTGTTTCGGATTTTTGCTGACGATAGGAATAGTCACCATCCTGTCACAAACCTGGAAGGCTGCCATGGAAAATCCTGCCTTTAATTTGCGCGTCGAGTAAGCCCTGTGTAGGGAATGTATTGGATTCTTCTTCTATGGTCGAAAGAAGATCTTCTTCCTTATTTGCAGGATCATTGCTTCCGTGAGTGGCTTTTCAAGATAGTCGAGCACGAATTCGTATTGTTGCGCTTCCTTTCTTCTTTCAGGGCAAGGGCAGGATGTCAGCATCACCACCATCGGAACGAAGCTGATTTCCCATTTTATCCTTTCGATTTCGGCCAGCAATCCCCATTCGTCCAGCAAAGGCATATTGCCGCCCATGAAAATGAGCTGAGGTTGCTGATAATTTTTATCTTTTCGTTGACCGCTAATATGATCCATGGCATCAAACCCGTCGCCGGCGACATAGATATGCCTGGCAAAGGATGATTGCTCCAGGAGAGTTCGGTTCAGGAAGTTGGTTGCCTCGTTGTCGTCAACGAGCAATACGGAATTTATCTTTTTTCGTATCATGAAAAGTTTGCCAAGAGGCAAACGGAATTTATACGCGCGATATATTTCTCAGGTGGGCAACTATCGAAAACTAAGGGTCTCCCTATAGGGGAAATTGGAGTTGTCTTTTAAAAGTTTCAAAATGGGCCTTTTGTCTTCAGTCGACTTTTTGCCAGGTAAGTTCGTATCTCTCTGAACCAATTAGAGGCGTTCTCAATACAAGCTGATTGTTTTTAATTTCATAGTACCTTTTTTGATCTTGGCCCGGCCGTAATTCCCATGAGGCGATTGCAATCAGCCGATTTCATTGATAGGAGCCGATGAAGACGCCGGTGCCGGTTATCTGCGAGCTAATCAACTTGAATTTAGCCATTGAACCGCCTTCCGGGAACAGGCGGCGCCCTTTGCCCAGTACCAGGGGATGGATCATCAGCAAATATTCGTCTATGAGACCATGCACCATGAGCGACTGCACAAGTACGCCGCTACCGAAAATAACCAGCGTTTTGTTATGTTCTGTTTTGAGCTTCCTGACGGTATCCGTGGCACTGCCCTGCAATAAGACTGTATGCTGCCATTCGGGTTGCAGAGAACCGCCGGAGCACACAAACTTTTCCGCGTTGTTAAGCGCATTGCTCATTGAGTTCGATGGCTGTTTGGGCCAGTAGCCATACAGATCTTCGTACGTAATGCGGCCAAGAAGCAACGACCAGGCATTTCCCATGGCCTTACCAATCGCTTCCTGCAGCTTGGGGTCATGTGCCGCACCGGCCCAGCCGCCATTGGTAAAACCATCACGGGTATCTTCGTCCGGACGTGCGGGACCCTGGTACACGCCGTCCAATGTAAGGTGTTCGATGGCGACGACTTTACTCATTTTCGTAAATTAAGTGCTCCTTGCGGTTCAGCAATTATTATACCTTGGGAACCAGTTTCCGGGCAGACGGATTCGTAAAAAAAAAGTCCGGGCGACTAGGTCCCCGTTTCGTTTTTTTTGTCTTGAACCTCGTTCGGCCTGTTGATTTTCCTGAAAAACCACCATAGCACATCTCATCTGTTTTAAGATCCCTCGCCCTGGCCGTAGCTTCTTGTTGACCAATCGGAAGCCGGGCCGGGGCAGGGTAGCGTTATTACCGATTGCCTGGAACCGGGCGCAAGAATGGATACAGGCAGAGAAATTTATTTCGTTGGTTTTTATCGATTGGAGCATTTTTTGCTGCGTGTCGGCCTGGTTAAGCCCAATATCTGATGGACCCTGAAAATTCAACTTCAAGCAACCTTCAAGCGGCTATCCTGGCCGACTCCAAATTCTTTTTAGCAAGTCTTGCTTCCGGTGCATCGGAGGAGCAACTAATTGTCATTCTTGACCGGATCAAGGATCGGGAACTTCGGCTGATGGCCGAATATGGACTTAAACTTAGCCCCGAAATTTGGAATATTCTGCAAAGCCGGCTGAACAACAGAAAGACCGTTGAAATAATCAATACCGTCGCAAACAGCCCATTGTCTGACAGATCGTACTGATTCCCGGTGGTCGGATTTTTGCAATTGTTTAGCAAAACCCGACACTTTGGAAAATAACCCGCATCGAATATTATTATGTGACGACGACCCCGATGAGGCCCTGTTCCTGGAGACAGCCTTGTTAAGAGCGGGATTCCAGGTGGACCTCGAATGGTTCGATCGGTGCTCAACCCTCCTGGACCAT
>Ga0105239_10005512_pt1 | contig 14828 bp, 12 predicted proteins | sample KBSC44metaG_FD_92761 | JGI IMG/M metagenome (GOLD analysis project Ga0105239, IMG submission 92761) | Corn rhizosphere microbial communities from Kellogg Biological Station, Michigan, USA - KBS C4-4 metaG | ecosystem: Host-associated > Plants > Roots > Rhizosphere > Soil | place: Michigan, USA... | reverse complement strand
CAGAGGTAGTGATCTGGCCGGGATGCAGATTCGCCGAGCGAAAGACAGCCTCGTAACGGGCCAGAATCTCCCAAGCTACCGTCACTGCGACTACTTCGATTTTCTTGCTGCCGGCCTTGGTCAAAACCGGCTGAGCCCAATAGCTCACGGCCGCAGAATCGATATCGAAGGGAACGGTTTTCTTCACCCGGAATCGCACGAGTGGCAATTGCTCCTCAGGAGAAGAAGGGAAGGAATCGAAATCCAGCAGGCTGACACGCGCTGCGTAATCCGGAAGAATCACGGCTACAGGACGACGTTTGGCCCCATTAGGAGGTGCGATACGCGCGATGGCCGTGGCCACCGCATCGGCCCGCAGAATGTTATCTGTCAGCGGAGATGCCTTGAGCACGCCCGGCTCGAACGCCTGAAATCCGGTTTCCCCGAGGCGCGCGTAGGCGATCCCTTCCTCCGAAAGTTCGAATACCAGATCCGGGGGAGGTTCGTGAATCAGGCGCGAGATTTGATTCCAGATTGCCATTGCGGCGCTAGCCTTCGATGAAGGTGACCTTGTTGATCTCTTTCAGAGTTGTGATTCCTTCGCGAGCCTTCTCCACCGCGGATTCTCTCAGGAAGGTCATGCCTTCCTCGCGTGCCTGGCGGCGAACTTCCGTGCCCGGACGCTTATTGAGAATCAGATCGCGAATGTTATCGCTGAGGTCGAGCAGCTCGGAAATCGCACTGCGTCCGCGGAAGCCTGTGCCGCCGCATTCGAAACATCCCGCGCCTTCGTAGAACGGCACGCCGCGCCATTGCTCGGGATCGAAGCCGCTCTCGACCAGGTAGGAATCCGGATACTCCACGGCTTTTTTGCAGTGCGGGCAGATCACGCGAACCAGTCTCTGCGCCAGGATGCAGTTCAGCGCTGAGACGAAGTTATACGGCTCCACACCCATGCTCAGAAACCGACCCAGCACGTCGAATACGTTGTTGGCGTGAACGGTGGTGAACACCAGATGTCCGGTGAGCGCGGCATTGATCGCGATCTGAGCAGTTTCCTGATCGCGAATTTCCCCCACCAGGATCTTGTCCGGATCGTGACGCAGAATGGAGCGCAAGCCGCGTGCGAACGTTAAACCCTTCTTCTCGTTCACCGGGATTTGCGTGATGCCGCGGATCTGGTATTCCACCGGATCCTCAATGGTGATGATCTTGTCTTCGTCGTTCTTGATTTCGCTCAACGCCGCATAGAGAGTGGTGGTTTTGCCGGAACCGGTGGGTCCCGTTACCAGAACCATGCCGTAAGGCTCCTTGATGTAGCGCCGGAATTTCAGCAGTTCGCTGGCGGAGAAGCCTACAACTTCGAGCGACAAGTTGGCGAATTTCTCGCTCATCGATTCCTTGTCGAGGACGCGCAGCACAGCGTCTTCGCCATAGATCGTCGGCATGATGGAGACGCGGAAATCGATCAGCCTCGTCTTGTAACGTACGCGAAAACGTCCGTCTTGCGGAATTCTCCGCTCAGCGATATCGAGTTCCGACATCACCTTGATACGCGAAATGATAGTCGAGTGCCAGTCCTTGGCAATGGGCGGCATCGCGTAATGCAAGACACCATCAATGCGGTACTTGATCGCCACTTCCTGATCGCGGGTTTCGATGTGAATATCGCTGGCGCGCCGCTCGAGGGCGTTGAAGATGGTGGTATCCACCAGCTTGATCACCGGCGCGATATCCGAATCGCCCGCCGCGAGCCGGTCGATCGAGAGCGTCTCTTCGGGATTGTCCTCGTCGCCGCCGACCACGTCCAGCGCGAAGCCTTCGGTCACTTCGTCCAACACACGCTGGGATTGTTCGGTTTTCTTCAGCAGGTCCGAGATCTGCGAAAGCGTGGCAACTTTGACGCGTAGTTTCTTGCCAAGCAGCACGCTCAACTCGTCAATCAGGCTGAGGTTCCGCGGGTCGGCCAAGGCGATTTCGAGGGTCCCGTTGCTCCCCTCAATAGGCACGAAGTTGTAGCGGAACATCAGGTCCACCGGGATAGAGGTGAACAGCTCGTGGTCGATGCGGACCTCCCGCAGATCCACGAATTCGTGATAGTAGCGCTCGGCTACGGCACGGGCGCGCGCAGCTTCCTGGGTGGGATCAACGGGAATCATGCGGTCGCCGGTGGACATTTAGAATCAGTCAGTTAGGCAAGGGACACCGGTCCCCGGTCTACTCACACTAGATTATGACGTGGCGGCGCTTAAAGACGTGCAGAACGAATCGGGTAATGTGCGGCAGGGAAAGAGACTAGGGCCGGAACGAATCCGCCAACGAAAAGATAGGCAGATACAGCGATACCAGCACGAAGGCCACGAAAATGCCCATGCAAATCATGATCGCGGGTTCCACCAGGCTCAGCATTGCCGTAACTCGCGTGGAAACATCATCTTCGTAAAACTCCGCGACGCTCGAAAGCATAGCGGGTAGCGCGCCGGTCGATTCACCCACCTCGATCATGTCGATCGCGAGCGTAGGGAAGATCTGGGTGGACCGCAGCGACTGTGAAAGCGACTGGCCTTCGCGCACGGTCTTGACGGCCTTGATCAGCACATTCTTAAGCACCTGAGTCCCCAGAGAATCGGCAGCGGTTTCCAGAGCCTGCAGCAGGGGGATTCCGCCAATCAGCAGTGTGCCCAGCACGCGTGAAAACTGGGCCACCTGATACTTCAGCCAGACTTCGCCGACCATGGGAACCCGCATCAGCATCCGATCGACGCTCTCGGAACCACTGGGGGTTTTGGACCAGATTCGGAATGCGATGACCGCGACGATAAATGCGCCAAAGCCTGCCAGGACGTAATTCCGAGCTGTTGTTCCGATGGCGATCAGTATCTGCGTGGGCCGCGGAAGCTGCGCCTGCATGCTGCTATATAGCGTCGCGAAGTTCGGGACAACATAGGTGACCAGAAACACGATCAGGCAGGCCGCCAAAACCACCAGCACCGCCGGATACAGCAGCGATACAACCAGCTTGCGCCGAACCGACAAAGCCAGCTTTTGATAGGTGATGAAGCGGTCCAGAACGTCGGCCAGCGATCCGCTGCGCTCTCCCGCTAATACCGTAGTAACGTAGATGGGCGGAAACGCCCCTTGCCGCGCGAATGCGTCGGAGAGCAATGCGCCGTTCCGCACTTCCTGGCGGACGCCCTGGATATAACGCGAAAGTTTGGGGTCGGTCAGGCGGTCGGCCAGCAGTTCCAGGCCCTTGAGGATCGGCAGGCCGGCCCGAATCAGGGTCACGAACTGCTGGTTGAAGATCAGAAACTTTTCGACATTCAGCTTTTTCCCGCTGGGACGCAGGCTCTGCGCCACGCCTTCGCCGCGGGGCCGGATGGAATAGATGAGAAAGCCTTGTTCGGTGAAGCGCTCGCGCAATTCGCGCTCGGAATCGGCTTCCGCCACCTGCTGGTGGATTTCGCCCCGTGCGTCCGCGTATTTGAGCGTCCATTCAGCCATGGTTTTTGGGCTACAGAAGAAACTGACGCTTAAACGCCGCCCCGCGTGCAGGCTGCGTTTTGTCTACTGCTTTAGGGCCGCTTCCACCGCCGCTTCGATTTCCTTGGAATTCGGTTCCATTGCCGGCTCGAAGCGCTGGATCACCTTTCCGTTGCGATCTACCAGGAATTTGGTGAAGTTCCACTGAATCTCGCCGCCGGTCTTGGGACTGGTCTTGGCGTCAGTCAGGAACTGATACAAAGGGGCCTTATCGTCGCCCTTGACCGAGATTTTGGAAAACATCGGAAAGGTCACGCCGAATTTCGATTTGCAGAATGCGCCGATTTCGGCGTCGCTTCCGGGCTCCTGCCCGCCGAAGTTGTTAGCCGGGAATCCGGCCAGCACCAGCCCGCGGTCCTTGTACTTGACGTACAGGGCCTGCAGCCCTTCGTACTGATACGTGTAACCGCACTGGCTGGCGACGTTGACAACCAGCATCACCTTGCCCTTGAAACTGGCCAGTGGAACTTGCTTGCCGTCCAGTGCCTTCATGGTGAATTCGTGCACGGAAGATGCGCCCATCGCCATCCCCGCCATTGCCGATAGCGCTACCAGTAGTGTTTTCATTACCCTACAATTGTACTCATACATGGATCTGACCAAAATGATCGCGGAATTGCGGCAGCAGAAGCAGGCGCTGGAAGAAACGATGCTGATATTGGAGCGAATTGCGCGCGGCCAAGGCAAGCGTCGCGGCCGTCCGCCGGCCTTCCTCAGCGACGCCGGAGCTGCTTCAACCAAAACCGGAACCCCACGCAAGCGGCGTCCGTTCAGCGCGGAGACCCGTAAGAAGATGGCGGCTTCCCAGCGGCGCCGATGGGCTGCCATCCGGAAAAAAGCATCCTGACCTTTCAGATCTGCTGATATGACGCGCCGCGAGTTCTCATTTTCTCTCGCGGGTCTGTTTGCGTCGCCGGGATCTGTAGTGACCCTTCACGCGATTGCAGGCGCTCGGCTTCCGGCAAGGCTCAAGCTCGCAATCCCATTGCCCGACGACAGGCGTGACGGTTTGTGGGAATTGCGGACCTATCGGACCAGCGAATCTCGCCCGGCCGCTCTTGCCGATGAGTTCGCGGACATTTTCCCGCGCGCCGGGATTTATCCGCTTTCAACCACCACGGACGGTCCGAGTCTTACCTACCTCATCCCGTTCGAGAATCTCACGGCCCGCGATCGCGCATGGACGGCAGTCAATGCCGATCCCAAGTGGGCTGGAGCAACCCCGCGGTTTCAGTCGTATCAGTTCGGCTTGTATCGAGCGGCCGCGACCGCGGCCACTACTCGTGTCGCGACTTTCTTCCGGCGGTTTCGCACAGCATGACGCACCGCCGCGAGCACGATCATTGCCGTCACCGCGCCCAATCCGGCCATGAGCATGTCCTTCTGCGAATCCCACATGTCGCCCTGCATGCCGACGAATTCCTCACCGCGCTCGGGAGTGAGTACTGACGCCGCGAGAGCTTCCAGCATTTCGTAGCAGGCGCTGAAGGCCAGCGTTGATTCCACCGGAACCAGGTAACGCCAGTTGCTGGTCACGCCCACCACGCGCATGAACCATTCCTGCATCGGATAGGAAAGCAGCAGACCGTAGCTGAAGTGCATGATCCGGTCATAGTGATTGCGGGTGGTGCCCAGCCACGGCTTCATCCACTCGCCCAGCGGAACGTCGGAATACTTATACTCGGCGCCCCATTCGTGCATGCAGAGGTAGACGAAGATCAGCACATACGATAGGTTCGACAACGGTAATCGCCGCCAGGTGACCGCCAGCACCGCTAGAAACGTCAGTGCCGCAATGTTCTCCAGCCACCAGTCGAAAACTTTCTCCGGCTGGTATCCGGTGACGACGATCACCACTGCCATGGCGGCGCATAAAACCTGCAAAAGCCGGTTCTCGCGGAACGGAATATAGGCAGCGGTCGAGGCGGTGGTCAACTGAGAAACCTTGTTGCATTACAGCGCGATGAACGACTTCCCGGCAAGTCCCCCTCAAATTAAGCAAGCATTCCATAGTAGAACTGAAGTAAGATAAGCTCCTTGCGCTATGTGGACGCATAACTACACCCCGCTGTCCGGAAGCTTGGCCCTTTCCGCCCTGGTGGCCGCGATTCCTATCTTTGCCCTGGTGGTGATGCTGGGCATCCTGCGCAAACCGGCGTGGATGGCGGCCCTGGTCGGTCTGGGCGCCGCGATTCTCATGTCCATGGGCCTGTACGGAATGCCCGTGCCCATCGTATTCGCCGCTGTGACCTACGGCGCAGCGCAAGGCCTGTTCCCGATCGGCTGGGTGGTGTTCACCGCCGTTCTGCTCTATCGGATCACGCAGGAGACCGGGAAATTCGAAATCATCAAAGACTCCATCGGCTCGCTTTCCTCCGATCCGCGATTGCAGGCGCTGCTGATTGCGTTCGCCTTCGGTGCGTTCATTGAAGGAGCTTCGGGTTTCGGAACTCCCATCGCCGTCGCCGCCGCGATGCTGACCGGCCTGGGATTCTCGCCGTTCTATGCCGCGGCCATTTGCTTATTGGCAAATACCTGCCCTGTAGCGTTCGGATCCATCGGAATCCCCATCACGACTCTTGCCCAGGTCACAGGGCTTCCCGAAATGCGCCTCAGCGCCGGCGTCGGACGCATCTGCGCCCCGCTTTCACTATTTGTGCCGTCCTACTTGATCGCCGTGATGGGCGGGATGAAAGCTCTCAAGGGGGTACTGCTCGCCGCCATTATCTGCGGAGTCAGTTTCGCGGGAGTCCAGTTTGTGGTCTCGAATTACGTCGGCGTGCAGTTGACCGATATTCTGGCGTCGCTGGCTGCCATGGGCAGCCTGGCGATCCTGTTCAAATTCTGGACGCCCAAAGACAAATTCGCCATGACCGAAGGAAGAACTCTTGCGGAGCAGGGTGTGGCATCGCCTAGACATCCCGCCGGAGAGATTTTCATGGCCTGGCTGCCCTACATTCTCCTGGTGATCATCGTCCTGGTCTGGGGCTACAATCAGACGTTTCTGCGCGGCGTCAGCAAAGTGATCAACTGGCCGGGTCTGCATAACGCCGTTGAAATCGTTCCGCCGGTTTCGAAAATTCCAGGCCCGTATGCGGCTGCTTATCGATTTGACTGGCTCTCGGCTTCCGGCACGGCCTGCCTGATCGTATCGATCATCTCGGCATTCTTATTGGGGATGAGCCCCAGGAAGCTAGTGGAAGTTTTCTTCCGCACGGTCAAGCAACTGGCCTTGGCAGAAATGACGATCGCCGCCGTGATGGGATTGGCGTATCTGATGAACTACTCCGGCGCCACCGGAACACTTGGATTAGGCTTCGCAGCGACCGGAGTGATGTTCCCCTTTTTCAGCGCCTGGCTCGGATGGCTGGGAGTGTTTCTCACCGGCAGCGACACATCCGCGAACGCTCTGTTCGGAAACCTGCAAGTGGTGACCGCTAACCAGCTCAACATGAATCCGATCCTCATGGCGTCGTCGAATTCCGCTGGCGGGGTGATGGGCAAGATGATCAGCCTGACCAGCGTCGCCGTGGCGTCTGCCGCTACCGGAATGAAGCGAGCCGATGAAGCCCGCCTGTTCCGGTTCACCATTCGCCACAGCGTGACTCTGGCAACCGTCATCGGTTTCATCGTCGTTTTCTACGCCTATATCGCTCCGAATCTCGCACCCTAATACGTACGGACTTTAGCCCGGTACTAGGACGAAAACCTGGATGGTCCCAGTGTGAACAGATCCGGTTCGCACTCATGTTCGGACCCTCCCGGCCGATTCGTTAGCAATGAAACCGACACGAGCTTCTTTCCTTACCAGGCCGAAGCGTTGCGCATGGTTAATTCTCGCGGCGTTCTGCCTGCAGGCAGACCCTGGATCTGACGCCAAAATCCAACCGTCGTTGATGGTCCGCTTGGCTCAGGATGAGGACGTCAAGGTTCCGTTTTTCATCGTGTTCGGCGACCGGCCGGACCTTACGCCCGCCCGCGGAATCGTGAACCGTCAGGCCCGCGCCCAGTTTGTATCCCAGGCTCTCCAGGCCACCGCCAATCGTAGCCAGGCAGGAGTCCGCGGCTATCTGCAGGGCCGCAAGGTGAACTTCATCGCGTTCTGGATCGAAAACAAGATTTACGTCCAGGAAGGCACACTGGATCTTGCGCGAGCCTTATCGCAACGGCCGGATGTGGTGGCGATTCAACCCGAAGAGATCTTCTCGGTTCCTCCGCAACAGGGATCAGGCTCGATCCAATCCGTGGAATGGAACATTTCCAAAATCCGAGCCGATCAAGTGTGGCCTACCACTAAAGGCGCAGGAATCGTCGTGGCGAATATCGACACCGGCGTACAGTACAACCATCCCGCGCTGGTCACGCAGTATCGCGGCAACACCGGAAGCGGATTCAGCCATAGCGGCAACTGGTTCGATCCAACGGGCGTCTGCGGCACCACGCCCTGCGATAACAACAATCATGGAACCCATACGATGGGGACCATGGTGGGCGACGATGGCCTTGGAAACCAGGTTGGTATCGCCCCGGGAGCCAAGTGGATTGCGTGCAAGGGTTGCGAAAGCGGGAACTGCTCGGGAAGCTTTCTGATTTCGTGCGCCCAGTGGATCGTGTCGCCGGGTGGCGGCGGTCCTCCGAACGTAGTCAACAATTCGTGGTCGGGCGGCAGCGGAAATACCTGGTATCAATCCTACGTGCAGAATTGGACGGCGGCGGGAATTTTTCCGGCTTTCGCCGCGGCCAACAGTGGACCAGGCTGCAACACAGTGGGTTCTCCCGGCGATTATCCGCAGTCGTTCGCAAGCGGCGCCACCGATAGCAGCGATGCCATCGCCAGCTTCTCTTCGCGGGGGCCTTCCTCTTTCGGCGTCATTAAACCTGACGTCTCCGCGCCGGGTGTGAATATCCGATCCAGCATCACGGGAAGCACCTACGCCAATTTCAGTGGAACGTCCATGGCCAGCCCGCATTCAGCCGGCACTGCGGCGCTGATTGTTTCCGCGGCGCCCGCATATGCAGGCAACGTGACCGGTGTCATGAAGCTGATCCGTGATACGGCCGTACCGATTTCCACCGCGGAGACTTGCGGCGGATTATTGCCCGGCGCCATTCCCAACAATACCTACGGCACGGGGCGGATTGATGCACTGGCCGCCGTCACCAAGGCTCTCAGCACTCCGCTGCCGAATCAGCCTCCGGTGGTAACCATCTCGTCGCCCGCCAATGGTTCGTCTTTTAATTGCCCCGTGGTGGTGAGTTTCACCGGCACGGCGAATGATCCGGAACAAGGTTCTTTGACTTCAAGCATCGTTTGGAAAGACAACAATGCCAACTTCGGGACGGGAGGCTCGGCTTCTAAATCGTACGCGTGTACGGATGCTGGAAATCACAGCATCGTGGCATCCGCGGCAGACAATGCTGCGTTAACCGACACCGACGCGATCACCATCAGCATTGTGAATTCGAACATCCCGGCTGCGCCCAGCAACCTCGCGGCGACCGCCAGTGCCGGAAAGGTGACCTTGACCTGGAAGGACAACTCCAGCAACGAGAGTGGTTTCAAGGTGCAGCGTAAACCCAAGACGGGGAATAACGCCTGGACCACTGTTGGGAGTGTTTCGGCCTCGGTAGTCACTTACGTAGACTCTCCCGGGAAAGGCTTCTTTTCTTATCGCGTGCTGGCGACGAACGCGTCGGCAGACTCGGCGTCTTCGAATGTCGTTTCGATCAAGGTGAACTGAGCCGCCCTTTTGAGCTCGGACCGTGGCTGATTCTGGCAACGGTCATCGTTTTCTACGCCTATATTGCTCCCAATCTCGCGCCGTAATTAGGGTCGGGCATGCCAAATCCGTTCACGATACGTCCGGTGTAGGGGCGAGGCATGCCTCGCCCGTGTCGATGCTAAACTGAGCGAAATCCATGACGTTGGCCGAACAGTTGGAATTGATGAAACGCGATTGGGATCAGCGCGCCCGCGAAAATGCCCGCCATTTCGTGGATACCAGCCGCACCGACTGGACCGATGAAACCTTCTTCGCATCGGGAGAACGTAATATTGCTCAACAGATCCTGACCGACATGACGAACATCTGTCAGGGCAGGGATCCCGCCGCGATGCGCGTGCTTGAGATCGGATGCGGCGCGGGCCGGCTTACCCGTGCTCTTTCGAACATTTTCGGAGAGGTTCACGCCGTAGATGTCAGCGGCGAGATGGTGGCTCAGGCGCGTGCCGCGCTCCCCCATTGCACGAATGCGACGTTTTATCAGAACAACGGCTGCGATCTATCGGTGGTGCCTTCGCTGGTGTTTGATTTTGCTTACTCCTCGCATGTCTTCCAGCACATTCCCAGCTACGAGGTGATTGAAACCTACGTGCGCGAAGTCCATCGCCTGCTGCGGCCCGGGGCGCTATTCAAGTTTCAGGTGCAGGGAGATTGGACCGAGTACAGCACGCCGGATGATACCTGGCACGGCGTCGCCTTCACGTCGGAGCAAGCCACCGAGATGGCCCAGCGTTGCGGGTTTGAGCAGCGCTATAGCTCCGGCGAAGGCAAGCAATACTTCTGGCTCTGGTTCTTTAAGCCCGAGGCCTAGCTTGGCCCTGTTAGCTCTGCTCCGCGGCTGACCGGGTTCCACTTTCAGCCGCAAGTGTGGCACACTGGATTTCTATTCCCAGGGCGTATTTATGGTCGGGAGAACCGTCCACCACTATCAATTTCTAGAAAAGCTCGGAGCTGGAGGCATGGGTGAAATCTGGAAAGCCCAGGATACCCGCCTCAATCGTTTCGTCGCCGTCAAAGTTCTCACCAGCGCCAGCGCGGGCGACCCCGAACGCCGCCGCCGCTTTATTCAGGAAGCGCAGGCCGCTTCCGCGCTGAATCACCCCAACATCATCACGATTCACGACATCATCTCGGAAGGCGATGCCGAGTTCATGGTGATGGAATTCGTGCAGGGTAAGACCCTCATCGATCTGATCCCCAAGGGCGGATTGCGAGTTCCCCAGGTTTTGAAGTACGCCGTCCAGATGACCGATGCCTTGCAGACCGCGCACGCCGCCGGCATCGTCCACCGCGATCTAAAACCGGGCAATGTCATGGTCACTGAAACCGGACTGGTTAAGGTCCTGGATTTCGGCTTGGCGAAATTGACCGATAGCAGCCCATTGAGCCAGACCGGCAACTCGGGCGACGACACCACCCGAACCATCGCCGAAGCGCCGCTGACTGTGGAAGGATCCATCATCGGAACGGTCAGCTATATGTCGCCGGAGCAGGCCCAGGGTAAGAAAGTAGACGCTCGCTCCGACATCTTCTCCTTTGCTGTGGTGCTGTACGAGATGGTGACCGGGACCCGGGCGTTCGCGGGCGATTCGGCTCTTTCCACGCTCTCGGCAATCCTCCGCGATGAGACTCGGCCAATTCCTGAAATCGCTCCCGACACGCCACCGCAATTGGAGCATGTCATCCATCGTTGCCTGCGTAAGCATCCCGACCAGCGCTTCCAGACGATGAAGGAAGTGCAGACTGCTTTGGGCGCGCTCAAGCATGAGTCCGACTCAGGCATGCTGTATCGCACGCGCGCGGGAATGGAGCCGTTCCCCCCGGCGAAGCGTTCGACGCTTCCAATGGGAATGACTTGGCTGACCGGTGCCGGGGCCGCAGTCGTCGTCCTGGCTGTCGCCGGTGGCGGAGCCTGGTGGTGGACCCATCGCGCGCCCACGATCGAACCTGCCGCGCCGGTTGTCGCGCAGACTAATCCCCAGCCTGCGACGCCCGTTGTCGCAGAGCAGCCTGCCAGCGCTCCGGTTCCTCCCCCAGCGCCGACGGACCAGGCGCTCACCAACGACAACATCATCCAGATGATGGAAGCGAAGGTCTCGCAAGCCATTATTCTGAACCAGATCCGCAACTCGAAGACCGCGTTCAACCTTTCGTCTCAGGAAGTCATCCGGCTCTCCAAGGCGGGCGTTCGCGAAAACATCATCGAGGCCATGCGGGATCCGAAAGCTATTCCCGCGAAGTATGCCGCGCCCGCTTCTCCCACGCCGGTTCCAGTGGTCGTGCCCGCGGGAGCACCGCCGTCATCGTCTTCTTCACCTGCTCCTGCAGTTACTCCGCCGCCGCCTCCACCCGAACCGGTTCCGGCAGTTTCCGCGACGCCTTCCCGCGTTGTGGCGGTCACGCTGAGTGACGGCATGGCATTTGCCATCACCTTGACGGAAGACGTTCCGCAGAACGCCCAGGAAGGCCGCCCGCTTCACTTCACCGTTTCGAAAGATGTTCGAGTGGGAGACCTGGTGGCGATCTCTAAGGGAGCACCCGTTGTTGGTGAAGTTGCGCAAGCCGCCCGCAAGGGGACATTCGGGATCGGCGGAGCCAAGGCAACCCTTAAGCTGCTAGTTGTCGATGCCGTAGACGGCAAGAAGTACCGCGTTCGCGCTCAGTCTGCCCGGGGCGCCGATGGCAAGAATGAACGGCCCGTCGAAACCAATACGAGGGCCAAAAACAGGGACATGGTTGCCGATGCCGGCACCGAGTACATCGCCTATATCGATGGCGACGTCACTATATCCGTCAAGAAATAGCTTCTGCTTACGGCAGCTGAACCGGCTTCTGTGTGGTGAACGTCAGCACGGTTTCGGACGGGATTTTGACCTGCTGACCCTTCATCACCGTTTGCGCGCCTGCTCCGGCTGCTGCTCCGGCGCCTGCTCCGATGGCCGCGCCTTTTCCGCCACCCGCGATGGCTCCGATGATCGCGCCGACCGCGCCTACCGCCGCCGCCGATTTAGCCGTTCGCGCTCCGCGGGATCCGCTGTATTCGGAAACATCCGAACTGTTCACGGGAACGGTCTTGCCATCGGTAGTGATCGATATCAGCTGCACGGTCAAAGCAGCCCTGCCTTGAAACTTGCCCGATTCCTGCTCGTTGACGAGTCGAACGCGAGCGTCAGCGCCCTTCTGCACCACTACGTCATTGCCCAGCGTGATGGGATCTTCCAGGCTCGCTCGGAATTCGTCGCCTTCCTTGTTACGGTCAGAATCCACCGGATCGATCAACCGTACGCTGATCTGGCTGCCGGAGGGCAGTTCGCGCACGCTGCCCTGCTGGACCATCAAGGAGAGAATCCTCTCGCTGACGCCGGCCTGTTTCAGCTCGACGATGCGTGACGCGCTAGCCGTGAACTTTGCAGGCTGAGCGTTCAGAAGATCGATCACAAACCTGTCGCTGAAGCCGGCCTGCACTAACCGCAGCACGGAATCCGAGTTCAAAGGTTCCCGCGAAGGAGCCTTTCGGACTGCAGCCGAAATAATCCGTTCGTTCACGCCTTCGTTCTTGAGCGCCACCAGCGCCGCCGGGTCGGTCTGCAGCCGCGACCCCTGCTGGTCCACCAGGTTGAGAATAAAATCCTCGCTCAGTCCGGCCTTGCTTAACTTCACCAGATCCGGGTTGGTGAGCGTGGCCTGTGCGGAGAGCGTGCCTAACGCTAACGACAAGCAAAGTGCGGAAAGCATGAGTGATGTCTTCATATGGTCCTTAAACCCTCTTCACCTTTGATGTTACTGCGGTCCGATCGGTTTCGCCCGGACCCAACCTGAGTGTAATTATGGTGGAATCAATGAATCAGCTCCAGGAGAGACCTATGCGCCTGCCGGCAAGCGTACTTCTGATCATGGGCGCCGCCGCGTCCGCACCGGCGCAGTGGCTGGATCATCCGACTGCTGGTATCCCTCGCACCCCCGACGGCAAGCCGAATCTTGCTGCTCCGGCTCCGAAAACCGCAGATGGCAAGCCCGAACTCTCCGGCCTGTGGCGACTGGGAGTGGAGATCGGGGTAGCTGCGAATATTACTGCCGATCTGCCCGCCGGCGATATCCAGCCCTGGGCAGCGACGCTCTCCCGCCAGCGGTTGGGCGACTTCGGCAAAGACGATCCGGAGATCACTGGTTGCCTGCCGGGCGGCCCTCGCCATATTACACGCGCCGGTCTGGCGAAAATCGTCCAGACGCCTACGGTGCTGGTGATTCTCTACGAAGACTTGGCCTATCGCCAGATCTTTCTGGACGGTCGCCAACTCCCTCAGGACCCCAATCCGAACTGGATGGGTTTCTCGGTAGGGCATTGGGAAGGCGACACCTTGGTCGTCGAAAGCGCGGGTTTCAACGACCGTACTTGGCTGGACTTCGCGGGACATCCGCACACTGAGGTTCTGCACATGACCGAACGGTACCGTCGCCGGGATTTCGGTCACATGGATTTGCAAGTGACGATTAACGATCCCCAGGCCTACGCCAAACCCTGGACCGTTTCCGCTGGAGGAACGCTGGCCGCCGACACCGAACTGCTGGAATACGTCTGCGCTGAAAACGAGAAAGATCGCGTACATCTGATCGGGCGGACCGAAGCGGAGAAAAAAGTCACTGTCGCGCCGGAGATTCTGGCAAAGTATGTTGGTGTGTATGAAGTAGGCTCGGAAAACGCCTTCGATACCCGTGCTCCGCGTAACGTTTTCTCCATCACTCTGGTGAACGGCGAGCTTCTGCTCGACCTGCAGGGCAAAGGCAAAGTGCCCATGATTCCGCTCTCGGAAACCGAGTTTTCGCCCCGCCTGTTGGGGACTTACCAGTTCATCAAGAACGAGCAGGGCGTCGTCACCCACATGCTGGTGCATTCCGCTGAAGAAGTGCTCACGGCAGTCCGGAAACCGTAATTCCTTAAGCCATCTTCACTCGCGACCGCCTCGATTTACGGTATGCTAGACGGTCCATGTTTGTTTACGCGGCTACCATCTTCCTGAGCGCTTTTCTCCTGTTCCAGGTCCAGCCGATGATCGCCAAATTCATCCTGCCCTGGTTTGGTGGATCGGCCGCCGTATGGAGCGCATCGCTGCTCTTTTTCCAGCTTTTACTGCTGGCCGGCTATCTCTACGCGCACTGCCTGATCCGTTATGTAAAGCCCAAGCGGCAGGTCGCAGTGCATCTCACGCTCCTGGTCATCAGCCTGGTCACCCTTCCCATCATTCCCAAGGATTATTGGAAGCCCGTGGGCGGAACCGATCCTTTGCTTGGCATCCTTCTGCTGTTGGGCGCGACAGTCGGACTGCCTTACACCCTGCTTTCGGCGACTAGCCCGCTGCTTCAGGCCTGGTATGTGCGAACACACTCAGGTGCGATTCCTTATCGCTTGTTCGCCCTGTCCAACTTCGGCTCCATGCTGGCGCTGCTGAGCTATCCGTTCCTGGTCGAGCCCAACATCGCGCTCCGATCCCAAGCCCGGATTTGGTCATTGGGATTCGCCGCCTT
>Ga0105239_10005510_pt1 | contig 14829 bp, 14 predicted proteins | sample KBSC44metaG_FD_92761 | JGI IMG/M metagenome (GOLD analysis project Ga0105239, IMG submission 92761) | Corn rhizosphere microbial communities from Kellogg Biological Station, Michigan, USA - KBS C4-4 metaG | ecosystem: Host-associated > Plants > Roots > Rhizosphere > Soil | place: Michigan, USA... | reverse complement strand
CCTTCCTTCAGGCTTCCTACCGAAATATTGCTCGTAAAAATTTCCTCAGCGTGCGCAACTTGCGTGTACGAGTCGGAGAACCAGGCGGCCGCCGGGACGTTCGCGCCAATGGTCACCCCGTCCAACGTACCTCCGGTAATCTTCACGTTGCCAAGATTGAGCACCCCATCCTCGTAGCGGAGGTCAACGTCAGGTGTGACGAGTCTCCCGCCCGGTCCGACGAAGACGAGATGGTCCTCGCGCAGACTCTCGACCGAAATATCTCTCACCAGCGCTTCCTGAATGTTGGCGACTTCAGTGTAAAGATCAGTGAACCAAGCGGATGATGGTACGGTTGCGCCAATTGTGACCCCGTCCAGCTTCCCCGCCGCAATGACCACATTCTGCAAACAGAGAGTCCCTTCCTTGTAGCTGAGGTCACTCCCGGCCGTTTTCAACTCTCCTCCAGGTCCCACGAAGACAAGGCGATCTTCCCGAAGGCTGCCTACAGACACTGTAGAAGTTGCAATGTCCTGTGCGTAGACAACTTCGGAGTACAGGTTTGTGAACGAAGCGGGGGCTGGGCTGCTGCTGCCAATGATTACCCCGTCCAAGGTACCGCCCGTAATTTTGACGTTGCTCAAGTTCAACACGCCATCAATGTACCGGGCGTCGGGGCCCGTACTCGTCAACTGCCCGCCTCTGCCCGCGAAGACGAGCCTCTCTTCTGTTAAGCTGGAAAACCAGGCTTCTTCAGCGGTCACGATTCGTGAGAGGATTGTCTCGCTGAACACGTCAATGAAACTCGCTGACGCTGGACCTAGCATGCCAATCGTCACGTTGTTCAGGTTCCCTCCGGTGATATCGACGTTATCCAAGTCCCAGTTGCCCTCGCCCGGCAGGTTGATGTCCGTGCTCACCAGCCGACCTCCGGGGCCCGCAATCACAATTTTCCCCGGGGTGAGAGAGGATATATTCGCATCAGTGGCAAACAATTCCGAGGCGGCGAGTGGCCCGGTGGATTGTAAAGTCCCGTCAGCCCGGCCCTGAAGAGACGCGCCGCCGGGGCTCCACGAGATCTTCATTCCGTCAGACAACACCAGGCCCTCTCCAATGAGGTGAAGCCCGTCGGCTCGCTGCTGCAACGAGGTTTCTCCGAGTCCGGCCCCACCCACGGTGATTCCGCCTGAACCGGTCACCTTCAATCCGGCGTCTGACGCAACGGTCACAGGGCCCCGTGCAGCGCTCAACTGCAGTTCATCCGCGGAGTTCACCGCTGAAATGGCTATGCTTCCCGCTTTTCCTAAGACCGTCTTGGTACCGTCTGGGTGGCGTTCGACGGAGGCTTCGGGGATGTATGTGAGTGAGCCTTCTCGCACGCCGAAAAAACGGGCGCCATCCGACTGCCAACCAAAGTCCATTCCCCCCTTCTCCAGCACCGGGACAGGGTCGCCCAGAGAAATCTTTGGCGCTTCGAAAGCAAGCGTCTCCCGTGTCCCGGTCACGTACGCCTTTTCGCCGCCGAAAGTGACGCGTGCCGCCTCATCGAACAGGATGCTCGGAGCCGAAATCTCAGCGCGACTGGTGGGTTGGTGAAGGACGCGACCAGCTGTACCGGATGTCACCCCTGGAGGAGTCGCAATCTGAAATGACGCTGCGTCCTGGACGGATTGAACTATGTACGTCCCGTCCACAGTGGGGTAGGAATTTGTTCCCGTCAACCGTACTGTATCACCAGGCTTGAGGCCGTGCGGAGACATTGTCCGCACAGTCGAAGACCCTTCCCTTTCGGCAGTGGTCCACAGCACCTCGACCCCCGCACCTGCTGGGGGTGTCTTTACGTCAACACGGAAAAGACCGTCCTGCACATTGACCGACGAGTAACCGCTCGTAAGCGAGATGGGCCCGATAGCGTCGATCAGGTATTCCCGCAGCCCGGATAGAAGGACGCTTGTTCCAGCCGCTGGATCGTTTGTCAGGTCGCCCTCAAGGCGGACGGAGCCGCCCGGTTGGGGCTTCAGGATCACGCTGCCGCCACCTTCCGCGTTGATCGCTCGCAAGTAGTTGTCGAATATTTCCAAGTTGCCCAGCTTGGCGGGCCCGGATGCGCTGAGGCCACCCGCGATAGTGAGTACACCGGGCGGACCCCAGGTCATCGATGTCCCGGGTGTACTTCCGTAAAATTTCACTACGTACCCGGCTTCAGGGTTTCCGCTTGTAATGTTGGTGAAGAAGGCTTCCGAAGGGAGAGTGCTTCCGATGAGAGTACCATCGATCAGCCCTCCGTAAATGTAGGGCGACTGCAGAACCTTGCCCGCTTGGCTGGCGGAAGCGGCGAGCTGTGCCGCAAGAGCTGCCGGGCTGAGCTGGCCCCTGAAACTCTTGGAGAGTATCCGGTTGCCTGGTTTGTTCATCCTGTGTGGTATGCGACACAAAAATTTTCTGATCGATACATGGTGCGGTAGTAAAGATATCTAACCCTAGCCCTACGCTAACGGGCAAACGTCTTTCAATTACAACAATGGCAGACACCAGGTGGTCCATCATCGACGCCTATTTTGCGGAACGTGGCCTCGTTAGGCAACAGCTCGACTCCTTCAATGACTTCATCACGAACGGGTTGCAGGACACCGTCAGGGCCACCCCGTCGGTTTCTGTTACCGAGGGCATCGGAGGCGAAAATGCGCCCGACATCCTGGTAGGTCTGACGTCCTTGATCAGCCGATCACCACTGACCTCCACCATTACCCTCAGAGGTCTCATGTGATTGAGTTTGGCAACATCGTGCTCAGCCGACCGACCATCACCGAATCAGACGGCAGCATAGAAGCTCTCATGCCGCGAGATGCGAGGCTTCGCAACCTCACGTATTCATCGCCAATCTATCTTGAGATGCGTAAAGTGACCAAGGTGTCCAGGGCAGCTCAAGAGGGTGGCGTGCCTATCTGGAATGACGAAGACGTTCAAGTGCCTTTCCAGCGCATTCTGCTTGGGCGTATCCCAATCATGATAAAATCACAATACTGCTGCCTCCGGGGATTGACCGACGACGAGCTCTCTCGGGTAGGAGAGTGTCCCCTGGACGACGGCGGTTATTTCATCGTCACGGGATCCGAGAAAGTCCTCATCGCTCAGGAGCGGATGGCCGCCAATTATGTTTACGTTTTTCCAAAATCTTCCCCCGCGACGTTCACCCATATGGCGGAGATACGCAGTCAGTCACGTTCCCGGCACATGGCCACGTTGTACATGAAGCTGATGGCCGCCCGTTCAGGGGAGAAAGGTGTGCTCGGTCAGCCTGTCCGCGTGTCTCTTCCGTACATCAAGGTGGACGTCCCGGTGATCATCGTCTTTCGGGCTCTGGGGTTCCTCGACGACTCGCTCTTACTCGGATGGTTGACGAGTGAGAAGCCCGATTACCTGAGTCTTGCCACTGCATCCTTTGAGGAAGCGGAAGAGACGCGGGAAATTGAGGCGTGCTTGGAGTTCATCGGCCGGCGGTCCATGAACACCCTGACGACGCGGGATAGACGCATACGCTACGCCCGTGACATTCTGGCGAGGGAGCTGCTTCCGCACCTCGACGATGCAGAGGAGAAGGCGCGCTACCTTTGCTACATGATGCGACGCATGTTCGGGGTGGCACGCGGAGAACAGCCGCCCGACGACAGGGATCACTTCGGAAAGAAACGGCTCGACATGGCCGGAACGCTGCTTTGTGGAATGTTCCGATCGCTGCTGAAGAAAGTGACCAAGGATCTCTACAAGTGTTTGCAAAAGGTACGTAGCACAGAGGTCCTTTGGCATAGCGCTTAATCCTAATTGTCATGTGTTGACCTTTGCGCAGTCGGTGGAATCAAAGAGGGAGTTCAACTTTCATACGTCGGTGAAGAGCACGACGATTACGAACGGCTTCCGTTACGCGCTCGCCACCGGCAACTGGGGTGATCACAAGAAGTTTCAGCAGACCAAGGCGGGCGTCTCGCAGGTGCTGAGCCGCTACACGAACGCTTCAGCCCTGTCGCACCTCCGCAGGTTGAACACGCCCATCGGACGCGAAGCAAAGCTACCCAAACCGAGGCAGCTGCACAACACGCATTGGGGAATGGTGTGCCCAGCGGAAACCCCTGAAGGCCAGTCCTGCGGGCTGGTGAAGAACATGAGCCTCATGTCCCACGTCTCGATCGGGTGCGAAGCTGCCCCCGTCCTGTCTTGTTTGCGGACCATCCCATCCGTCACCGCCCTTCCGAAGCCGTTGTCGGTCCCTGTGTTCTTGAACGGGAAAGTCGCAGGGTGGACCGCAGAACCGGGGGCCGTCATTGACAGGCTGAGAGAAGCCCGGCGACAGATCCTACTTGGGCCTGAGACCTCGGTCACCTTTGACGGTTGTAGGGCAGAAGTGCGGGTGTGGACGGATCAGGGGCGCATCTACCGGCCGCTGCTAGTGGCCCAGTCCGTGGTAGACGGCAAGGTCCGACTGAGCGGGAAGAAATCTTGGACGGAACTCATCAATGAAGGTCTCATTGAGTACATCGACGCCGAGGAGGAGGAGTGCTGCCTGATTGCCATGCGGCCTGAAGACATCCAGGGTCCGGACACTGCTTTCACGCACTGCGAAATCCACCCCAGCATGATTCTCGGAGTTTGCGCAAGTCTCATCCCGTTTCCAGACCACAACCAGTCACCGAGGAACACATACCAGTCGGCGATGGGGAAGCAGGCAATGGGCATTCACACGACCAACTTCCTCCAGCGCCTGGATCCCATGGCGAACGTCCTGTTCTACCCGCAAAAACCATTGGTCACGACGAGGGCTATGGATTACATGCGTTTTGGGGAGTTACCGGCGGGACAAAACGCCACCGTCGCCATCGCCGTTTACACTGGTTACAATCAGGAAGACAGTCTCATCATGAATCAGAGCGCGGTGGACCGGGGTCTCTTCCGCAGCTTCTACTACCGGACCTATTCGGAGCAGGAGAAGAAAGTGGGCATCCTGACGACCGAGACCTTTGAAGATCCCAACCCGGAGATTACCCTCAACATGAAGCATGGCGACTACGGCAAGCTCGACGCGGACGGGTTGATCTCACCTGGCTGCCTGGTGCAGGGAGAGGATATCGTGGTCGGCAAGACCATTCCCTTGTCCGGACCGCAGAACGCGAACGTGCGGGAAGCGGGGTACACCAAGCGGGACTCGTCGGCGTCGGTGAAAGGGGCGGAGGGCGGCAGGGTGGACAAGGTGATGCTGAGCACCAACCAGGATGGCCACAAGTTTACAAAGGTGCGTGTCCGCTCTGTGCGGGTGCCGCAGGTGGGGGATAAGTTCGCTTCCCGCCACGGGCAAAAGGGAGTCGTCGGGATAACATACCGCCACGAAGACATGCCGTTCACCTCGGAGGGCACAGTCCCGGACATCATTGTGAACCCTCATGCAGTCCCGAGCCGGATGACCATCGGACACCTTCTCGAATGTTTACTTGGGAAGGTGTCTGCCCTGACGGGTGGGGAGGGTGACGCCACCCCATTCTCAGAGGTGGGCGTGGAGGGCATGTGCACCATCATGAGGCAATTCGGCTACGAGGAGAGCGGCACCGAAGAGATGTACAACGGTTTCACGGGATGCAAGCTGCAAGCGAAGATATTCGTCGGGCCGACGTACTACCAGCGGCTCAAACACATGGTGGACGACAAAATCCACAGCAGGGCGCGGGGTCCCGTGCAGATCCTCACCCGGCAGCCGGTGGAGGGGAGGTCCAGAGACGGAGGGCTCAGGTTCGGGGAGATGGAGCGCGACTGTATGATCAGTCACGGGGCGGCGCAGTTCCTCAAAGAGCGCCTTTTCGACGCGAGCGACGCGTTCAGGGTCCACGTCTGCAAGAATTGCGGCTTGCTCGCCGTGGCCAATCTGCAGCAAAACCGGTACTACTGCCGGGCGTGCCAGAGTGCGACTGATGTGTCGCAAGTCCACCTCCCGTACGCCTGCAAACTTCTCTTCCAAGAACTCATGGCCATGAACATTGCTCCCCGGCTCATGGTGGAATAATGGTCGGGAGGCCTTGTGCATGTGCGACCGGAGTGTAATTTACCTGTGCGGGCTGATACTTGGGCGGTGGTGCCTCATACGGCGGCGGTGGGGGAAGCGTGTGTTCGGTCGTCTGTCGGCTTGTTGCTAATTCCATGGGTGGTTCTGATATGACCGTTCCGCATTGACGGACAATTACGTAAGCAATGAGTAACAGAGCGGCTACGATAAGGGGAATGTCAACAGGACTCTGCACCAGCAAAATTTGATGCGCTGGACACTGCGTGCAAATGTTCAATGACTTCCTGCAATGTTCCCCTTCCTCTGCGGCTTTATCCACATCAGAGTGAAAAATCACCGAATTTCGGATCATTCCGGACGCCGTGACGCGGAACGACCTGACGCTGCGGTAGCCGATGGGATCAGTATGGCACGCCACGACCACGCAGGGGCACGGCTGGTTTTGAAATGACCAGTACAAGCCACCCAGTGTAACCATGACGAGAAGGGCGCCAATGACTGTTGCCTTTCTCCGCATCATGTGATTCGTTGTGGTGATCACAGGGTGAGAGCGCCGCGTCTTATTTCCATACTCCATTATTCATTTCTTTCAGTGAAAATACACCGCTGGTCGTAATGACGGAACTTGCAAGACCCGAAGAGCTGATTACCCTCGACGACGCCCGCGAAATACTGCGTGAAGGCGAAATACCCGAGAGACTCACCTTCGTCCGCAAACACTTCACCGGAAAACAGGCGGTGAAGCTGGCCAGAATCATCGTCGCCGTTTCAGAGCTGCCGGTCCCCGACACCACCACCACGACCGAGTACAATGTAGCGAATACTGCTGACATCCCGCGCGTTACCGCACTCATTGAGCGTGACCGCGCTTGAAGGATGGTGTCCATGTGAGTCCTCATGAGGAATCGATTTCATAACTGCGCGCAGGATAGATCTATAACGTGATGTATTTTCCTTTCACCAGACTTGATCCAGGTTGAATACGTAGCAACACCGTCGACATTAACGCGAAGGAGGGTCGATGGACAAGACTGTGATATGGCATGGAGGACGCAAAACCCTGTATCCGTTGTCGGGTCGTATAAAAAGTTCCCCTGTAATTTAACACGTGTGCCTTCCCGTGGTGGAAGAACCGTTTGGTCGATGTGTCCCTCACCCAATTTCGTCTGACATGATGTCAGCTGGAACGTCACTCTTACGGCCAGACCGACTGGGACGAAATTCTTATTCTCTAGCTGTATGTCTGCGTTGAAATCGCCTCGAATCTTGCCACCCTTGCCCATCCTCAGGTCGCTCCGAGGCGTGCCCACGTTGATTTTCACGTCTCTCGGCACGAGAAACAGGACACCCAGAATGATGAGCACGGCACATAGTAATACGGATGTTGATATGATGTATATCAAGTGTTTTCGCATGCTTGCGTGTGACTAAGGGCGCATGAGTATATAAGCTGCTCTTATATGGTTGTGTCTCGAATTCGCGTTCTGTTTTAATCTCACCGAATCTAAAGCCCAATGTTCTTTCGTATGAAGGGTATGATACCGTGCTGTGTCGTCCTCGCTCTCATGGCGGGGGCCACTTGGCCCCAGACGTTCCGCCTCTTCATTGTGCTGACTGCCGCCCTGTTCATTTGGCGTTCATACCGGGCCCTGCGGAAGCGCCTCCGTAGGCGTCGTATAGATATATCGTTCCTTGTGCGGGGGGAGGACCAGCAGGTAATTAATCTGGATGACGCCATATTGCCGTACACCGAGGCCGCCACCGCATCCTTTTATCGTTAAACACGACCGGATACATAATAAGGGCGTGGGTGGAGTGTCTGGTAACCGGTACACAGCAGTCATGTCGGACGTAATCAACGCAGTCACCTTGGTACGGGAACATATTGAAGGCGAGCGCGGGGCGGCCGTCGCTACGTTCGCCACGTTTCTCCTTTGGGGTCTCGCTCTATTGAGCAGTACTCTCATTGGAAGGAAAATAGCCCCAGCACAGAGGGGTACAGGATTATTCGGCAGGCGCAATACTACCACCACGGCAAACGCGGATAACACAGTCACAGGCGAGCCCGGTGTTCGCAGAAGCACATTCGACCTCGAACGGGCCGCCCATCGCATTATCTTTGGACAATTTGTGGCGTTCTCATTTAATGAGCACCTATACGGCGTCCGACACTCAATTAAGGTCATATCTTGGATTGTGTTCGCCCTGGGAGTGCTGTACTTGCTTCTCCGCACCGTCGTTCACCGATCAGGGAAGCTTACCGAAGCGATTACTCGCGTAGTGGACTTCGTTTTCATGGGATCATTCCTAATCCTGTGGGTCACGGCCATCAGCATCGCCTTCAGTACTCGGTGGTAGTGCTGCTCAGTCCAAGAAAGGAAGTGTTCAAGAACGTTTCAAGTCAGAGTTTGTATGTACCAGTCGTTCAATTTCAAGTTAGAGTTTGTATGTACCAGTCGTTCAATAAATCAAAGTAATAATGTGAGAATCCATCTGGTGATGAAAATAAAGACCTGCTTGTAAAAAAGATACATCAGCTATCGACATGCAGACAGCAGACGAGCGAGAGGAGACTTTGTATAATCGAACACGTGTGAAAGCCATTATTGCGCGAGTCCGAAGACCAGGTGGTGTTCCATGGGCAGCTTCGCAAATTGAGATGTTGACCAGTTGGTTCCGAATGCTGGCAACACGCGGTCTCACCAAGCCGGCCGTTCTTGAAAACTTGGATAGTGCTGTTCAGGGCTTTGAAAACTCCGTTCCTAATCCTGTCAGTAGGGCTCAGTATATTCGCGCCCTTCTCAACTATTTATCAGGTTTGACAGATGTCGAATTCGCAGATGAGTACCCAACCCTGACAAGGCAGAGTCTGACAGACACATTGAAAATGGTCTCGCGTCGGGCGGGCGAAGAACGCCGCAGCAAGAAAACTCCAAACGCACCAGACTTTACGTAATTTTTTTTCTTGGTAACGACTATATCCTACTATACGATGGAGTGTGTCACTAACCAGCAGACTGCGGTCCCCCCTCGCCGCAAACACGTGCCAAAGAAATGCCCCCACGGTCGTCGGAAAACTATGTGCAAAGACTGTGGAGGAGGTGCGATTTGCGTGCACAATCGGCAGAAGGCAAGCTGTATTCCCTGTGGAGGAAGTAAGGTTTGTCCGCATGGACGTTTGAGGTGGTATTGTAAGCTGTGCGGGGGCTCTGGACTATGTGCCCATGGTCGTAAAAAGAGTGACTGCCAAGAGTGCGGCACTGGCCGCTGTCCGCACGGACGAAAAAAGTATTCTTGCAAAGACTGCGGGGGCGCAGCGTTTTGCCCACATGGAAAACGAAAAACAGGTTGTCGTGTATGTGGACCCTCATATTTTTGTCTACACGGGAAACGGAAGTCTGAATGTAAACCATGTGGGGGTTCTAAAATATGTCATCACGGAAAGCGTAAAGAATCGTGCAAAGACTGTAATCAGAATAGATGCCAACATGGAAAACTACAACGATGGTGTAAAGAATGTCTGGGAACAGGCATTTGTAAGCACCGGAAACAACGGGTTTACTGTGCCGTTTGCAAGGGAAGCAAAACGTGTGAACATGGCCACCTCACAGCAAGTTGCTACTTTTGCACCCCGTACAGGTGCGAAGGCTGCACGTTGTACATGGTGAAGGAGAAGAACGTCGACGGCAACCGCCTCTGTTCGGGGTGTGATCCCCATTCAAAACGGCGGTCCCTCTTCGACGCCCGACGCCCTGAGAACAAGGTGAACAAGTTTCTCGCCGAGCATTTCCAAGGCACTTACCCGATCGGTACGTATGCACCGTTCAGGGCCTGCAATGACACGAAGCAACCGGATACTGTCATCATCCAGGATGACTTCATGGCGATCATCGAGACGGACGAGAACGCACATGAAGGCTATCAAATATCCTGCGAGTGGGGAAAGGCATTACAACACGGGCAAAGCGCCATACAGACGGAGGGGATTGAGCGCTGCTGCTTCATCCGCTTCAACCCCAGCGCGTGGAAGGTGAACGGAAAGACGTCAGGGTACCCTCTGAAAACACGGTTCGAGGATCTCAAGACTCTCATCGAGGAGCGGGTCCAGAACCAGACCGAGGCTTACGAGCTGTACCACATGTTCTACCCGACGGACGACAGGAAGGATAAGGTCAAGCAGGTCTCACGCGAGGAGCTGCAAGAGTGGTTCGATCAATTGACGGACGTGTGAGGAGCGAAACAGGGCTCTCAAATTTTCACTGCTGGCGCGAGGGCTGGTTCAGTTAGATCCCGCAAGTAAGTCCGGCTCGGGTCTGTGTCGCCGCACCTCAACCTCGCCTGTTCGAGCACATACTTGCTCTTGTCTGCGTGATTGGCCGGTAACTCCTTCAAAACCCTGAGTACCCGGTGGTAGTAGCTGTCCTGCTTGCCAAAGTTGGTGAAATTCTGTGCTGGCACCTCGCCCGCGGGCAACTGCCGGTCGTGGATATCGCTGAGGGTGAGGGCCGCATCTCTCGTGGTAGAGCTCATCATGAGTGTCAACACAGGTAAGGCAGCCTTTATTTCATTACACGACGCGGTTAACGTAGGGTTGCTTCCCACATGTCCTCAAAAACAGTACAGTCCTGAAAGTATCCCTCGTCCACCTCCTCCCCAAAACATGCGCTTGAAGAGATGAGAGCTCTGTCATTCTTCCCGCCATATCCTCGCAGCGACAATGTATGCGACGTAGACCCTTCCTCTCCGTGCAGGAAAGCGCGCTCGGTCCAAACGCAGAGATCGCTGCACGGCCGATATTCCTCTTGCCTTGATTCTGCGCACCTATGGCAACGGAAGAAGTACCTGCAGCGGTGGTCCATCGCATCGCGGTACACCCGCAGCTGATGTAGAATTCTATCATTTAGGACGACATCAAAACTGTCCATGAACGGATCAAGAATGAAAGTTTGTCTCACAGGCAGGCGGGAGAAGACCTTTGCAAAACGCTCACACTTCTCTCTGAAAATCATTCGCCTCCGGTGAAGTAAAATTTCGTCGATGAGTTCCCTTGGTAACCGCATGATTCGCTACTGGGAATGACTTATATGATTGACCAAGCAGCCTCAAAATAAAGGTCCCAATACAGTGGACATGTTCAATGATGAAGAGAACGCCAACATGCACCGAGTGTGGCAAGTTTCAGACGCGATATGTTCATTTCACCGAGCTTTATGCAGATACAATTACCTCGGGTTTGTGCGTCAAGTGCTATGCCATCGTCAAGATAGACAAAGCTGAGTACCTGGACAGATTACGAACTTGGTGTGTCACATGTACGGACGCGGCAGAAGGCGTCCCGGTTCGTGCAAGTTACGCTTTATCTATCGGTAAGCCGCTCTGGTGTAAGGAGCACAAGCCGGACGAAGCCTTCATCGTAGTGGGAATTCGATGCAAGCACGGGGAGTGCAACGTTCGACCCAACTTTGGCTTCGAAAATGACAGGAAGACACGGTGGTGTCTGTCCCACATGCCACCCGGTGCGTTCGATATAATCCACAAAAAATGCCAAAACCCGCGTTGCAACGTCCGACCCAGCTTTGGTTACGAGATAGATTTAGTACCGCGCTGGTGCCGAGCTCACATGCCTGATGAGGCAGTTGATGTGGTTAGTACCCGATGTGAGACGAACGGGTGTCCTACCCTCCCGAGCTTCGGATATGCCGCAGACAAGGTCCGACGTTGGTGCAAGGAACATATGACGGAGTTCGCAGTTAGTGTTGCACATACACAATGTGAGAACGAAGGGTGCACTGCCCAACCCAGCTTCGGTCACGAGGCTGATTGGAAACGTCGATGGTGCAAGGAACACATGCCAGACGACGCTCGGGACGTGGCTCATAGACTTTGCGAGCACCAGGGATGCGAGATCCGACCCAATTACGGTTTTGAGCTGGATTTGAAGAGTCGATGGTGCAAGGAACACATGGCAGATGGAGCTGTTGATGTCACCAGCAAACGTTGCGAGGAACAGGGGTGCACAACTTCGCCCAGCTTTGGTCACGAGACTGAAATGACAGCGCGGTGGTGCAAAAAGCACATGGCAGATGGAGCTACTGATGTGGTCAGTAGGCGCTGTGAGCAAGAAGGTTGCGACGTGCTACCTTGTTTTGGATATGAAATTGACATGAAAAGGCGCTGGTGCAAAACACACGCACTCGATGGCGCGGCCAACGTCGCGGATAAACGTTGCGAACATCCGGGATGTACGACGTTCCCCCGATATGGGGCCGAGTTGGACACGAAGGCGCGGTGGTGCGCAACCCATGGTGTCGATGACAAGATTTATGTCGGCAAAAATTCCTGTGTTTTCTGTCGAAAACGGCAGGGATCGCTGGCAAATTCAGAGTCCGGCGAACTCACTTGCGTGACTTGTTTAACCAAGGACCATCACGGAGCGAGCCTGGCGGCACTACAGTGGTTGGCACATATGTCGGAGGAGCTCAACGCTGTCATCCGTACAGCCACCCATCAGAATGGCGAGAAGCGCATAAAGGTGGGCAAGAAGTGCTACAAGCTTGATGGGTTCAGTGAAAATCCACCCACTGCGTACGAGTACCATGGGTGCTGGTGGCATGGCTGCCCTCGTTGCTACCCTGATCGGGAAGCCGTTCATGCTCTATCCAAAGTATCTTATGCTGTCCTGTGGAAACGGACAGTACAAAAAGAGAAGGATTTGATAGCTGCGGGTTTCCGTTACTATCAAGTGATGGAATGTGACTGGCGCCAAAACAGGCCTGCCAGAATTGCCAAATGAATAGCATTTTTCGGTCATGGGGGCCTCATTTGTCTACGCCACTCTTTGTTCGGTTGAGCACCACGAAAACCAAGAATAATATTCAGCACAACATTATGTCAGCTTTCACATATCGGTCTGGTCCACCCTACAAAAGTCTCCGAAAGCCGGTTGTATGTCGAGCACCTTCTGGACGTGGTCATTGGTCAAAGTCCCGTCCCCTTCGGTCTTGGCCAGCGTGGCAGCGATCCGGATAAGGGACCGGATCTCGCGTCCGTTGAGGTTGTACGGGGCAAAGCGCTCAACGCTGACGGTGGAGTTGGTCTTGGTCCTGCCGAGGTAGGTAGACCAAATCTGCTGGCGTGCAGACAAGTCCAGGGTGGAGTACTCAAGACACAAGCTGATTCTGCTACGGAAAGCCGGGTCAAAAGACTGGTAGCGGTTCGTCGTCAGGAAGAGGATGCCCTGATGGTATTCGAGAAGACGAAGGAAGATGCCGACGAATCCATTGCGGACCACGTCTTTGTCGTCACGGGCGTGCATGAAGATGTCCGCCTCGTCGATCAGGGTGACGGCGTTCCAGCGGGCGGAAATCTCCAAAAGGGAGCGGAGTCGGGTTTCCAGAGTGGTGATGGTGTCTCCCAGCTCACCAACCGAGACGGAGTACAGCGGCATGTGAAGGTGCTCAGCAACGGCCTCGCACGTCAGCGTCTTGCCTACCCCCGGCGCGCCGGCAAGCAATAAAATTAATCCCTCGGATTTGCCAGTGATGACGTCCAACCCGGTAGTGCTCCCGCCGGAGACGACGAGCGCCTTCAGCGTGTCTTTAATAGGTTTGTCGAGCACCAGCGCGTCAAAAGCCTGATCATCAAAGACGATTGGGTTGAGGCGGTCGACGGCGAACATGAGCCACCGTTTCGCGCTGAACGAGAAGCCGCGGAGGAAGGCACCGCAGATGACACGGTCCTTCATGGAGACCTCCTTGACGACGTCAGAGCCGGAGCGTGAGTAGTGCTCGGCCTGGGAACTGATGTTGGGGTTCATCATTTTGTATGAAGCGGGGTCGACCATCACCCTGCCGGTAGCCCGAACGCGGACCTTCCAGCGCCCACTTTCGTCGATGGCAGCATCAGTGTAAGTCAGGTAGTGGTGGCCCGACCCATATTTGATAAAAGCGTTTCCCCGTTCGAGCAGGTACTGATGGTTCGCCGAGCCTTCAACGAGAAGGCTGATTGGAAGCGAAGAGAAGGGCCTGGACCCACCGAAGAACGGGATGATAATGGTCTTCCGTTCCGCTTTGAAGTCCGTGCCGTCCGTCCCAATGTAACGGACCACCACCTGCCACCACTTGCCCATCATGCTCTTCTCCAACTTGATGGTTTCAACCGCCCCACCCTGCATCGCCCCATCGCTGTCAAAGGTGACCCTAGTTCCCGCTCCGTAAACCTTCTCGATATCATCAAAACAGACACGGGAGTCACGTTTGCAGTCTTCGATCAACCTCAGAGTGGCAGCTTTCCGGCGGCGGACGTACGTGACGAGTTCCCGGAGGGCCCTCTTCGCTTTGCCGGTACTGAGTTCGATCTGGTCGTCCATCTGTATGACGCGAGGAACCAGATGGTTGATGTTGATTTTCGGGGGAGTGTCCCAAAGGAGGTCGTTCGCGTCGCCGTCATCATCAAACCACTCACGGAGGAGGTCCTGGAGGGAGTCCTCTTTGATCACGACGAGCTCACCCTCACCCCGAAAGTGGTCACCATCGTAGTAGAACTTCTTCCCGTTGGGGAAACGGCTTTCATCGTAGTCCTTCAGATCGTAAGGGCCTGTGGCATCGTCAGTCGCGGAGTCGGGAGCAGCCAATCGAACTTTGGTGACGGTGGTATTGTTATTTGCCGCTGTTATCACCATGGGACCCTGCCCGTCCATGTTGAAGAGCTCCTGACCGGCGGGGGCACCGATGGTGTAAGATCCGACGGTAACGAGTGCCGGACCATTGAGGGAAAGTTTGTCACAGGGGTCAGAGAGTGTAATG
>Ga0105239_10005509_pt1 | contig 14830 bp, 15 predicted proteins | sample KBSC44metaG_FD_92761 | JGI IMG/M metagenome (GOLD analysis project Ga0105239, IMG submission 92761) | Corn rhizosphere microbial communities from Kellogg Biological Station, Michigan, USA - KBS C4-4 metaG | ecosystem: Host-associated > Plants > Roots > Rhizosphere > Soil | place: Michigan, USA... | reverse complement strand
GTCCAGATCGATCACCTGGATTTCAGGGAACGCGGCAAACTTGCGCAACATCTCCAGAGGCGCGTCGCCTTCAAGTGCCTTATCGCGGCCTTGGACGAGCTGGACTACCTTGCCGTCCATCAGATCGATGCAGGGGATGATCATTTTCTTATTGGGACATGGTGTCCCGCGAGGAACTGCTTAAGGTCGCCGACTGTGTAGGTGCCGTAATGGAAGATAGACGCGGCGAGTGCCGCATCGGCGCAGGCTCCATTTAAGACTTCCAGAAAGTCTCCGGGTTTCCCGGCGCCTCCGGAAGCGATCACTGGGATTTTCGTAGCGTTGTGCACCGCCAGAGTCAGAGGGCAATCGAAACCGGTCTGGACGCCGTCGGTATCCATGGATGTGAGCAGGATCTCGCCTGCACCCAACTCCTCGCCACGCCGCGCCCATTCTACCGCGTCGATACCTTCATCCTGGCGGCCGCCGCGTGTGAAGACGTTCCAACCTCCACTAGTTCGCCGCCGCGCGTCGATCGCCAGTACCACAGCTTGCGATCCAAATTCTTCGCTCAGCTCCGTGATCAGCTCGGGCCGCCGAACCGCTGCTGTGTTGACGCTAACCTTATCGGCGCCCGCGTGCAGGATGCTGCGCGCGTCATCGACGCTCCGGATACCACCGCCCACAGTGAGCGGTATGAAAACTTCCCGTGCGGTGCGCGCGACGACGTCGATCATGGTGTCGCGATTATCGCTGGAAGCGGTGATGTCCAGGAACACCAGCTCATCGGCGCCCTGTTCGTTATAGCGCGCGGCAAGTTCGACAGGATCGCCGGCGTCGCGCAGGTTGACGAAGTTCACACCTTTAACCACGCGTCCGGCAGTGACGTCGAGGCAGGGGATTATTCGTTTAGCCAGCATCGACGAAGTTCTTCACAATCTGGAGTCCCGCAGGGCCCGATTTTTCAGGATGAAACTGCACGCCCCAAACGTTGGCTTGCTCGAGGATGGCTGTGTAAGGCACGACGTAATCGCAGACGGCAGCGGTTTCAGGAACCACAGGACAGTAGTAGCTGTGCGCGAAATACAGGTACTCCGCGGACGCGAGCAGAGTATTCGGCCGGCAGGGCTGTACCTGATTCCAACCCATGTGGGGGATGCGAAGATCCCCGTGAAAGCGCTTCACCTCGCCCGGATAGATGCCGAGGCCGCGCTGATCGGGCGCCTCTTCGCTGGTCTCAAATAGAGCCTGCAAGCCAAGGCAAATGCCGAGGAACGGAACACCCGCGCGAATGTGCTCAATCAGGGCATTGCGAACCTGAAGATCGTCGAGAGCGCGCATCATTTGCCCGAAGTGACCGACGCCCGGGAGGACTAGTTTGGTTGCTCGCTCTATGCCGGAGGCATCTCGAATGAGTTCATACTCGGCTCCGATCGCGCCCAGGGTGTTCTGGACGGAGCGCAGATTGCCTGCGCCGTAGTCGAATACCGAGATCACAACAGTCCTTTCGTTGACGGCAATTGAGTCTTCAGGCGTGCATCCTTGGAGCATGCGTAGCGCATGGCCCGCGCGAAACACTTGAAGATCGCCTCGATCTTGTGGTGATTCGAACGACCGTATAACACCTTGGCGTGCAAATTCGCAGCAGCGTGGTTGACGAAGCCGTCGAAGAAATCATAAACCAGTTCGGTTTGCAGATCGCCGACCAGCCGCGTCTTCACCAGGTCTTTGTATACGAGCGCAGGGCGTCCACCCAGATCCATGGCGACCACCGCCAGCGTTTCGTCCATAGGCAACACGAAATAGCCCGCGCGATTAATACCACGGCGGTCGCCCAGCGCCTTAGCGAACAATTGGCCCAGGACGATACCCACGTCCTCGACGGTGTGATGCTGGTCCACGTCTAAGTCGCCTTTGGCGACTAGCTTGAGGTCGAAACCGCCGTGCTTGGTGAACAGCTCCAGCATGTGATCAAAGAATCGAATGCCGGTCGAAATATCATAGGCTCCGCGGCCTTCAATCGTCAGGCTGCCGTGAATCTGCGTTTCTTTGGTGTCGCGCTGAATAGAAGCCTTTCTCATAAGGCGCTTTCAATTTCGTTAACGTTTTCGAGAATTGCCACAGCCTGCTCCTCCTTGAACAACCGGAGGATCTCATCTCGCCGGGAATGCTCGCGGGCCGCGATTCCGATAAACGGCACTCCAGCTGCGCGAGCCGAGCGCGCATCGTCAACGGTATCACCCACGTACCAGAGTTTCCTTCCGGGATGGCGGCGTTGAATTGCGAGCAAGCCTTGCGGATCCGGCTTCGGCTTCGTGACGTGCTCCGCGCATAGTAACGGATCGAATGTGCAATCCGGCGCGAAACGTTTCAGCGTGATCTCGGCTTCATATTGCAGACGGCCGGTAAAGATCGCCAAGTCGAACCGTTCTCTCAGTCGTTCGAGCAGGCCGGGTTTGGGAAACCATTGCTCGCGTTGGATGAGACCGTCGCCGTTTTCGCCGATGAATATCTGGTTGAAATGGTCCACGACGACGTTGTAAGGCACTTGGACTCCGAGGTCCGCTGCGATCTTCTGCGAAAGCGCCCAGTCATTGTTCCAGCCGCCCTGGTTCTTGTAGTCCTGGATCGAATCGCGCTTGATGCGCCGACCGGTGAAATGCTCGACGGTCTGGACGATCGCCTCGCGGTAGGATTCGGTCACCTCCGCGAGCACACCGTCCATGTCGAACACGATCAGATCTTCCACAAGCTCTCCAGTTCAGTGAAAAAGCGTTCGACCTGAGCGCGCGTGCCAATCGTCACACGCACACATCCGGGTATCTCGTAACTGCGGTCACGCACCAGGACGCCGCGTTCGCGGAGCGCGTCGCGAATCGGAATCGCACGGTCGCCGGCTTGGAACAGCACGAAGTTGGCCTGGCTCGGGAAGTACGTAATGCCCAGCTGCTCGAAGCCCACGTAAGCCATTTCGCGCGCCGCTAGCGCTTCTCCAACGTATTTGGCGATGTATTCGCGATCCAGCACTGCGGCACGCGCTGCGATCGCCGCCAGCATGTTGACGCTATAGGGTGACTGGGCTTTGCGAATCCATGCCGTGTTTTCGGCGCAGCTGAACAGGCAGCCGCAGCGCATAGCGGCCATGCCATATGTCTTCGAAAACGTCCGGCTGACGAACAAGTTCTTGTATTTGTTGATCCAGCGTAGCGCCGTGACGCCGTAGAATTCGAAATACGCTTCATCGATCAGTACGGCGGCATCCGGAACAGTCTCCAAGATCAACTCGATCTGGTCGAGCCCGATCGCGGACCCGGTAGGATTGTTGGGATTGGCGATCAGGATCGCACGCGTTTCGGGTCGCAGCTCGTCCAGAAAATCGGCCACCGGAAAACTAAGATCGCCGGCATATTCGACTTCGCGAACGGACGCGCCGGCCACCTCGGCGTAGAAACGATACATCGCGTACGACGGCTTGAGCAGCAGGACATCGTCGCCGTCGTCGACGAAGGTGTTGATTAAGAGCTGGATCGCCTCGTCGGTGCCGTTGGTGAGGGTGAATTCATCAAGCGAGACGCCGAAGAACGCGCCCAGGTCGCGCCGGGCTTCCTGATATTCGGGATAGATGGTCAGGTGGTCTGCCGTTAGGTACTTTTGCACGCATTCGACCACTCTCGGCGAGCAGCCGACCGTGTTCTCGTTGAAGTCCAGGCGCAGCTTTCCGTCGCGCCCAGCGGAGGGCGGGGAATAGGGGATCATGGCGCGAATCGCCTCGCGCGGTGAAAGAGCGTCAGCCATGCCGAACCTCGACGGATCGTGCGTGTGCCTCCAAGCCCTCGGCGCGGGCCAGAGTCGTGACTGCCGGAGCCAATGATTTCAATGCCGCTGGACTTAGCTCCTGTACGGAAATCACCTTGACGAAGTCAGCTGCGGACAGTCCGCCTCTCAAACGGGCTTGCCCCGAAGTCGGAAGGACGTGATTGGGACCGGATGCATAATCGCCCGCGGCCTCCGGACTCGATGGGCCCAGAAATACGGAGCCCGCATTCTGAATGGAGCCGAGCAACGCAGGATCGTGCAGCGCCAGGTGCTCCGGCGCGAGTGCATTCGAAAACTCGACCGCGCGATCGAGAGAATCGACGATCACGATTGCTCCGTTGGTATCGATCGACTGGCGCGCGACTGCGGCGGTCGACAAGGAAAGGAGCTGCCGCTCGACCGCTTCTGCCACGCCGTTCGCCAAGTCGCGAGACGTCGTCAGCAGAATTGCGGAGGCGTCTACATCATGCTCGGCTTGCGCTAGCATGTCGGCGGCGATCCACTCAGGATTGCCTTCCGCGGCGATGATCACTATCTCCGTTGGACCGGCCACGAAATCGATACCGGTTTCGCCTGCGATCAATTTTTTCGCCGCCGCGACGTAAATGTTCCCAGGACCAACAATGCGATCTACGCGGGGAACTGTAGCCGTCCCGAACGCCAGTGCGGCGATGGCCTGCGCGCCTCCCATCTGGAAAAAGTGCGTCACGCCGAGCCATGCGGCGATGCCCAGGATCTCGGCACTGGGGTGGGGGCATGCGACACAGGTAGTCTTGACGCCGGCCACCTGCGCCGGAATGATATTCATCATCAGTGTGGAAGGCAGCGGATAGCGGCCCGCGGGTGTGTACGCGCCCATGGAATCGAGCGGTCGTACGATCTGGCCGAGCTTGCGGCCATCCGGATATTCCACCAGCTTTTCCACGGGAAGCTGGAGACGCGCGTATTCGCGAATGTTAGCGTCGGCGATTCGCACGGCCCGCCCGAATTCCGGCTCTAGTGATCCATGCACCGGGATGCGCACACTTGTGCCCTCGAAACCATCGAACTTGCGGGCGTAGGCGAGCAATGCGGCATCACCCTCGCGGCGAACATCTTCCAAGATGGGCGCGACGATGCGCTCGGCGTCTTCCAGCCGCTGCGTCTTGCGCGCGACTAAAGACTGCGCTTCCCGATGATTGATGATCCGGATCATATTCTCAAATCGCTACATTACGATCTTGTTCAGCGGATACTCGACGATGCCCTGCGCGCCGGCGTCTTTGAGACGCGGAATGATGGTGCGCACGGTGGCTTCGTCCAGGATTGTGTTGAGAGCCAGCCAATCACCATCGCTCAAGGGCGATATGGTCGGCTTCTTTAGCGCCGGCAGCACGCCCAGCACGCTCTCGAGGTTCTTCTTTTCCACATTCAGCATCAGGCCGACCTTGCCTAGTGCGTTGATCGCGCCTTGGAGCAGCATCCGCATGTCTTCCAGCTTCCGCCGCTTCCACGAATCCTTCCAGGAATTGACGTTGGCGATGAGCTGGGTGTTCGATTCCATGACCGTCTCGACGATCCGCAGCTTGTTGGCGCGCAGAGAAGAACCGGTTTCGGTCACTTCGACGATGGCATCGGCGAGTTCAGGAGGTTTTACTTCGGTCGCCCCCCAACTGAATTCGACTTTGGCCGTCACGCCGTGTGATTTGAGATATCGTTCCGTGGCGGCGACCAGTTCCGTCGCGATGATTTTACCTTGCAGATCCTTGACGGTTTTGACCGGCGACGATTCCGGCACGGCAAGAACCCATCGAACCTTGCCGAAACTCTGTTTTGCATAAATGAGATCGGCGACAGTCTCGACCTGAGCGTCATTTTCCTGGACCCAGTCTCGGCCTGTTAGACCAGCATCGAGCACGCCATCTTCCACGTAGCGGGCCATCTCTTGCGCGCGAATGAGCATGCACTCGATCTCGGGGTCGTCGATCGCGGGGAAATACGAGCGGCTGCTGACGGTTATCTGGAATCCTGCGCGCCGGAAGAGATCGACCGTCGCGTTTTCGAGACTTCCTTTGGGAATACCAAGTTTCAGTTTCATTTTGTTTCGTAAACGGCCTTGGGATCGTATGCGCGTTCGTCGGTAATCTTCCACTCGCTGGCATCGAGCTTGCGGAAGAAGCAGCTCTCATAGCCTTCGTGGCAAACGCCGGGGCCGAGCGCCTCACACTTCAAGAGCACGGCGTCGCGATCGCAATCGGTCGAGATTTCCTTGACCACTAGCTTGTGGCCGGACGTCTCGCCCTTAAGCCACAGCTTGTTGCGCGAACGGCTGTAAAACACCGCATTGCCGGTTTCGACGGTCTTGCGGAAGCTTTCCTCGTTCATAAAGCCGACCATCAGAACGCGCCCACTTTTCCAATCTTGTATGACTGCGGCCACCAGGCCGTCCAGTTTGCTGAAATCGAGTTCCATAGTTTCTTCCTATAAAGAAAAAGCCCACCGTTTCCGGCGGGCTCATTTGATCTCACAATTTCCAGTTGACTTAATTTATGCGTGAGCCCGCACCGCACCGTTGAGGTGGTGATGGTGGTGTCGATGATGCCGGGCAGCGAGCATAGAAATCACAGTATAGCAGACTTTCAAGCCAGTGCCTGCTCCAGATCGGCGATGATATCCTCAACTGCCTCAATGCCGACCGAGACTCGCATCAGATTGTCGCGAATCCCCAGCCGCTCACGATGTTTGGGCGAAAGATCCCGATGCGATCCCATGACCGGATACACGATGAGGGTGTGCACGTCGCCGAGCGAGGTGGCGCGAACCACCATCTTCAACTTCTCCATGAAGCGGAAGACTTCCGCGCGTCCAGCGCCCCTCAGCTCGAACGACACCAGGCCGCCGAAACGGTTCGGCGGGAACAGGCGTGCGATGGTTTCGCTGTCGGGGTGCTTCGGATCGCCGGGAAAAAATGATCGCTCCACACGAGGGTGCATCGCCAGCCAGGACGCAACCTTGCAAGCATTGGCGCACTGCCGCTCCACACGCAGCGCGAGTGTCTTAATGCCGCGCATGGTCAGATAACTCTCGAACGGTCCCATCACTGGGCCGAGTGTGCGCGCCAGTGAACGAATGGAATCGAAGTGCGCGGCGTCGGCAATAACTGCGCCACCCAAAACGTCGCCATGTCCCGCCAGATACTTGGTAGCGCTGTGGCAGACGATATTCGCGCCGAGTTCCAACGGTCTGACCAGCAGAGGCGTGGCGAAAGTATTGTCGACGATCAACGGGACGTCCGCCGCGCGGCAAATAGCGGCGATCTTATCCAGCGGAGGCACGCGCAGCAGAGGATTTGCAATGGTTTCGACGACCACTGCACCGGTCTTTTCTTCCTTGAGTGTGGCTTCGAACGCGGCCAGATCGCAAGGATCGACTTGTGCGGTCTCTACTCCCATGGGTCCGAATATGTTCATCAGCATGGAAGTGGTGGCGCCGTACATCATGTTGGCAGCGACCACGCGTTTGGGCCGATCCATCAGGGCGGCCAGCACCGCGATGTGGATGCCTGCCATCCCCGACGAGCATGCGATGGCGCCCGCGCCGCTTTCAAGCTCCCGAACGAGTTCCTCGAGCGCCGAGCGCGTGGGGTTGTCATAACGCGCGTATGATGCGCCAGATTCCTCGAGCGCCATTACGCGATCCAGTTGCTCCAGGGAATCGTAAATGTAGGTCGAGGCGGTATAAATCGGTGTGGTGGACGGCACGAAGTTGCCGCCCTTCTTGCGGTCGCCCCAGTGAACGGTCTTACTTTCGATTTTCATGACCGTTTCCAGCGTACTCCTTCCTTGGTGTCTTCGAGGATGACGCCCTGGGCGGCAAGTTGCGCGCGAATCTCGTCGGAGCGGCCGAAGTTTTTGGATTTCTTGGCGGCTGTGCGTTCAACTATCAGCGCGTCCACTTCCAAATCCGAAAGGCCGCCCGCGTGTGCGGTGTGTCTCAGCACGTCGAAGACGGAATCGAACCGATCCAGAAATTCAAGCGCGTCAGTCACGTTCCCGGCTGGAAACTGTCCCGCGTCCATGGCTGTATTGGTATCGCGGACGTACTCGAAGACGGTTCCCAGCGCCCCGGCGGTGTTGAGGTCGTCATCGAGGGCTGCATCGAACGCGGCCCGTGCGGCCTGGGTCCTCGACACTAGTTCCGCGTTAGTCCCCTCTGGGAATTTGTCAGTTTCGAGGCGAAGCTTGTAATTCCGCAAACGGTCGATCGACGTCGCTGCCGCCTTAAGCCCCTCGAAGGTGAAATTAAGCTTCTTGCGATACGGAACCGAAGCCAGGAGGTAACGCAGAGCTTCCGGTGCGAATCCGCGCTCCTTCAGATCCCGTAGAGTGTAAATGTTGCCGAGCGACTTCGACATCTTCTGCGAATCCACGCTCAGATGCTCCGCATGCAGCCAGAAGCGCACGAACTGCTTGCCGGTGATCCCTTCGGCCTGCGCGATTTCGTTTTCGTGATGGGGGAACGTCAGGTCCACGCCGCCGGTGTGGATATCCAGGGTATCGCCCAGATACTTCATAGCCATGGCGGAACACTCGATGTGCCAACCGGGGCGACCCTTGCCTATGGGCGTGTCCCACGCAGGCTCGCCTTCCTTGGCGGCTTTCCATAGAACAAAGTCGCGGGCGTCGTCTTTATCGTATTCATCCACGTCTACGCGAGCCCCGGCTCGGATGCCGCTGAAGTCGTTATGCGAGAGCTTACCGTATTCGGGAAATGTCGAGATGCGGTAATAGACCGAGCCGTCGCTGACATAAGTATGCCCGCGCTCGGTGAGGTGTTGAACGGCCTCCACCATTTCTGGGATGTGCTCGGTCGCTGGAACGATGCGCTCAGGACGCTCCAGCCGCAGCGTGGCGGTGTCTTCGAGAAACGCCTTAGTGTAGACCGAGGTAAACTCATCCAGGGATTTGCCGGCGGCCTTGGAATCGCGGATGATCTTATCCTCGATATCGGTGATGTTCATGACGTGATCGAGCGTATAGCCTCGCGCACGGAGCCAGCGCCGCAGGATGTCGGGAAACACGAAGGATCGGAAGTTGCCGATGTGGGCGTAATTGTAGACTGTCGGCCCGCAGGTATACATCCGCACGACGTTGTCGTGGAGGGGCTTGAACTCCTCCAACTGCTGGGTCAGGGTGTTGTAGAACCGCAAGGACATGGGAAGTCCTACTATCCTACCAAGGCCTTATTTTGGCGGGCCTGGAGGTCCACCCTACTACAATCTAGAAGTGTTCCGATTCGAGCTACAGGCCGTATGCCCGGAAACGGGCGCGCGCGCCGGCATCCTGCACACTACCCACGGCGACGTGGAAACTCCGGTGTTCATGCCGGTCGGGACCCAGGGGACCGTCAAAGGTATCCTCCCACGCGACCTGCTGAACGATCTCGACGCCAAGATTATCTTGGGCAATACCTATCACCTGTTTCTGCGGCCCGGGCATGAAGCGATTCGGAAGCTCGGCGGTTTGCACAAGTTCATGAACTGGCCCCGGGCCATCCTTACCGACTCCGGCGGATTCCAGGTTTTTAGTTTAGACACGCTGCGCAAGGTCACTGAAGAAGGCGTGCTGTTCCGATCGCATCTGAATGGGGATCAACACTTCTTCACCCCGGAGTCCACCGTCGACGTACAACTTGCGCTCGGCAGCGACATCATGATGGTGCTCGACGAGTGCCTGGCTTATCCGGCTAGCCACGAAGCCGCGAGGGTTTCCACCGAACGCACGTTGCACTGGGCGAGGGCGGGCTACGATCACTACCGCCGGTCGCGTGACGGCGAACATGCGCTCTTCCCCATCGTCCAAGGCTCCATGTACCCCGACCTACGCCGCCATTGTGCCGAGGAACTACTGGCTTTAGATGCTGAGGGTTATGCAATCGGCGGTTTATCCGTGGGCGAGCCTCGGGCGCTGAGCCTGGAAATGACGGAAATCACCACGCCCCTTCTGCCGCGGGATCGTCCGCGCTACGTCATGGGCGTGGGCATGCCCGACGAGATGCCGGAGTACGTTGCGCGTGGCGTCGACATGATGGACTGCGTACTACCCTCGCGTAACGCTCGGAACGGGTACTTATTCACATCTCAGGGACGGGTCGTGATCAAGCAGGCGCAGTATAAGGAAGACCCCGGCCCAGTGGATGAGTCGTGTCCCTGTTACACTTGCCGCAATTTTTCGCGGGCTTATCTTCGCCATTTGTTCCTGGCAGGAGAGATGACGTTCTCCACTTTGGCGACGCTGCACAACCTGCGCCGGTACCTTGACATGATGAGGCAGATGCGGGAGGCTATACTGGTTGGGGAGTTCCCCACGTACCTGCGCGCGCAGCGCGGCACCTTGTTAAGTTAGCGTGTTGAGTTGGCAGTAATCTAGGAAGCCATATAAATCTCCCGATGCAAGACCTCGCCTTTTGGCTGCTTCAGCAGAGCGCGCCCGCGTCTAACCCGATCATTAGCTTCCTGCCGCTAATCTTCATCGTCGCGATTTTCTATTTTTTGGTGTTCATGCCGATGCAGCGCCAGAAGAAGCAGCAGGCGACGATGCTGGCAGGATTACAGGCGGGAAATGAAGTAGTGACCACCGGCGGGATCGTCGGCACCGTGGTGAGTGTTGCTCAGGATACCTTGATCGTGCGGGTGAAGCCCGATAATATCAAGCTGCAAATCACGCGAGCCGCCGTGGCCAGTCTGGTGAGCCCGGAGAAAGCACTGGAAGAGAAGAAGTAACCATTATGAGCAGCAATACCAAAATCAGGCTTCTGATCATCGTGGCGGTAACGCTTGTTTGCATCTATGGCTTGATCCGCGATCCGGATACCATGGGGATCCCCACTTCCAAGCAGGAACTGGTGGATCACTGGAGAAAGAATATCCGGCTCGGTACGGATCTTAAGGGCGGCAGCAATCTCGTATATCAGATCCAGATGCAGGACGCATTTAAACTGGAAGCCGACACGGTCATCCAGCGGATGCGCGACGAGCTGTCCAAGGCGTCTGTTCCATTCGCGGACATGAACCGCAACGATCCTGACTTCGATCACGCTAATAACATCCAGATAAACGTTACTGGTGTTCCCGCGACGCGAGCTGGCGACTTTCGCATGATTGTGACTGACAATTTCGGCGCGGTGTGGATACTGACCGCGGTAAACGAGACCGATTACCGCATGACCATGAAGGCCAGCGAAGCGTTGCGTGTGCGGGCGGACACGGTCACCCAGACCATCAACACGGTCGAAAAGAAAATCAACGGTCTTGGACTTGCGGAATCGAGCGTGCAGCAGCGCGGCGAATCCCAGATTCTGGTCACACTGCCGGGCGTGGATGATCCCGCCCGCATCAAACAGAACATCCAAACAGCGGCGGTGCTCGAGCTGTACGAAGTCCAGGGCGGCCCGTTCGCTTCGAGGGAAGAAGCCATGCAGAGCAAGAACGGCATTCTTCCGCTGAGCTCGCAGATTTTGGGCAGCGGTGTGCGTAACGGCACACCCAGCGAGTTCTACATCCTCGCCCGGACCCCTGTGGTTACCGGCCGGGATTTGAAAGATGCCAAACCTATGCAGAACGGCCAGAACGGCGGATGGGAAACAAACTTCGTGCTGTCCCAGGACGCGGCCAAGAGATTCGAGCGATTCACCGGCGCGCACATTAACGACCGGCTGGCGATTGTGCTTGACAAGAAGGTCTTGAGCGCGCCGACGATCCAGGCGAAAATTAGTGACAACGGCGTTATCACGAACATGGGCGGGCACGACGCGGCTGCGGACCTGGCGCTGAACCTGCGCGCCGGGTCGCTTCCCGCGAGCCTGCTGAATATGGAAGAGCGTTCCGTGGGTCCGTCCTTGGGGGCGGATTCCATCCGCCAGGGCATCGTCAGCGGTGTTGCGGGTGTCATCGCAGTGGTCGCGCTGATGCTGGTTTACTACAAGAAAAGTGGCATCAACGCCACCCTGGCGTTGATCCTGAATGCGCTGATACTAGTGGCAGCCTTGAGCTACTTTGAGGCGGTCCTGACGCTCCCTGGTATCGCTGGTATCATTTTGACGATCGGTATGGCGGTGGATTCAAATGTACTGATTTTTGAACGTATTCGGGAAGAGCTCCGGGCGGGCAAGGCGGTTGTCGCCGCGGTAGACGCCGGATTCGGGAAAGCCTTTCTGACGATTATCGACACGCACGTAACTACCATTGTTTCGTGCTGTTTCCTGTTCCTCTTCGGGACCGGTCCGGTCAAAGGGTTTGCGGTGACGCTGGTCATCGGTTTATTCGCCAATGTTTTCACGGCGGTGTTCGTCTCCCGAACCATCTTCAATTGGGAGCTTGGCGGGCAGAAGCGGGCAGTAGCGCTCAGTATTTAGAAGGGTTGCTGGACTCGTTCCAGTATATGGGTTTGTGGTAGCCTGAATCGTTTTGCAGATTCCGGATGTCCGGGATCGGGATCGACGGGAACTTTTGTAGGCAAGCCGGTGTCCAACACTCTAAGCCGGCAGTAACGGGCTCAATGGAATTATTTAAGAACACCAACTTCGATTTTCTCGGTAAGAAGTGGCCGTTCATCGGCTTATCGCTCTTGTTGACGGCAGCGGGATTCATCAGTATCGGAATGAAGGGAATGCGCTACGGGATCGACTTCAAGGGTGGCGCGCAAATGTCGCTGCGCTTTGCCCAGGAGCCGCCTGTCCAGCAGATCCGGACTGCGCTCGAAAGCAAACTGCCCGGTGAAATTGTCGTGCAGCAGGTCAGCGGAAAACCCGAAGTTTTGATTGGGACCGAGATCAAGGACGAGAAGGAACTGAACGCCAACCGCCAGTTGATCGACGACACCTTGCGGGGGATGTTTGGTGGCGCCGATGGAAAGTTCGACTTGAATAACTCCTCTTCCACGGAACTGGCCGATCGCGTGCGCGGCCCGCTGCAGCAGGCCGGCGTTCCGCTATCCGAGCAGGACCTGCAGGACCTGTGCGCCGCGATCAACTCCTATCGAGCCGATCACGGCGGTATCCTGCGCTCAGTCGACGAGCTCTCGGGAGTGAAGGGTGTAACGCCCAAAGTTATCGAAGTTCTCAAGGCCAATGTCGGCCTGGGACCGTTCACAATTTTGTCGACTGAAGTGGTGGGGCCCAAGATCGGCGAGGAACTGAAGAACCAGGCCATCAAGGCCGTCCTGTTCGCGCTTGCGGGAATGCTGGTGTACATTGCATTCCGCTTCGAATGGATCTATGGTGTGGCGGCCGTGGTCGCCGTATTCCATGACACTCTCATCACCATTGGACTTTTCTCGCTGTTCAATAAGCCGATTTCGCTGACCGTGGTGGCCGCGCTGCTGACCCTGGTCGGTTATTCGATGAACGACACGATCGTGGTCTTCGACCGGATTCGAGAAAACCTCAAGATGGTGCGCCGCGAGTCTCTGGAAAATGTTATCAATCTCAGCGTCAATCAAACCTTGAGCCGGACCGTGCTGACCAGCGGCCTCACGCTACTAACAGCCTTGGCGTTGTGGCTGTTTGGCGGAGACGTGCTGAACGGGTTTTCCTTCGCGCTGGTGGCGGGTATTATCGTGGGTACGTATTCGTCGGTTTTTATCGCGAGTCCGATTTTGGTATTCTGGCAGAACTTCCGCGGGACGGGGAAACCTGTCGCCACCGCACCGGCGCCTCGGGAAACGGCCGGTCAGCGGAAGGCCATGCGAGGGTAGTGTTGGGGTTGCCTGGGAGATAGGAGATTGGGAGATGTTTGAGCAGACCTTCGTAGATGGAGTTGGGAAGACAAATAAGAGCTGGACGGTAACGTTATCGTTCCTGATCCAAGTCGGAATCATCAGTGTGTTGGTCATCCTCCCTCTGATCTTCACCGACGTGTTGCCGAAGGCGCAGCTGGTTAGTTTGCTGCAAGCGCCCGCTCCGCCGCCGCCTCCTCCTCCGCCGCCTCCTCCAACGCCTGTCAAGGTCATCAAAGTTGCGCCACGCCAGTTCGATGCCGGGAAACTCATGGCGCCCAAGGAAATTCCGAAAACCGTTGCGACTATCGTTGAGGCGGAGCTGCCGCCTTCGGTTTCGAACGTGGCGGTTGTGGTCGGCGTCCCCGGTGGTGTTCCCGGTGGCAGCATTGGCGGGCTTACGGGTCTTGCTCCACCGCCTCCTCCTCCCCCGCCGCCCCCGCCGCCGCCCAAGGAAAACAAGCCGGTGCTGGTCGGAGGAAAGGTTTTTGAAGGGCGCAGGACCAAGGCCCCGTCGCCTGAATATCCCCGTGTGGCCAAGCTCGCGCGCGTGCAGGGCGCGGTTCGATATTCGGCAGTGATCGGAAAAGATGGCAAGATCAGGGACTTGAAGTATGTCTCTGGTCCGGCCATGCTGGCAACCCCGGAAGTGATGAGGACGGTCTCGGAATGGGAGTACCAGCCTTATCAGTTGAACGGTGAGCCCGTGGATGTGCAGACAGAGATTACGGTGAATTTTGTACTGAACTAAGTTTGTATTGGAAAGAGCGCGGCTCCGGTGTTCCAAACGTCCGGGGTCCAAAATCAACTCGCAGGAGACTAAATCATGTTTTTACAGTTGCAAGCCCAGGCATTCCTCCTCCTTCAGGAGCGGGCGGTTAGCTTCGACCTGATGACGATGTGGAACAACATGGAATGGCCGGCCCGCACCGTGGTGATCGTGCTGTTCATTATGTCGGCGTGGTCCATTGGTGTGATGATCGACCGCTGGATCGCTTATAACGGAGCGCGCAGTCAGTCCCGCGCCTTCGCCCCGGCCGTGGCCGGAGCGCTGCGCGAAGGCAAGCTGGATGAAGCCATCAAGATTGCCGACCGTTACGGAAAGAGTCACTTGGCCAAGGTCGTCGTGGCCGGTCTGCAGGAGTTTCGGGCGCACCAGATGAGCTCGGAAATCTCAGGTGAAGAAATTGAGGCTTCCCGCCGCGCACTGGAACGCGCGCAGGCGATCGTGCACGCCGAGCTGAAGCGCGGCGTCTCGACACTGGCAACCATCGCGTCCTCGT
>Ga0105239_10005508_pt1 | contig 14831 bp, 5 predicted proteins | sample KBSC44metaG_FD_92761 | JGI IMG/M metagenome (GOLD analysis project Ga0105239, IMG submission 92761) | Corn rhizosphere microbial communities from Kellogg Biological Station, Michigan, USA - KBS C4-4 metaG | ecosystem: Host-associated > Plants > Roots > Rhizosphere > Soil | place: Michigan, USA... | reverse complement strand
GCAATACACTTATCGATTGATTTGTACTATGAGAAAATGGCTACCGGTATTGATTTTTATAATTATTGCGGCGATTTTAAGCGTTTATCTGGTTATCCCTTCCACCATCAACATTACTCAAATTACACCGGTTCGATGTACCATTACAGGTGCTTACAGGCATATGGCTACATCCGATAAATGGTCTCTCTGGTCGCTGAACAAGCCCAACAAACCGCTACGATATCATTACGACACATACCGTGTTACCAAAAAAACACTGCTGAATACGGTAGAGGTGTATGTCATGCATCGGGATATAACTGCTATCAGCACCATTAACCTGTTGCCATTGCCCGGCGATTCAAGCGTCATTGAATGGAAATGCAGCTTCCCTTCGGGCAATAACCCTTTCATGAGAATACAACGATACCTGCAGGCAATTGATATAAAGAACAATATGGCCGGCATGCTGGCCCGGTTTCAAACCTTTGTTGAAAAACCGGAAAATGTTTATGGAATTGCTATTCACGTAGAATATGCCAAAGACTCTTTATTAATAGCTACTAAAACTGTTTTACCTTCTTACCCGGTTACTGCCGACATTTACAAACTGGTAAATACATTAAAAAAATACAGCACGGCACAACAGGCTCAACAAACCGGCATTCCGATGTTTAATGTAACGCCGCTGGATAAAGGCGGCTTTCAGCTTATGGCGGCACTTCCCGTTAATAAACTATTAAACGATAACGGACCCTTTTTTAAACGTCAGATACCTCTCAACAAATTTCTGGTTACACATGCAAAAGGGGGCGAAGCAACCGTTCAGCATGCATTAACGCAATTGCAATTGTATATTCAGGACCATCATCGTGTTGCCATGGCCATTCCCTTTCTGCAACTCACAACCGACCGCACGGAACAACCTGATACTACAAAATGGGTTACGAGTATTTATATACCTGTATTCTAAACAAAAGCAAATTACCTTCTGAACTGCAGCACCATCGCACTATCATTATTTCTTGCCAGTATAAAGGCGTCCTTTTTGGCTATCTGAATTTTTTGAATATGCCGCACCTGTCCTTTTATCAATACACCGTTGGTGCTCTCGCAATCAAACCGGCCCTGTCCCTTGTTTATTAACAGAGTACCCCAGTCGGCATCATATCTTCCCATTTCAATATTATTTTCATAGTAGTTGCCGCCCAGCAACAGATCAGGTAAACTATCGTTATTGGCATTTACTACTATGGCATCCCTGTACGAAGTAAGCTGTGCTTTCCAGGGCAGGGGCTGTACATCAAACTGTAAATTCCCCTTATTGATAAGGACCGCATTATAAAAATAATCAGCTGTCAACACCTCGGCCGATTGCAGCTTTGCCGGTGAAAACAATTCATTCAATTTGGCTTTGGCAAAATCTTCAGCGTATAAAAAATTCTTTTTAAGAACAGGCATTTGCTTTTCCAGTTCTGCCTTATTCGCAAAGGGTATTTCTTTACCCTGAACATAATAGGTTACAATCTGCTCTTTTTTACCGTTATCGTCAAAATCGTTGTAATACATTCTTACCGGTTCCTGTGGAGAGGCTTTTAGCCGGCTGTTCATTCCCAGGTTTCCTGCTATCAGGTCAATATTGCCGTCGTTATTTACATCAACCGGTAAAATGAAATTCCACCATCCTTTTTTATCAGTGAGTACTTTGCGGGTAAACGTACCATTGTTATTTATCCATGCGTCTATGCCGCCCCATTCAAAACTGCATATCAAATCTTTGTCGCCATCTTTATCAATGTCGAACCAAACAGCTCGTGTAACAAAACCGGCATTCGCCAGGTCTTTGGCATAGGTAGCGGTAACATCTTTAAACTTTCCGGTTCCGTCGTTTTGCAAAAGATACGATCGGGGAATTTGTCCGTATTCCCAGGGAACTGCCCTGCCACCAACAAACAGATCAACAAATCCGTCTTTATTAAAATCACAAGGCACTATGCACGATATGGTTTCATATATATCGGTAATAGCATTGGGCAGCCGGGTGAAATTTGCTTTACCATCGTTCAAATAAACGCGTGGTAATAAATGCTCATCGCGCCCGTAAAACTCATTGCCACCGCTGGCTACTATCAGGTCGGGGAAGCCGTCGTTATTTACATCTGCTACACATGCATCTACATCTTCAAAGGTGCTGTCGTTTTCAAGGGCAGGCTGAGCGGTTTTATAAAATGTGCCGGATGGTTTTTGTAAATAGATCACACTCTTTTGCCATTTGGCAGAACCGATAAACACATCTTCCAGTCCATCACCATTCAAATCTGCCACCGCAAGAGCAGGGCCTTCAGTAGAAAGCATATGCGGAATAAGCGGTTCACGATCAAACTCAGGAAAATGATTTTCTGTATGCAGATATTGCAAATGCACACTATCGGCAATATTGTTGAGCTGGAAAGATGGTTTTTTATGGTAAGAAGTTATTTTGTGGTAGTCAAACAAAGGCTCACCTTTTTGCCATGCTATTTCCAGTTTTGATTTATTGGCAGAAAGGTTAAGCGGCTGATAGGTATTATCGGGCCATATTAAAAAAGCAGAGTCAATTTTTATTTTGTCAAGACCAATATGCATGGGTATTTCCGTAGACGACATAAAACCATGCACTGTTTGTTTTTCATACAGGTAAATTTGCCCTTTTGAGAATAATACTACTTTGGCGCCAACAGCATTAATGTTATGGGAGGGGCCTTTTAGCTTTACATCAACATAAGCTTTGTCGTGCTTATTGTTGCTTTTGTTTTCATATACCAGCGCCGGTTCGTTGATATTGTTTACTACCACATCCAGATCCCCGTCGTTATCCAGATCAGCATAAACAGCGCCGTTTGAAAAGGTAGATTTATTATCTGCTATCTGCTGTTCCTCATCTTTAAAAGTTAGATTGCCCGTATTCTTAAAAAACTTATTGGGAATTTTTATCTGCGGAAATTTATCAACCAGGGCCATATCTTTTTCATTCATTTTATCGGCCTTTAGCTTACTTTGAATTTCCTCGTTCGAAACATAATTGATATAATCAATATCGTTCATTCGCTTGGGAATGCCGTTCGAGATGAAAAGATCTTTTAATCCGTCGTTGTCAAAATCCATCCACAAAGCGCCCCACGACCAGTCGGTAGCATATACGCCACTATACAAACCTACTTCGCTAAACGTGCCATTACAGTTGTTCAACTGCAGATTATTGCGCGTATACTGGTAATTATAACCGCTTTTAATTTTCAGATTGAAAATATCATAGGAATCTTCACCCAGCGACCGTTTAAGAATATAGGGGTCAGATGGCAGCATGTCCATAGAAATGATCTCAGAATACCCGTCGTTGTTTACATCAGCAATATCAACTCCCATAGTATACTGACTGGTATGCATCATACAATTATTCAGATCTTCCTTAAAGGTGCCGTTATGCTGATTGATGTATAGATAATCATTTTCATGAAAGTCGTTTCCTATATACAGGTCAGGGTATCCGTCGAGATTGATATCTGCAACACCTATACCCAAACCATAACTAATGGCTGAGCTGTTTATAGTTGATTGATGTGTTACATCTGTAAAGGTCGTTCCATCATTCCGGAACAACCTGTCACCCGAGAGCGGATGATAGGTACCCAGAAATTGGCTGCGCGGATGAAAAGTACCGTTTTCATGCACGGAGTGATTTAGTAAGAACATATCGAGATCGCCATCCTGATCATAATCAAAAAACACAGCCTGTGTGCTGAAGCCGGAAAAGTCAAGCCCCATTTCTTTCGACTTATCGGTATAATGTGGCACTCCATTCTTATCTATACCCGTACAGATCAAAAACTGGTTACAGCTTTTTAAAGGGCCATAGTTTCCTACCCGGCATACATAAATGTCAAGCAGTCCATCGTTATTAATATCAACTACCGATATGCCTGTGCTCCATCCTTTATCATCGGGAATTTGCGCGTCAGCAGTTACATCTTTAAAATGAAGGTTGCCTGTGTTAAGGTATAATTTATTCTGACCCTGATTAGACGCAAAGAAAAGATCGATCAGTCCGTCATTATTAAAATCACCGGCGCCGATACCAGCTCCATTATAGAAGTACATGTAATGGAATACATTGAACGAGTCAGAAGACGTTAAGGTATTGGCAAAACTTAAACCGGTTTTGGTATTATCCAACACCTCAAACAACGCTGGCTGCTGATTACGGTTCGCACATGATGAAAAAATATGTATGGATAGGATCACTAAAACAAAGCCTGCCCATTGCTTGCAAAAAGTCATATCGCTACTTCAATTATGGTTTCCTATAACAAAATGTTTCTACTTTCTTACACTATATAATACCGGATAATCGTCGTTTCTCAGAAATAGTAAATACCTTAAATCCGTTCCCGGAATCATGGCTATATCACGCACTACGCCGTCTACCACAATTCCTGTTTGCTGTGGTGGCAGCCAGGTAAAACCACCTTTGCCGTTGTTCAGCAGTACATCGCCATAACTTGCATCGAGCTTGCCGAACTGTGGCGGAAAGTCTGATTTGTTCCCGCCCAATACCAGATCAACCCGGCCATCTTTATTAAGATCTGTACAAAGAACGGCATTCACAATCGATAACTGCGTTTGATAAGGCAATAGCTGAATAGTGAATTGCCCGTTACCATTATTAATAGCTACAATTGAATGCGTATAATTAAACTGTTTAACGGTGCTTTTATCAAGTGTTTCTTTCGGAAATAACTCCTGTATCGATTTCAGCGCATAGTCTTTATGCTTCAGATTCTCTTTTTTTATCGAAGGTATTTCTTCCTGCATATCGTGTTTCAGAAATACGGGCATATCCCGTTTGTCAACAGTTCGGGTTAACACTTTATCTTCGGTGCCGTTGTTGTTAAAATCATTGATCCACAGTTTTACCGGATTATCTTTATCGGGGTGCAGATAAAAATTATCGCCTATATTTCCCAGTACAAGATCGGTTTTTCCATCGCCATTAATATCTGTTGCTGCAACCGTTTGCCACCACCCATACAAATTGCCAAGATTGGTTTTAACTTCAGTAAAATGATCGCCATTGAATGAAAATATTCTGGGCGCCATCCATTCACCGGCAATTATTAATTCTTTGGTGCTATCTCCGGTTACATCCGCCCATACAGCGCCGGTTACCATACCAATGCCCGCAATATCGGGATTCTTTGTTTTTGCCATATCGGTAAAATGACCATTGCCGTCGTTCACATAAATATAACTCTCTGGCGTTACACCATAGTTGCGCGGAGAGCTTCTTCCTCCTACAAACAGATCGAGGTCGCCGTCGTGGTCAAAGTCATACGCTACGGCTACGCCTGTATTCATGCCACCGCTTTTAAAAGCAGAAGCATCAAGAGAGAAATTGCCCTTCCCATCATTTTTAAATAATCTGAGCTGCATTTCCCTGCTGTAGGGCGGATTGGTATTACCTCCCGGGCCTACAAAAAGATCAACATCTCCATCTTTATCACAGTCAAAAAACAATACAGCTTCATCTTCAAAATCCCTGAACTGCTGAAAAACAGGTTCATCTTTCTTAATAAACCCCCCATTTTTTTGTTGCAGGTAAATTTGTCCGGGGTGATCTTTGGTTCCACCGATATAAACATCTGTCAGCCCATCGCCGTTTACATCTGCACAGGTAGCTTTCGGTCCTTCGCGCGACAGCATTTCAGGAATATTTCTTTCGTAATAATAATCTATATAATCGTCTTCCGTATGTTTTTCAAATACATTGGGTATTAAACTGAACAGAGTAGTGTTGTTTTGAATGGTGGGATCAGGTTGCATTTTGGGGGCTGTTTGCTGCGAAATAACAAGCAATGTATCAATGGCAGGATGCCTGAATACAGAAACAGTACGATCGGGCCAGGTAATGGTCATTGAATCAATACCGGTTGCATTACCGATGCCAATTACCTGTTTATAATCCATACTCGACTGAAAGCCCCGGCTGGGGATCACTTCACGGGTTAATAGCTGGCCACCTGCATGTACTGTTATTTTACTTCCGATAGCAAATGTGTTTTCACTACTTCCTTTCAGCAGTATGCTGATGTAATTGTTTTTATTCAGTTCGCGGGCTTTGTTTTTGTAAACAAAGGCCGACTGATTTATATTATTAATAACAAGATCGAGATCGCCGTCGTTGTCCAGATCGGCGTAGGCAGCGCCATTTGAAAAAGAGGGTTGGGTAATTCCCCAGGCTTTGCCTGCATCTGTAAAGTGCAGGTTGCCCATATTTTTGAATACTTTATTGATGACCGGGGTTTTAGGAATATGCCCCACTACTTCATTCACCTTTTCTTTTTTGCCTGTCATTACCATCTTCTGAATAACATCATTCGCAAAAAAATCCATGAAGTCCAGATCTGTTACATCACGATTTACGCCATTGCAAACGTAAATATCATTTAGTCCGTCGTTGTCGGCATCGAATAATAAGGCGCCCCAGCTCCAGTCGCTGGCGCAAACGCCGCTGTAATTGGCTACGTCTGAAAAAGTGCCATTGCCGTTGTTTATCTGCAGACAGTTTTTCATAAACTGATGGTAGAAACCAATTTTCAGCTTATTACGGTACTGATCGATATTGTCAAATGCCCCAAGCGTTTTTAAGCGGTAATCATCTTCTGGCAACATATCGGTGGTAAAGATATCGGCATATCCATCATTATTCATATCTGCCATATCAGCGCCCATAGATGAAAAGCTGTTTTGCTTCATGCATTGTTCCATTTCATCTTTAAAGGTGCCGTTTTTCTGATTGATGTATAAATAATCGCGCTCGTACGAGTCGTTAGCAACGTATATATCAGGATATCCATCGTTGTTTACATCGCCAACCGAAACACCCAAACCAAAACTCATTAAGGTTCCGTGAATGCCTGCCTGATTGGTTACTTCGCTAAAATGGCCGTTGTCGTTACGGTATAAATGATCGCCGCCATCTTTTACAAAGTCGGCCACCGGCCAGTCTTTGGCGGGCAGATCGCGCCGGTTGGTATAACCGAGGGTATTAACCGGCATGGGGCTGTTGTCGATCATAAAACAATCAAGGTCGCCATCGAGATCGTAATCAAAAAAAGAAACCTGTGTGGTATAGGCTGAAACATCCAGCCCATATTTTGCGGCTGATTCGGTAAAAGTGAGGTTGTGATTATTGATGTATAGTTTATTACGGCGGTTACCATTTTTCATGTGGCCCGAATTGCAGATGTATATATCGAGCCAGCCGTCGTTATTAATATCTACCATTACCGCACCGGTACTCCACATGCTATCTTGTTTCATACCGCTTTTTGCAGTAATATCTTCAAATTTCAAATTGCCTTTGTTTAGATATAGTTTGTTTTCATCCATATTGGAAGTGAGGAGAACATCAGGCAGACCGTCATTATTAATATCGCCGATAGCTACACCACCCCCGTTATAAAAATTGCGAAAGAGGAAACTGTTGTCGTATTCCTGATCTACAACTTTATTATTGAAGTTGATACCGGAGTTTTCTACCAGTTCAAATAAGGCAGGTTGAACATCTTTTTTGCTTTTACAGGAGTAGCAGAAAAGTACCGGTACTATTAAATAGCAAATCCCTCGTTTTACATGCATTCAGAGCACAATGAAAAGGTTAGGAAAAACAAAGGTCATTATATAATAATGACCTTTGTGTAACAATAAATTTATACAATAAAATTTTAATCGCCGTAGCCTGGATTTTGTTGCAGATTTGGGTTAGCCAATAATTCTTCCGGTGCAATCGGGAATAACAGGTTTCTTTGCGGATCGGGGTCAGCATCCTTCAATGCCCATGCTTTCAGGAAAACGCCAAATCTGATCAAATCGTTCCTGCGCCAGCTTTCCCAGTACATTTCGCGGCCTCTTTCAGCCAGTAAGGTATTGGGGTCATATACGTTGGCAGGATTTACCAGTGTAATAGCTGTCATTGGCGTAGCGCCACGGGCTGATCTTAACGTGTTAACCAATGCCAGTGCGCCGGTTACGTCGGGTGCGCTTTGTCTTAATTTAGCTTCAGCTACCATCAATATTACATCGGCATAACGGAAGATCTGTAGCTGATTTTTCTGGTTTCCGCCAGTGTAAGCCGAATAATCGGGCGGATATTTAATAACACGAATACCTGCAACTTCAAGCCTTTTTTTATCGGTTTCTATAAGTTTAACGTCGGTAGTAAATGACAAAGGATTACCCTGGCGATCGGTAATAGGCTGACCAGCTTCATTAAACTGCGGGCCAACCACAAATCCCGGTTTAAGGCCTGATATATCGGTTACACCGGGATAAGCAGTACCACCCAATCTTTTATCAGTGGCGCCAAAGGTGTTATAAAAGTCAGCTACGGTAGTAAAACCATTCCATCCCGCACTTCCGTATGTATTATTCTTATCCCAGCTGTTGTAGTGCAGGGTCATCATCCAGCGGGCATTGATACCACCGCTGGTGATACCATTCGAAGCAGCGGCTCCTGTATTTGGCCATGCAAGGATCTTTTCGTTTGAAGCGGTTGCATTTGTTGGCCCAAAGTTATCGAAGTAGTTAGTTGTAAGACTGTATTTCCCGCTGTTTATAATAGCATTACCCAGTGCTACCACCTGTTGCATGTCAGCATCGGCAAATGTGGGCGACTGCCTGTTTATAAATGCGCCTTTGTTTAATAAAACTTTCATTAATAAAAAGCGGGCGGCATCGGGGCTGGCCCTGTAAGGTGAATTCGAAGCGGGCAATACACTAATAATGCTATTTAATACAGAAGTTAATGTATCAACTGCCTGAGCAGGCGTCATTACAGGTGCAGGCCCAATTGAATTATAGTCCGCAACCTGCCTGTAAGGAACCTGGCCAAATAAATCGAGGAAATAGAACTGGGCCAGTGAGCGAAGGAACAGGGCTTCGGCCCTTTGGGTAGCATTAGGGTTAAAAGCCAGCGTTGTAATGGCGCCGCTTTCCAGTTGGCCCAAACCGTTGTATACTGTTTTAACCTGCGAGTGAATGGTAGTCCATGTGTGTGAGTGCAAAACGCGCCATACGCCATTATCGTCCCAGTCACCGCCACGTACCGGTATCAGGGCTTCATCGGTTACAGTTTCCTGTAGCGAGAACATCTGATCCTGGTTATGCATCAGGTTATTCATGCTGTTATAAGTACCGGTTAATAAAGCTGCCACATCTGAGGAGCTACCACCCGGTGTAGTGAAGCTATCGTTTAATTTCTGGTGCAGTTTTGTACAGCCCATGGCTAAAACCAAACCAGCTATTGATATATGTTTAAGTTTCATAGATTTTTATTTAGGAGTAATCGTTATAGAGAAAAATTAAGCCCGAGTAAAAATGTTCTTTGCGTAGGGTATCCAATATAATCAATCGCAAGCGATGGAATACCGTTTAACGCTTTATCAACATTCACTTCGGGGTCGAAGCCTTTATACTTTGATATTACAAACAAATTGTTACCAGAAACAAAGACATTCAGGTTCTTTAACGATTTGCCCACATTGCCAAAAGTATACTTGATGGTTGCGCTGTGCAATTTCACGTAGCTGCCACTTTCAAGAAAACGGGTAGAAGTAGTGATCGGGTTAGCAGGGCTTTCGCTGGTTGATACCAAACCAGAGGCAATATTTCTACCACCGATAATGTTAGATATGTTCAGCACGCTCATGGCGGTGTTATTGTAAATCTTGTTTCCGAATGAGCCATGTGCGCCAATGTTCAGGCTCCATTTCTTGTAAGAAATATCAGTGCTAAAGCCCATATAGGCAGTTGGGTTGGGATCGCCTGAATATGTTGGAGCCGGAGTATACACACCAATACCATCTTTATCATATCCCTGGAATTGACGTAAATAATATACATCTATTGGCTGATTGTTAGCAATGGCTTCAGCATACGCGCCGCTGGTTCCCTGACCATGCAATCCGCCGGTTAAAGCCAGCGGCGTATTGCCTGCTGCGGGGAATATAAACCTGTTCTTTACGAAGGTAACGTTTGCATTGGCGCTCCAGTTAAAGTCTTTACCTAGAATGATATCGCCCCACAAGCCTAATTCAAGTCCACTGTTCCTTACATAAGCTCCGGTTAAGTTTTTATATTGAACGCCACCTGCTCCGGTAGGTTGTGGTACAACAGATAGAAAGATCGGGTCTTTTGTTTTCTTATAGAAATAATCTATCACGCCATTCAGCCTGTTGCCAAGCATTGAAAAATCGAGCCCCGCATCGTATGATTCTTGTGTTTCCCACTTCAGATTTGGGTTGCCAAAGTGTGTAGTTGAAATAGAACCGAAGCTGTTATACCGGTATACGTCCAGGGCCGCATCTGCAGCAAATTCCTGGTTTCCTGTTTGGCCATATCCTAACCGCAGCTTCAGTGTATTGAACAGGTTATTTGATTTCATGAAGTCTTCATTGGAAATAACCCATGAAGCGGCTACAGAAGGGAAATAAGCATATTTGTTGGCCGAACCGAATTTACTTGAACCATCTCCCCTGAACGTGGCAGTAAGTATATATCTATCCAGGTAGTTCATGATGGCTCTTGCAAAGTAGCTTTGAATTTCAACTTTAGGATCTCTGAATGAATTGGTTTGTAAATTAGCCTTGTTTCCATCATCCATATTGTCGTAATAATGATTAGCTACCCGGTTTTGCTGTGTAAGATTATAATCAAATCCATACACCGATGTAGCAGATCCCCAGTATTCTGTTTTCCAGTATTCATAACCGGCTACGGCATTCAGGTTAAAGTCTTTGGTGATCTGTTTATTAAAGTTAAGCGTGTGTGTAAGCGTTTGTGAAAACAGGTAGCGATCGGCAACAAATCCAATACCTTTGCCGTCGGCATTACCTCCGGTACCTTTGATCCATCCCTGCAATTCACCTTTACGGTTACCTACACCATAATTAAGCCCGTATACAAGCCGGTACTCAAGCCAGTCGGTAATTTTATATCCCGCAGATACATTACCTAATGCGGTTGTGCCATTATAGATATCATTATAGGCGTCTGATATAGCGAGTGGATTTACCTGACCACTGGGGTTCGTCTGGTTAAACGTTCCATCACTGTGACGGAGCGCCAAAGTAGGGTTCCAGATGAGCGCCAGAGAGATGAGGTCACCACCACTACCTGCGTCCTGTGAAATGGGCGCTACGTGTTCACCTACGTTGGCTATTGTGGCACTGAAGTCAACACTTAATCTCTTATCAAGGAATTTATATTGACCATTAAAGTTGCCTACGTATTTTGTGAGGTTGGTCTTTCTTACAATACCATCCTGGTCGCCTGCAAAAAACGATGCTCTGTATCGTCCATTATCGGTGCCACCACTTAATGCAACTGAATAGTTTTGCGAAATGGCCCCGTTCCGCAGAATTTCCTTAAATGGATTTATGCTCGAGCCTGAATCAGAATTGGAAGCACCGTATTTAGCCAGTGCAGCTCTGTAACCTCCGGCGTCAAGCACTTTAATTTTTCGCATTTCATCACTAAACCCAACGTTTGCGTTGGCCTCTACTTTGGCAGGTCCAACTGCTCCCTTTCTTGTAGTAATTAAAACAACGCCATTAGCGCCGCGTGAACCGTAAATAGCGGAAGCAGATGCATCTTTTAACACCTGCACATCAGAAATTTCATATGGGTTGATGAAGGTGAGCGGGTCTGCGGCAGGTGTTGTTCCAATACCTGATGGTGCAAAATCAGGTCTGGGTGTTCTTCCATCGAGTATTACACCATCTACCACATACAACGGTGTATTACCTGTTCTGATTGAATTATTACCCCTGATCTTTACAATAGTAACACCACCGGGTTGACCGCTGCTGTTGATGATCTGTAAGCCAGGCACCTTTCCCTGCAGCAATTGCTCAGGTGTGTTGATCTGGCCTTTGTTGAAATCCTTCGCTGTTACCGAGGCTACAGACCCTGTAAGGTCTTTCTTACGGGCTGTACCATAACCTACCACCACTACTTCATTAAGACTGTTGTTACTTTCTGTAAGACTAACACTCACGTTAGTGCTTGAAGAAATATCAACATCTTCAGTAGTAAAACCAACGGCGCTTATTGCTAACGTTTTGGCCGTTTCAGGAACAGTGATCCTAAAAAATCCTTCTGCAGAAGTAGTAGTGCCTCCTTTAGCGCCTTTCACAACAATAGAGGCACCTGCAATTCCGGCGCCTTTACTGTCTTTTACGGTACCTGTAATTTGTTTTGTTTGAGAATAGACACTCAGTGAGAAGAAGATAACAGTCAATAAAGGCACTGCTGCCTTTAGCAATCGTTTTGAGGGCATAATTGAAGTAGTTATTGGTTAAAAATCGATTCGACTAAATGTGTAACCTATACACAATTATAGGTATTTTATCAGACTTTAAAAAAAATTTAACCGTATTTAGCCATTGCCAATCGAAAACCTTATGCTACGTAAACTCAGTGCCTTGTAAGAAATGTAAAGCCATTCTGTTTGGTAAAGAAGCGTAATACCAACGATGACTCAACTGCGTATGAATGCGAACCTTGTATAAATAGACAGCCTCAGTTATAAAAAGCTGCATTTATTATGTACTAATATACAGCCTTTTATTAAATCAGATATATTCTAATTTTTAAAAAAGGCTGTTTGGGAATGTAAAATGCTGCTGTTTTCAGCTAATTATCAAACCGTTAAAAACATTCAGAACAAAGGTTAATTGCGTCAAACATACATACTCGTATGTTGACGCAATTAACCTTTATTATCAAATATCAAATTATACAGACATTACTGCTGTTGTTTTTCCACTTGAAAACTTGGCTGAATTAAAGCGGTATAACTTACCGGGTCTGTGCGGAACATCCTGCTCAAGCTCGTTTACATCTTCGAGCCAGTCCATCAGAAAGAACTTCTTCCTGAAATTTCTTCGGTCCATTTTTACACCAAGAATTGACTCATACAGGTTCTGCAGCTCGCGGAGGGAGAATTTTTCAGGTAGTAAATTGAATACGATCGGGTGTTCTTCAATTTTGGATTGTAACCGTTCAAGACAAGTATCCAGAATCTTTTTGTGATCGAAAGCCAGCGTAATAATTTCATTCACCGGATGCCAGTGCAGCTCATTATCTGAAAGCTTTGGCTGATGGTCTTTAATATTAATCAGTGAATAATAGGCTGTTGTAATTACACGGCCTGCAGGGTGGCGGTTTACCGCACCAAAAGCGTATACCTGTTCAAGGTAAACGTCGTCTAAACCTGTACGATCTTTTAATACCCGGTACGAAGCGCTGTCGAGATTTTCGTCGGGCCTTACGAGGTCGCCCAATAATGACCACTGGTCTTTAAACTCTTCCAGGTCAGACTTGATGAGGAGTACTTTCAACTCGTTTTTGTCGAAACCAAAAATTACGCAGTCAACTGAAATGGCAATCTGAAAAAACTCACGGTCTTCAGAGCGAAGTTGCTGAATGGTTCTTTGTAATGCTGTTCCCATGGCTATTGATGAAATTAATCAGGGTTAAGAAAATACTTGCTTTGTGTATAATTTGCCCGTTTTGATTGATAACGGTCTATTTGATGTCACCGGTTGTATAAATCATATTGCGTGCAATGTGCTCCTGACTGCCGTTTCCAACCATGTGTGCCGTGCTGCCGGTTGACATTAAGATCAGTAAAGATATATTGATTGTTTCACTCCGCATGACCCATCTTTTTATTCCGGCTGCCTTTGGAGGCTTTAAAAATGACCCGCATAACGCCCAAAACTGCTATATTTTAAGGGGTTTTGCGTATAATAGTACCCCTTTAAAACGATTGCAGAAAACCGCAAGATTTTGATTAAAATCATTTTATCTATAGCCTCTTTGTCCTGTATATACACCGGTAAAAGCCAATTATGTACCACAAAAATTATTCGGTTGTACCCCGTCTGCTGTTTTTTAACCCATATTTTTATACAAACGGCCTGTTAGTGTGATATTAAGTGGAGCAAATAAACAGGGCATTGATTTAACTTCGCCTGAAATAGCCTTAATATATTTTTTATGTATTCTCCCGACCAAACAAAATCCCTGCAAAAGGTAACTACTGGCCTGACTGAAAAGAACTCGCAAGGCCATATAACCGAGAAAGATATAGAAACGCTCAGGGATGTGCTTCGCTTTCATGAGCACCGGTATTATATTCTGAATGACCCGCTTATTGCCGATTTTGAATACGACCAACTGTATAAAGCACTCGAAAAGTTAGAGAAAGAGCATCCTTCGCTTGTAACACCCGATTCCCCCACTCAGCGGGTAGCGAAAGAGCTTACCAAAGAATTTCCTACCGTGTCGCATCTGGTACCCATGCTTTCACTTGATAACTCCTATAACGACGATGACGTTATCGACTTCGACCGCAGGGCAAGGGAGCTCGCCAAAGTAAACGAACTGGAATATTGCGTAGAGCCCAAATTCGATGGGGCCAGCATTTCATTGGTCTATGAAAATGACCTGCTGGTTCGCGGGGTTACCCGCGGTAATGGGGTACAGGGAGATGACATAACGGTAAATATCAAACAGATCAAATCGATCCCCTTGTCGGCCCCGTTTTCAAAATACGGGCTTGATCAGGTTGAGATCAGGGGAGAGATTTTAATAAGCAAGAAGAACTTCAAAAAGTATAACGATCAGCTGGCAGAGCAAAATCTGCCTCCGTTAGCCAATCCACGTAATGCAGCTGCCGGTACGCTGCGTATTAAAGATCCGCGTGAAGTGAGCAAACGAAACCTCGAAGCCTTTTTATACCAGAT
>Ga0105239_10005507_pt1 | contig 14833 bp, 14 predicted proteins | sample KBSC44metaG_FD_92761 | JGI IMG/M metagenome (GOLD analysis project Ga0105239, IMG submission 92761) | Corn rhizosphere microbial communities from Kellogg Biological Station, Michigan, USA - KBS C4-4 metaG | ecosystem: Host-associated > Plants > Roots > Rhizosphere > Soil | place: Michigan, USA... | reverse complement strand
TGCCAGGTATGATCGCCGTTGTTGCCCCAGTGGCAGTTGGTTTCACACTCGGACCAGCTCTGCTTGCAGGTCTTCTCGCAGGTTCACTCGCAGTGGGCGCGGCGATGTCGCTTTATATGGCGAACGCAGGTGGCGCTTGGGATAACGCGAAGAAGTCGATTGAAAAAGGCATGTTGCCTGGTCACAAAAAAGGTTCAGATGCCCACAAAGCGGCCGTTGTCGGCGACACGGTCGGTGATCCGTTCAAAGACACATCAGGACCGGGCGTTGCGATCTTGATCAAGGTCATGAGCGTCGTTTCTCTCTTGATCGCAGGATTGATCGCCACCATCGGCGGATAATTAAGACAAAAGAATTTGGAAAGTTTCAGAGCGGGTGTTACAGACCCGCTCTTTTTTTTGGATAAAAACTAATTTCTCGAAGCGTCCCATGGGCCGCCACCCGGCATGTAGCTGTTTGGCAATTGCCATGTCCATTGTCCCGACATTTGATAGTGAACAAAATCGACCGTCGACCATGTGCCGACAAAGTTTTGCGGTTCATAAGTTTGGCCGCTGCAGTTCGATCGCACGAATGAAATCGTGCCCGCATTTGCACTTGTTGCCGTAACTGAGCCGACGTCTGTGCAAGTGATTCCAACCTGCATGCCGTCGGCCCAATTTGGAAAATTATCAGTGCCAGAAATCTGATTTCCCGAACGTTGCAGAGTGATCGTGCCGGTATTTCCGCCGGCATGGAATACGAATCCCCCAGCGAAATTCGCAAGCGGATCAGGACAAGCTTGCGTGTTACACGTTTGTGTCGAAGGCGGAGCCTGAGTCGTACAAAAACTGTTTGCTACCGTTGTGGATTTGTTGGCTTGGCACGTCACCGTCTGAGTTTGTATTCCACCGCCACAGCTGGCTGAGCATGAGCTCCAACCGCTTTGTTGCCACTGATACGTCACGCAAGCTTGCGGATTACAAGACTGCGTTGCTGGTGGTTGTGGTATCGCAGCGCAAAGACTGCTATTCACTTGATTACCCAAACTGTCCTTACAAACCACTGTTTGAGTTTGCGTACCACCACCACAAGTCGCAGAACACGCGCCAAAACCTGATTGCGACCAATTGTAAGTCAAACATGCTTGCGAGTTACAAGCCTGTGTTCCAGCCGGCGCAGTGCCTGTACAAAAACTATTGTTAACTGTAGTTCCAGCTGAAGACTGACAAGTCACGGATTGAGTTTGCGTGCCACCACCACAAGTTTTTGAACATGCGCCAAATCCGCCCGATGTCCACGCGTAGGTCACACAAGCTTGCGGATTGCACGTTTGTGATGTGACTGGTGCTGGTTGAGAGCAAAGAGAATTGTCGACCACTGCATCGTTTTGATTGTGGCAGGAAATGGTTTGAGTTTGGGTGCCGCCACCGCAAGAAGCCGAGCAAGAACTAAATCCGCTCGTGACCCAGTGAAAACTCGCACACGCTTCGATATTGCACGCCTGTGAAGTCGGAGGTTTAGTTCCGGTACAAAAACTATCGTCCACCGCTGCGCCATCGTTTCTTTGACAAACGACGTTTTGAATCTGAGTGCCGCCTCCGCAAGTCGCCGAACACGCACCAAAACCATTCGAAACCCAAGCATAAGAAGTCTTGTCAGTATCAGGAGGTGGTGATGTCGAAGTCGCAGATGGCGCTCGATCACCCTGTGCACCAAAGTCAATCTGTGAACAGTTTTGAAAGGCAAAAAGAACGAGCCACAAAGATATAATCGCAACCGCTGCCGTTCGTGACTTCTGCATTCGCCTCCCCTTTGACATTCTTCCTATCGGATGAACTCAACGAAAGTCTGAAGCATTTTGGGGCAAATAAGAGTCAGATCGGATCAGTTAATTCTTATCGGGAGGCGTTTCATTTTGAGACAGTTTGCGATTAGATCGAACCTTCGGAGAAACAGCTGACGTATACAGTGTCAGTGTCGCTCGTGCGAATGTGCGCCTCGTAGGTGCTGCACGATTCGCCGCCCTTTTCTGTCGTTAAGCAAAGTTCAGTGACGTACAAACCGACCTCGGTGCGATTTTCAAAAGTCGGCTCATTGAAATTGTAATAGGTTTTTACATGCACAGTGACGCCGAGATCTTGGCCCATAACAAATTCGCCATTTGGAAGTTCCGCCGGGCTGAGCGAATGCTCCATCACCTTCATGTACTTCTCATCACCCAAACGCTTCATTCCATCCGCGTGATGAGTCAGACTATAACCGTTGCATCGAATGCTGAGTTCAGCCGACGCATTGAAAGCAAAAGCAACAAAAAGAATCGCAAGCATCATAAAACGTAAAGACATACTAGCTCCGAAAAAGAAGTTGATGGACAGACCGAATAATCCAAAATCCATTTACCCGTCAATCACCGCAAAAGATTGTCAGAAATTCATCAGGTTTGGATCGACTCATGGTGCGGCGTAACTTCCCTTTGAAATGTTTTAAATGAAGCTCGCCAACTCAATTTCCGATTGTCTGAACCTGTGATGCCATTTTTGCTACGGCCTCTTTGTCGATGGATAAAACGCCGTTGTTGCAAGTCCATTTACGATCTTGCCAATCAGCACAGCTCGGGCCGAATCCCATGCGAACCAAAAGCTGGCACTTATTGGTTTGATGATTGAATTGTTGGCCGGCGACAACGATCGAAAGTCCGCGACAGTCTTTTATGTTAAAGCCAGGTTCGTCCCGACCTGGCGAATTGGCGACCTGGAAAATGATGGAGCAAAAATTCACTCCTACGGGACGCTTCCGAAGCCCCTCACTGATCGCGTCAGCCATCTGTTGCGTTTTATCGCCGGTCAATTCCCTACGTGTAACAGTTTGGGGTGAAGGATAGTTCAAAGAAAAAGCATGGCCTTTGCAAAGCGTGTTCACAAATTGCTCAATCTGACTCGGTCTTAGTGTCTCCTTGCTCGCCACCTGAACGGCCTCGAGAAATCGGGCCCGCAGAGCCGCATCGTTTCCCAAAATGCCGGCAAAGTAGGCCGGCACGGTGGAAGCTTTCGCTTCTTTGATCGCCGCAACCGTATTTTCAAGGAACTCGCCCGCAGAACGATTGCTAGAAGCTGCGCCAATCAGTCCATCAAATTTCGCCAAGAATTTCTCATCGCAAACGGATTGGTCGAGATTCTTGATCAAAGTGCGCTCGACATCTCCGATTCCGAGCGCGCGATAGTCTTCAGTCGTGCTTACATACTGAGCCAGCGGGCTGTTCGCCTTCGCACCTTCCGAATGGTAGTGCGCGGCCAAACTGATAGGAGAGGTCAATGTCGTGATGGGGGTCGAGGAGATGGAGTTTCGATAGGCATCGATTAAGGTCGCCGCACTGATCGCGTAGGCGAGCACGGGATCATGAGCGCGTTTGCTGACAGGGCTATCATCGTAAAGAGGAATGTTCGCGAGCGGTCCGCCCTTCTGATCATAGCGCACGCTTGGACAATCTTCGGCGTACACACAAAACGAGAAAACAAACAAAAAGAGTATTTTCATAACTATCCTTCACCACATCTGTTTAGTCGTTCACCACCCTATCTAAAAAAACCAATCACACCAACTTTCTCAGACAAAGTAAGGTGCTTAAACACGCATTCTCTCGTGAAAATGGGCACGAAAACCGTTTGGTTCAAACAGATATCATTGTCGCTGATTCTCGTGTGCGAGACGCAATATTCATGAACCTGAAAGATGGGACTTACTCAAAAGAAGAAGTTTTAACGCTTTTGCAATTGGATCGTCAGAACCGAACACTCGCAGAGGCAATGAGGGATTGAGTCTTGGGCCCGTGGAGGTCACGTGCTCAAAGAGTTTGGACGAATTGTATATGTTTAATTTCGAGCATTTTGTTCGGCTACATTTTTGAAGCCTGTCCACGGCGTCACGCTCTAGCGTGCCCTTTCTCAGCGATAGTCAGGCAACCAATTCCAGAAAACGTTCAGATCCGAGGCGCGATGGAGCGAGCGCGGAGGCGTACGCACGTACGCCGCACAAGCGAGCGACTGAGCAACGAAGGAGATGAATGTTTTATGGAATTGGTTGCGGGGGCCGGATTTGAACCGACGACCTTCGGGTTATGAGCCCGACGAGCTACCAGGCTGCTCCACCCCGCGATAGTCTCAGTTACAAGAGAAACGCCAAAGTAGTGCCGCCAAGCAGTAAGGTCAAGGAATTAATATTGCCGACTCAAGCGACTCTTAGTGTTGGATCCCTGTTAAGTAAACTCGATGCACATTCTGTGACGGATCAAAGTCGACAACATAGCTTGTCGGATATGCACCCGCTCGTTCAAATCGACTAGGTTGCGGAATAGCGCCAGGAAAATTGGCCCGTGATTGCAAAAGTTCACGTGTGACCATCGGCTCGAGAAAAATCAAGTGGGCATCATAAAATCCGTAAACCATCGTCGCAGTAAAAGGTTGGCCGCAGAAGGCGGGATTTTCTTTGTCATACCAATGCGCACCCATCTTCGGAACTTTTGAGCCGACAAAATGATGTTCCGGCAGCAAACCTTCGGCAGGAGGTTTCGCACATACTTCGGCGTCATCACCTCGACATGAAATTGCGTGCTGATCTTGTTCATTAATAAAATAAAAATGAATATCAAAATGTGGCACCTGAAGTGATTCAGGCTTATGCCCGACGGGTTGCCAGTTAATTCCCAAGTGATCAAACGGCGCGATTTTCTTTGGTAGCTCCAACAAAAACTCTTTCGACTGTTCTGGCAATTCCGCCAATGCTCCATCATCGAAAGTGAGACCGATTGAGTCGGGTTGATCTCCATTCATTTCAACAAACGCTCGCGCCGATCCAGCTCCCATCGGTACGGAAGGCCCAAAAACCATTTCCGCAGACACCGGACTCAGCAAGCAAAGACAGAAAAAATAAATTACGCGCTTCATGACGACCGCCCCTTCTTTAGTGGGAATTATGGCAACGCTTTACCGCAGTGAGGTCAGGCCCGCAAATCCGGATCGATTTTTAAGCCGGCAGCTTTCGCACGTAGCGTGTGCTGATAAAAACGCTCAAACCAATAAATCCCATTCCAAGTAGCGAAAGCAGCGGAACACGTTCACCAAATAAAAACATCCCGACAAGAATCGAATATAAAATTCCAAGATAAGTGAGGTTGGAAATATTGGCAGCACTATCGAGGTGGTAAGCAAGGGTTAACCAATACTGCGAAATCTGAGTCATCAAGCCAATGCCGGCAATGACCCACCATTCGTATCCAATCGGCTGAACCCAGTTGAGAAAAGTATACGGGCCCAAAATAACCAAACTCACGAGCGGCAGATACAGCATCACCACCATTGGATGATCCTGATGTCTCAACGCACGAATCAACGTAAATGAACACGCCGTCAAACTTGCCGACACAACTCCGACGAGAGCGACGGCCATATTGGCATTCGGATCAAAGCCTTTCACCATCACAACACCGAGAAACGACAGCGCAAGCAAAAACCACTGCGCACGTGACGGACGCTCGTCGAGCCAGATCGCCGCCACAAACCCAGTCAAAATCGGGTGCAAATACTGAATCGTCACGGCACTCGCAAGCGGCATCGATTGCAATGTGTAAAAATAAAGGAGCAATCCGAATGTTCCCGCGATTCCCCGCGCAACTAACATCAACTTATTATTACCAAACGGTGAAATTCGATAAACTCGCAACACCGGCGCCGTGATTAAAATTGAGATCACCGCACGAAAGAATAAAATTTCTGACGGAGGAATTCTCGGGAGAAACTTAACCCCGGCGTTCACAAACGTGAGACCCACTCCGGCAAGAGCTAAATAGTATCCGCCCTTCATTTGACGTATCTTCCGGCTGCGAGAATGTTCTTTGGATCCAACGCTTGTTTTATTTTCGATAAAATCAAACGATTCTCTTCATTCATGCGCTCCATCGCCGCCATTGTTGCGAGACCCAATCGATGTGGATAAAAACCTGCCTGCGCGAGCCTTGCTAACGTTTCATTTGCGCAAGGGATGGCGTTTTTATTTTGCTCGAGATCACAGCGATCAAAAACAATTGAGGCATTCACCTCCAAAGTCCGCTGACGAACACTCGAGACACTCATATCTGGCTCAAATCCAAATTCAGTGACTGTTTGACGAATGATCTCGATTGCATTGAGAGCATCGTCGCCTCGAAATGGAGTTGAGACCGGAAACCAAATAATGCCGCAGTCTTCTTGCGACCAATCATCCGTTCGCGGCGAAGTTTTTTTTCGCCATCTCGGTCGTTGTGTCACACGCTCCACTCGGCCGGTCATTCCAAGATAAGCTGCATTCGCGAACCGCTCAAACGGCGGATCGGATGGTTTTACTGGGCCGGTGGTCTCGTCAACCACAAGAATACGATCCGCGAACTCTTTGATTTCTCGCATAACGAATTCAGAATCCGCCGCGATTTGATTTTTCGAACCATGGAAGCCAACAAGACCTAGCCAAAGCGGAATCCCCATCTCGGCTCTTAGCTCTTCAACAAGGGCCTGACTCAATGGGGTTTGGCCGTTCATTTTTTCCCACGGATAACGTGAGAAGGTTTCAATGAGTCGGTATTCATTAAAATATCGTGGACCAAACTTGATTGAACCATCGAGTTTAAAACGGCGAAGGCGCTCAAGCGCCGAATGAAACTTGTCCTGCGACGAAATCGTAAACGCGACGGCCTGAGTGAACTCAGGTCGTGGAATTAACCAAATCGTCATCGCTGTCACAACGCCAAAGTTAGATTGCGAAAACAAACCATCAATCGCTGGTCCCGGCGACCAACGATCTAAACCGGCGGCACGCGCGTTCGAAAAAGAATGAAAGCCGGTCATCAGTTTTTCGCCGGTCGGTAAAACAATCTCGTAATCACTCCCACTTGCAATTCGGTCTGCGTAAGAAGTGAGACCGTGGCCGCGCTCAAGAATATTTGCAACCACACTGCAATCGGCAAATGTCGCAATCGGATCCATCATCAGGCGATCACCCTTTGATTTAAGAAAAGTCGCCAATTGTTCTTGCGTCACTCCGGCCTGAATCCGCACAAACGCGAGTTCCTCGTTATAATCAAGAATCTTATCGAGGCGACTCAGATCTAGTAACACGCTCTCGCTCAGGTAAGGCACCCTTGTGCCATAGCCACAGTTTCTTCCACGACTCGATTGATAAATCGGGACGGAGAATTGATTGGCGATTTGTAATACGGACTGCACTTCTTCAGCGCTACTTGGCTTAAGTATCGCCGTTATTTTTTGCGACGTTTCAAACGTGGCCGTTTCGCATTTACGCACGTGGTCTGAATCCGTGATGACGTTTTCGCTGCCGATTCTCTTCCGCCACTCGTCAACTGCGTTATAAAATTGCATGAGCGACTTGTAGCAAAACATTTTGGTCCGCGAAGGGAAATCTCACAAGACGTCTGCCTGGTAACGTTTCTTTTATGCTCGAGGCTTGCGAAAAAGGGCGTTCTTTAACGTCTCGGATGAAAAGGTAGCGCTTGCTGTATTTTAGATTCATGAAATCGAAAGTGATTCTATTGCTGAGCTTCGCGATCGCCGCGTTCGCAACCGCTCAGCTGTACATTCACTATCGCACCACTGCATCCTATCGCGTCCGGATTTGCGCATCGCGCTCCATCTCTAGTGCCCTTCCCATTTTGGCCGAGAAGCTTGGCCTTTTTAAGGGTGAAGGAATCAATACCGAGTTCGAAATTGCGCCACTCGCCAAAAGCTGCCTTGAGAGTCTTATCGCGGGCCAAGTTGACTTTGCCGTCGCGAACGTCGCGCCGGTCGTCGACGCAATCATCATGGCCAATCCAATTACCGTTATTACTGAATTGCAAAACTCCACTCACCGCGCCGCCGTTGTCTACGCGGCCGACAAGAATTGGACTGGTCCCGACTCTCTCATCGGAAAAAAGATCGCGGTTGCACAAAGCTCCGACGCTGAAATGCTCCTTCGTCTGTTCATCAAAGAATATCCAGATCTTACCCTTTCAAATGTTCGAATAATCAAGACGTCCAACGTCGCCGAATCGGCCGATCTGCTGGAACGAGGGGTCGTTCAAGGCGCTGTTCTATGGGACCCGTATTTATCCGACTTTGCACGCACGTCTCAATTCGTGGCTCAGGAATCGGCCTTTTACACCGGCTTTTCTTTGCTCACGAGCCGAGTCGACTTTTCAAGCAAGCATCCTGAGATTGTCGATCGAGTGGTGGCCGCTTTGGCCCGCGCGCAAACTTACTTAGAAGACGAGAATGTGCGCTCGATGCAAATTATTTCTCGAGAACTCGGTTACCAAAATTCTGACGACCTAAAACCAAGATGGGAGAAAGCCCACTTCAGCATGGGATTAACGTCTGTGCTTATCGCCATGATGACCGAAGCGGCATCGGCATTTACCACGACGGATGATCATTCGCTGGCCGAAACAAGTTCCATCAACATCTTTCAAAGTCTGTATCCGCAGGCGTTACGTAAAATCAATCATGATTTGGTTACTTACGAATGATGCGCGATAAAGTGGGGCGCCTCCATTTTCAAACGCTTGCTCCACCGATCATCGCGTTGTTGGCGTTTGTTTTGACGGCTTTTTATTTTGGTGTTGTCCTTTCTGAGCGATTCAAAACCTTACAAGAAAGCTTATCCGAAAGCGAGAACGCAACTCGATCCCTTTTGACGATTTCAAATATACGCGGCGACTTGCGAGAACGGCTTTTACTTTATCGCCACACCATCGACACTAAGTACTTAGGCGAAATAAATGATCTTGATTTAGAACGAAGTCTGCAAACAGCACGATTTGAACAATCGGCCCGACGTGTAGGTGCACCCGAATCGTTAATTGAAGGATTCGTTTCTGGCGCTCGCATCACAAAAAACATTGAGTACAGCTTAATTGACGCGATCGCATCAGGAAACGACAAGCGCGCCTCGCGACTTTTTGAAGACTATAGCGATTTGTTTGACATCAATGGGGCTCGACTGAAGGACCTCCACGCGTTCGTTCAAGCAAAACTGTCGACATCCGAAAACGAAATTCATCGACTCCTCTCACAGCTCCCGATTCACCTCTTAGCGATTTTGTTGATCGGAACGATTGGCGCGTTGTACATGACGCGGTTTTATCGTCAGCGCGTTTTAGGACCACTCACGACGCTACATCGAGGACTCCGCCAAGTTTCAACGGGTGACTTCGAACAAAATCTGCAAATCCCAGATAGCGCGACCGAAATTAAAGAAATGCTTCGTGACTTTAACGACATGACAATCAAACTCAAACAAATCACTGGTGAACTGACACATGCGCGTGAAGAAGCCATGCATGCGGCGAATATCAAAAGTGAATTCTTAGCAAACATGAGTCACGAAATCCGAACTCCTCTTAACGTGATCATCGGACTTTCTAATTTAATTTTTGAACGCGACCTCGATCCGAAGACGAAAAGTGAAGTTAATGTCTTGCGGAAAAGTGGCAACATGCTTCTCAATATTGTGAACGACATTTTAGATTACTCAAAATTCGAATCCGGAAATATGGCGGCCGCACATCGTGTATTTAACCTGCATCAAACCATTCATAATGTTGCAGCGATGGTCGAACCATTGGGCCAAGCAAAAGATCTCAACATCGTAACGCAGATATCGCTTGAAGTTCCAAAACAGGTTTATGGCGACCCACAACTTTTTGAACAGGCCCTGCTTAATCTTGCCAACAACGCCGTGAAATTCACTTCCCAAGGTGGTGTCACAATTCAAGCGCGAGTCTTGCGAGAAGAAAGCTCAATGCGTCTTGAACTCGCCGTGAGCGACACAGGAATTGGTATTCCAAACGATAAGATTGAAAAATTATTTTTGCGGTTCGAGCAAGGAGATAAAAGTATCACTCGTACCTATGGCGGAACCGGACTCGGACTGGCGATCGTGAAACAAATCGTCAATCTTCTCTCTGGTGAAATCAAAGTGTCGTCCATTGTTGGCAAAGGCACGACCTTCACGTTCACTTTGCCGCTTGAACCCGCCGAAGGCGGGCTGGAAGCGGTCAATCACACTGCCGATGAAAGCGCTCCAGTGTTCGCGAGACCGCCAACCATTTTGTTAGCTGATGATTCTGAAGACAATCGTTTTGTCGTTCAACACTTTTTAGAGCCAATCGGCGCACAGATTCACGAAGCAGAAAACGGCGAAGCCGCAATCAATGTTTTTAAAGACAATCATTTCGACGTCGTCTTGATGGACATTCAAATGCCGAAAGTCGATGGCTACGAAGCCACTCGCGAAATTCGAAACATCGAGCGGAAGATGAGGCGACCACACACACCAATTGTGGCCCTCACCGCCTGCGCCTTAAAAGAAGACGTGAAACGTAGCTTTGAACAAGGATTTGATGCACACGTGACGAAACCAATTAACAAAGAAGAGCTCGTAAGACTGCTGTGGCAACTTGTCGCGCCGAAAAACGAGCAGAGCGGGGGGCCGATTTGAATTCTTCAATCAACTCAATATTTCAACTCAGCTGGAGTGACGATTCAGAGAAAGATTGGCTGCTAAAAAAGCTTCTCGCAATGAAGCGCCAAACGATGAACATTCGGCTCATGAAACAATCGAAGTTCGTCTTGTTAAAAGACGATCACGGCGAGCCGATCGGCTGGGGCGGACTCGATCTCTCGTTGAAAAAAGATTATCCCGAAATGTTTTCGCTCTACCTTGATCCGCAGTATCGCAAATTTAATTTAGGGATATTGCTTGAGCTCGCGCGCGCCTCTTTTCTAACCAACCATGGCATCAAGCTCGCTTATGTTCGAATGACAGATGACGACACCAGCGCCGATCTTTTAACGAAAAGACTGCGGTCGAAGTTCTATTCTCGCGTGAATCCGCTCGAACTTGATCAGGATTACGTCGAAATGTGCAACAGCTGCGAGCTCTATAACCAAAAATGCCAAAAACAAGTGTTCCTTAAATTCAATGTCGAGGCTTTTGTTGAACAGACGGTGGCCGAAATCGGAAGTATTGATGGCAATTTACCAAAACACTTTCGCCTCATACGAACTAGTGAAGTTGTTTCAATCGCAAGTGGAGACCAAAATGCGCAAACACACATGTGGAGATCTTATCGCCCGCTTTGGATTCAATCTTAAACTCGTTGCATCCGCGGTTGCGATTTTGATTTCAGTCACGGCACGCGGCGAAAGCGGCGTCTCCGAAAAAGAGATTCTCGTTGGAACATCGACCAACTTGACGCGAAAAAAAGCTGGCATTGGCGAGGAATTTAACGCTGGCATTACGGCCTATATCAACAAGATCAATCGCTCCGGCGGCATTCATGGTCGGAAAATAAAACGCCTTCTTTATAACGACAGCTATGAGCCTGAACATACTTTGATTGAAACCAAACGTCTCGTCGACCAAGACAAAGTTTTCGCACTCATCGGATACGCCTCAACTCCCGGTGTAAAAAAAATCCTTCCCTTTATCGAAAACAAAAAGGTTCCAGTGATTGCCCCTTATTCCGGCGCTAACATTTTGCGCGAAGGAAAAGAAAAAAATATTTTTAATATTAAGGCCGGTTACACCGACCAAGTCGAAGCGCTTACGAAACTAGGTGTTTACTCGTTGGGATTTAAGGAAGTTTGCGTTTTCGACCAAGATGACCTGATTGGCAATGAAGCCCGAGCTGCCGCCGATCGTACTTTGCAAAAATATAACCTGAAGCTTCTGGCGCACGCGGAATACCAGCGCAACTCGCTTGACGTCCAACCATCGCTAAAAAAATTAAAGGCGGCGGGGTGCCGAGCCATTGTCATGGCTTCACAAGATCGTCAGACGGCCGCTTTTATTATTTCCGCCAATGCGATGGGTTTTCATCCTGTCTACCTTTGCTTAAATTTGATCGGCACGGAGTTGTTTCTAAACTCGGTGGGTGGGTTGCAGGAGAAAATATTTGTTTCTGTCGTCACACCTTTACCCTCGGAAACGGCCTACCCGATCGTTCGGGAATTTCGCCGCGATTTAAAAAAACTCAACCCGAGTGCAGAGTACACGACGACGACGCTTGAAGGCTTTCTCGCCGGAGCCGTCTTTGAAGAGGTCTTAAAAAGAGCTGGCAAAAATCTCACGCGAACAACTGTGACATCCGCATTTGAAAGTTTAAAAGACGCCAACATCGGTGGTGTCAACTTCACGTTTAACAAAGCGAACCGACAAGCCACAAATCATGTCCTGATAACGAAAGCTGAAGGCGATGAGCTTGTCTTACTTCCATAAAACCGCATGGCTCTTCTTACTTTGTTCACCACTGGCCAACGCGAGCGTCGTCTTACTCGACAATGATTGGAAATTAAAATTTGGTGGCTTCGCGGCTCTCGATGTTTTTCAAGACAGCACCGAAGATATCGGCGAGATCATCGGCAACGGTCCTGTCGCGCGGCCGGGAAGTCTTGGCGATCACGGCCGGATGCAGTTTTCAGCCAAACATTCGCGGTTTTATTTTTCGCTTCTCGCACCGCCAGAAGACGGTTGGCAGAGCAAAGTTTATTTCGAAGGTGATTTTCTTGGTGCCAACACCACGGGCTCTCGTTCGACGGAGCAGACGTTTTACTCCAACGGATCTTTTCGAGTTCGGCATGCCTATTTCAGTGCTGAAAAAGAAGGTTGGCGATTGCTCGCCGGACAAACTTCCATTCTTTTTGGCTTTGTTCCGACTTATTTGCTCGCAACTGTGAGCGTAATTCCTGGTCCGGCCGAAATTTATCAGCGAACAGCGCAACTCCAAGCCTTAAAGACGCTGACTTTGACGGATCAAATGGCTCTCGATATTGCCACGGCTCTGACTCGACCGACACAATCGGATTCGAGCTTTCCAAATCTCGATCTTGGTTTCAAATGGAAAGAATTGAGCCGCTTGGGCCGCATGACGTTCGTGAGCGGCGAAACAAGATATGAACCCACAAGTGTCGCACTCTCGGGCACTTTTCGCCAATTTAAGACGGCGAATTCATCCACTCAGCAGTTTTCGCGAACCAGCGCAATGGCGTTGGCGGTGAATTTATTATTCCCACTGTTGTCGGTCAGCGAAAACTCCGATGAGCAAAGTCTCGTGTTCACCAGCTCTTTTACAACTGGAACCGGATACGCGGATGTCCTTTCTGGCTGGACCGGTAATTTAAGCAAATTTCCTCAAAACGCGACGGATCCGACAAGATTAGATGCGGGAGAGGGCGGCTATGATTCGGCAGGAAATTTCAATCTAATCCGAATTCAAACTTGGAACGCTCAGCTACAGTATCATCTGCCAGCCCGATTTCGAACTTGGACGACAGCTGGTTACGGCCAACTCACGACTTCCGACATCGGCAGTCTCGGGCCAGTGGTTTCAGGCGATGTTCTCTACAATTCCGTCGGCTTTTATTTCATAAATATCGCGCACGATTTTACGAAACAAATTCGAGTTGCAATCGAGTATTCACGCAAAGATGTCCACTATGTCGACGGTGTGCAGGCGGCCAATCACCGCTTTCAGTTCAGCGCTCTTTATCGATTCTAAACGGACGACGTCAGTATGGCGGATATCCACTGCGATCATCGCGATTGCCATCATCAAACAGAGCATCACCCTGCTGACCTTCATATTCGATCATGTAAGCGGAGTCAGAACCGTACTGCTCATACGTGCCGTGCAAAGCTCGCTGACAATCCATTTGTTTGCGAGAAATCCGACGCCCGCCCTCACGTGGTGTACGCGAACCACCCGCCAACGCCACGTTTGATACGACCAAAGCAGACAATAAAACAACTCGCTTCAAGGTAAGCACTACAGCCTCCGAAATTTGGGATGTCTTTGGCGTATTCTAGAGGCCGTAAGAATGTCACTGCTGAAATTGGTTAAAAGAGATTTTTTAACCAATTCTCGTGTTTTCGCGGATTATTTCGCAGGAGGAATAAATTTTGGCACGCCTTCAAATACAAAAAACTTATCGTCATTGAAATCGAAACCGGTGCTGCGACGATAAATTTCGGCCAAATACACAGCGCCGGCCGCAATTCGATCGGTTAACATTTTCTTGTAGTAAGGAGTGAGCTTTTTCGGATCACGACCGATTTTACGATCCAAAGTGAGTGGCTCATCAAGTTTTCTCATCGATTCATCGGTCTCAGCTTGCAAGAGTTCAACAATTGATTTCTTTGCCAAGGATGCACGATCTTTTTTCCAGCGGGCCTGCGCTGCTTTCCAAACCGCATCGTTCAAATTGAAATCGGCCGTGTGATAAAGTTCATTCACCATCGTGTCTTCATAGAAACCGTGAATGCCTTTTTGTTTTGTGATCTCGCCATTGTGATTTTCGGTCGTGTGCATCGGCATCGACATGTCGCCCACATAATGCCCGATCATTCCAAATGGCATCAACCATTCGGCCTGCAATTTGTGGCGTTCCGCAACCGGCATGCTCGCTGGCGCTTTCATCAACTTTTCTTTTGCGGCCTGAATCTGATCAAACATCTCGCGAATTCGCCACCAAGCCCGCCCCGCCTTTTCTGGCACCAACGGAAAAGCTTTTTCAAACGCTTTACGATCTAGCGACAACGGATCTTTGATGCTTGAACCACGAATGGCCCGCTCAAAAATTTCCATATCCATGAAATGATGGAAAAACTCTTTTGCGTAGAGATCTTTTTCTTTCCAGAAAAAATCAGGAACATTGCAATAAAATGCGAGGTCGAAGCTATGATTTTTTAAAAAGTCATTTTTTGGTTCATCAGCAACCAGATAAGCCGCCGTTTCACAAACGAGCCCATGACCGCGACGCCCCCAGGC
>Ga0105239_10005506_pt1 | contig 14834 bp, 12 predicted proteins | sample KBSC44metaG_FD_92761 | JGI IMG/M metagenome (GOLD analysis project Ga0105239, IMG submission 92761) | Corn rhizosphere microbial communities from Kellogg Biological Station, Michigan, USA - KBS C4-4 metaG | ecosystem: Host-associated > Plants > Roots > Rhizosphere > Soil | place: Michigan, USA... | reverse complement strand
TCGATCTCCTCGCCGATCGCGCGCGCCTCTTCCTCCGAATCCCAGGCGCCGGTAACCGTGACCTTTTCGCCATCGACATCTTCGGTGCGCAGCGTCTTGCCGAGCCGGCCTTCATTATGCGCGATCAAATGCGAGGCGGCGGCGAGGATATGCCCGGTGGAGCGATAATTGCGCTCCAGGCGTATCACCTTGGCGCCGGGAAAATCGTGCTCGAAGCGCAGGATGTTGTCGACCTCCGCGCCGCGCCAGCCATAGATCGATTGGTCGTCGTCGCCCACGCAGCAGATGTTCTTGGGGAGCGTCTTCTCCCTCTCCCCATCCTTCACGGGGAGGGGATCGGGGTGAGGGGGAGTAGTTGTTGCCATCCCCGGCCGGTCCGCAGGACCGAAACCCGAATCTCGAAGGGAATCCTCCTCCTCATCTCTGGCTTCCGGGCTCGCCTCTTCGAGGCGCCCCGGAATGACGGAAGAACCTGGAGTGCCCGAAGGAAGAACATTGGTCGTCGACCGGGAATCTCCAACACCTGTTCCGGATTCGCGCGATGTACCGGGCCGCGCCGGCGGCTGCGAGAGCAGCCGCAGCCAGAGATATTGGGCGACGTTGGTGTCCTGATATTCGTCGACCAGGATGAATTTGAAGCGGTGCTGGTATTGCCGCAGCACATCCGGGTTTTCGCGGAACAGCCGGATGTTCTCCAGCAGGAGATCGCCGAAATCGGCGGCGTTGAGGATTTTCAGCCGCTCCTGATAGCTCGTATAGAGCTTGCCGCCGCGGCCATTGGCAAATGCCGCCGCTTCGCCCGCCGGCACCTGTGACGGCGACAGTCCGCGATTCTTCCAGCCGTCGATCAGGCCGGCCAGCATCCTCGCCGGCCAGCGCTTGTCATCGATATTGTCGGCGGCGAGCAACTGCTTCAGCAGCCGGATCTGGTCGTCGACATCGAGCACGGTGAAATTGGATTTGAGCTGCACCAGTTCGGCATGGGTGCGCAGGATCCGGCCGCCGATCGAGTGAAAGGTGCCGAGCCACGGCATGCCTTCGACCGCCTGACCGAGCATCTGACCCAGCCGCAGCTTCATTTCGCGTGCAGCCTTGTTGGTGAAAGTGACGGAGAGGATTTCGCCAGGGCGAGCGCGACCCAGGCTCAGGATATGGGCGATACGAGAGGTCAAAACACGCGTCTTGCCGGTGCCCGCTCCGGCCAGCACGAGCACTGGGCCATCCAGCGTTTCCACGGCCTCGCGCTGCTCGGGATTGAGGCCGGCCAGATATCTCGGACCGGCGGCGGCGCGGGCGCGCGCGGCAATCCCGCCAGCGGCTGGCTGGTGTTCGGGAATGCTGGAATGCGGCCGTCGGCTGGTTTCGGTCATGCGCCAGGTTTGATGCGAATCATTCGTCGTCCACGATGGCATCGCGGGCCGATGAAAGGGAGCCTTCATAGCAGGATTACCCGCTATATAGGTGCTTCCGTAGTTCCGGGACAGCTCTTAATCCCGTGGCCAGATCGGCTTGCCTCCCGCCCCCGCCGCCGCCAGATGGACCTTACGCAGGTTCCCGCGAATAGGCCCGGCTCTGCGCGCATCACTCTCATGCGCGCATGGGACACGACAATGGGCCGTGGCCCAAGGGCATAAGCTCACTCGTGTCCCGGGCGCGGTGCAGCGTGAAGCGCTGCTCCGCGAGAAGGCTCCATTTCAGGGCGAGAAGCGGAACATTTGTTCCCGCCCAGGATTGATTCCTCGAGGTTTGAAAGGTGAGAACGAGGATTTCGTCATGTTAAGCTGGGTTGTAACGTTTTTGATCATCGCGCTGATCGCCGGTGTTCTCGGCTTCGGCGGCATTGCAGGTGCATCCGTCGAAATCGCCAAGATGATTTTCTTCATCGCCGTGATCCTGTTTCTGGTCTCGGCCGTGGTCGGGCTTGCGCGCGGTCGCACACGAGTTTAGTGCAGCCGGGAAAGATCACGCTTTGCGTTCAGGCATCGTGATCTTCCGTCCCAGCGCTTCCGGGCGCGGCAGCGCAGAGTGAGCCTTCGCGGCATTTTGGATTCGGACCTGAATATCGGACGGAAACGGCGCTACCTTGCGCGTGGCCATGTCGATATGCAGGGAGATATTCTCCGAGGTGGCCGAAAGCCAGCCTTCCTCGGCGTGGCGCAACTCCTCGAAGGTGTGGATGCGTTTTTCATCGGCCGCCACCAGCAGGATCGAGACCTGAACGGGGTCGTCGAGGTGAATTTCCCTGATATAGCGCACATGGCATTCGGCGGTGAACGTCGAACCGTGCCGCTCCTTCTTGTAGGACGGTCCGATGCCGAGCGGCAGCCATAATTCGTCGATCGCCCGATCGAACATCACGTTGTAATAGGCCATGTTGAGGTGGCCGTTATAATCAATCCATTGCGGTTCGATGCGCATGACCGAGGAGCGAAACAACTCCGCTGTGAGAATGGGATCGTGGATTGTCATGGCTTGTTCCGTTCGCTCGCTCTCATCGCTTGACCGATTATAGTTCCCCTGCCACGGTCCGCGACGGGAGGATACCGCGTGAGCCTCGTGATCACCAATCATTTGCCGCGGGTCGAGCCCAAGGCGCTCTCCGGCGCGCTGGAAGCGCTGGCCGCCCGCTTCGGCAATCGCCTGGTAACCTCACAGGCTGTGCGTGAGCAGCACGGCCATACGCTGACCTGGCTGCCGAACCAGCCGCCGGATGCTGTGGTGATGGCAGAGACAACCGCGGACGTACAGGACGTGGTGCGGATCGCGGGGCGCTTTAACGTGCCTGTAATCGCCTTCGGCACCGGCACCTCGCTGGAGGGGCAGGTCAATGCGCCAGCCGGCGGCATCTGCATCGATTTTCGAGACATGAACAGGGTGCTAGCCGTCCATGCCGAGGATCTCGACTGCGTGATCGAGCCCGGCATCGCCCGCAAGGCCTTGAACGAACATCTGCGTGACAGCGGTTTGTTTTTCCCGATCGATCCCGGCGCCGATGCCTCGCTCGGCGGCATGGCCTCGACACGCGCCTCGGGCACCAATGCGGTGCGCTACGGCACCATGCGCGACAATGTGCTGGCGTTGAAAGTCGTTCGTGGTGACGGCGAAATCATCACCACCGGCACGCGAGCGCGCAAATCCTCTGCCGGTTATGACCTGACGCGCCTTTTTGTCGGCGCCGAGGGCACGCTCGGTATCATCACTGAACTGACCATTCGATTGCGCGGTATCCCGGAAACCATCGCGGCGGCCGCCTGTTCGTTTGCAAGCGTGCGCGGTGCCTGCCAGGCCACCATCTTGGCGATCCAGACCGGGATTCCATTGGCGCGTATCGAACTGCTTAACACCGAGCAGGTCCAGGCTTGCAATGCCTATTCAAAATTATCCTTGCCGGAAACGCCATTGTTGCTGCTGGAATTCCACGGCAGCGAGCTCGAGGTCGCCGAACAATCCAAAGATTTTGCCGTGATCGCCCGGGAGTGCGGCGGCGGCGAGTTCAGCTGGACCACGCGGCCGGAGGACCGAACGCGGCTCTGGCAGGCTCGACATGACGTGTACTGGGCGGCCAAGGCGCTGCGGCCGGGCGCGGGCACCGTCGCCACCGATGTCTGCGTGCCGATCTCGCGGCTGGCCGATTGCGTCACCGAAACCGAAGCCGATCTCAAGCGGCTGGGGCTGCTGGCGCCGATCGTGGGGCATGTCGGCGACGGCAATTTCCACTGTTCGGTGATCTGCGATGTCAATGATCCCGCCGAGATGGCGCGCGGCGAGGAATTCATGCACCGCCTGGTCGAGCGTGCCCAGGCCATGGACGGCACCTGCACCGGCGAACATGGTATCGGCCAGGGCAAGCAGAAATATCTCAGGGCCGAGCTCGGGGTGGAAGCCCTCGATGCCATGCGCGCGTTGAAGCAGGCGCTCGACCCGCAGAATATTTTCAATCCCGGCAAGATCCTCCCGGCGGAGTAGGGCAGGCCCTCGCGACCATCGGCGACTATGTTCGGGGGAGTGGAGGACGTGGATGCCCGGCCATCCACGTCGCCGCGGAGCTGTGACATCACAAAAAAGGCGGCTCGCTGATTGCGAGCCGCCCTTTTCCGGTTTCTCCTTGAGCGATGACCCTGAAGGCGTCGCTCAGGATTGATCTTAGTCGATCACTTGTACGATGCGATGGGTGCCGGGCTCGACCAGAACCGTGCGATCGTTGACCACCGTATAGCGATATTTGGTCACGCCGTATTCGCGCGGTACTTCATAATAGGTCACGCCGCTCTCCGGAAGGTCCGCGCCGACGCGTACTTCGCCATTGAAGCGATAGGACGGCACATGGCGTTCTTCCACATAAGTGCGGAAGCGCGGTCGCGTATCGTCAGCGATGCCGCCGGCAATCGCGCCGACGCCGGCGCCGACCGCAGCACCCACCGGCCCGCCAACCACTGCACCGGTTACGGCACCCGTTGTGGCTCCGGCCGCAGCGCCGTTCTGGGCGCTCGCGTTAATGGTCATTGTCGAAAGGGCGAGAGCGGCAGCGCCGCACAACAGAGCATATTTCATTCGGCATCTCCTTAGATGAAACCAGAACATGTTTGGATTTGGTATGATCGCCTGGTGCCCATAAAGACTGCCGAGCGCAACCGCCCGGCAGTCTTGTCGATCAGGTCAAAAGACCTGCGTTTAGTGCATGTGAACCAGGTAATAGCCGGCGCCGCCGATCACGATCACAGCAGGCACGGCCCACAATAAAAGAAGGGGCATTGTCTTTTCCTCCAGCAATTGAACGTTGGATCAACGCCATCCATTGCCGGATGTTCCCGATGTTTGAATCTGCATCGACAATGCGAATCGCCGAAATTCAATGGGCTATTCTGTGTTCCGTTGCATCGCTGGCGGTTCCGCAGGAAGTCGGCAGCGCACGCAAGTTCCACTGTCATCCCCGAACAAATCGAGTGATCCACCGAGCGCGCGGACCCGTTCGCGCATGCCGATTAGTCCCCGTCCGAATGTAATGTCGGCAGGAAGCCCCTCACCATTATCGCGCGCCTCGATCAGCGTATCCCCATTCGAAAGGCAGGCGCGCAGATGTAGCTCCGAAGCGCCGGAATGCCGCAGCGAATTGGTCACGGATTCCTGGAAGACGCGAAAGATTGTCTGCAGATTAACCGGATCGGCGTGTTCGACAGCGGGATCAATGTCGACGGTGATCTCGAGCGAATGCGCCGGCAGATCGTGCAACATTTTCCGGAGGCTCAGATCGAGTCCAAGCTCGTCGATATGAAGCGGGCGCAAATGATCCAGGATCCGGCGGTTAGTGGATTGCAGCGCCTCCGTGGCCTGCAGGATTCGCTGGGCGGGCGTCTCCGTTCCGCCCGAGGTTTGGGGGGCCGGTTCGCCATCGACCATCGTCACCGCATTGGCGCGGATCGCAAACAATAACGGCCCGAGTTCGTCATGAATTTCCCGGGCGATGTGGCGGCGCTCGTCGTCCTGGATGTTCACGATGCGACGCAACAGCTCACGATTTTCGCGGTTGAGCAGCGTGAGCGTTGCGGCCAGCTCGTTAGCCGCCTCGCAGCTTCGGCGGATTTCCGGTGGCCCGGCGCCTGAAATCGGCTCCGTATAATTTCCGGCGCGAAGTCGCATCAATCCATTCGACAGATCGAGCAGCGGCCGGAGCGCCTGATCCAACGTGAAGAAAATGATTCCGAGCGTCATCACCATCAAGCCTACCCCCGCCCCGACGATGGCGAGGAAGCCCAGCCATTTCTCGTGAATGTCGGCCACCATTTGCGGCTCGTAGGAGAGATCGCCGACATGCCGGGTGCCAATCATGATGGGGGTGCGACGGTTGATCTCCTGGATATTCAATAAGCGTACGAACCAGACCGGCGCGCCGCCGGCCGCGGCGATCTCCCTTGTGGTGGCGGTGGATGAGGCTGGCGTATCCAGCGGCCGGTAGTAGATCGTGCCCGGTCCCGACCGGTTGAGCGCGGCCACAAAGACATCAAGCGTCCCTTGCGGGTCGGATGAACGGGCCAGTGTCTCGTTCAGCGCCTCGGCGACGTGTTCGCTCTCGCGGGCTGCCGGCTCGCTTTCCTGAAGCAACTGGTCGGCGGCAGACTCCCGCATCACCAGCAATCCACCGGCCAGTGCCAGGAGGAACATGGCGCCGAGAAATATTCCGAGCCGGGTTCGCAGCGAATAGCTATTCCACATTGGAGGCGTTCTAACTAAATCCCGTGCAGTTCATCCTCGAGGAGGCAGCGCAAGTAGCCGAATTTGTGCGATGATGAATCAGGCGACTTTTGAAACATTCGGCATATTCTGACATTGATTCAGGCATGCCAATTGCCTGGAGTCTGACGCGAGATCATGAAGCTCCTTATCGTTGATGACCATCCGGTTGTAGTCTCCGGCTGCCGGGCGTTGTTCGCCTCGGACCAGGCGGTCCATATCGATGAGGCCTCCGATGAAAAATCAGGACATCGCTTGTTCCAGGAGACCCATCCCGACGTCACCATCATCGATATCACGTTGCCGGATCTTTCCGGATTTGAACTGTTGCGCCGTATCCGTAAAGACGACCCCGCCGCCAAGGTGATCATGTTTAGCATGAACGATGATCCGGCCTTCGTGCTGCGCGCGATCGAGATGGGCGCGCAAGGTTATGTTTCAAAGGCCGACGATCCGCGGCAGCTTGTCAAGGCCGTGCGGAAGGTCGCCGCCGGCGAGAATTTCATTACGCCCCATTTGGCAGAGACCGTGACTTTCTCCTCGGCAGCGATCCGCGCCAATCCGGCGTCGCAGATGACGGCGCGAGAGCTTGAGATCCTGCGTCTGCTGGGACGGGGTGACAGGATTGGCGAAGTCGCCAATGCGCTTGGTGTCTCTTACAAGACCGTGGCCAACACGACCTCGCTGCTCAAGCAGAAGCTCGGCGCCAAGAGTCATTCCGATCTTATCCGGATCGCCGTCGAACTGGGGCTTGATTGAGGGCGTCTCCAAAGGCATTGCCTTGAGCTTGCGCCGCGACGTGGCTACCAGAAGCCGAACGGGTGGGATTCAAGTTCCGCCGGGGCCAGCGCGATCTCCCGCGTGATCCTGGTTCGCTCGGCTTCCCGCAGCGGAATGAGGCGGGTGAAACGGCGTCCATCGGCGCTCTGATAGGTGCGCAGAATCATGACCTGCAATTGGCGTCCCTCGGCAACCCGTTTTCGGGCGGGTGCTTTCTTCTCCTGATTGCTGCCGCGCTGAGAGCTGGACGAGGCTTCGGCGAGGTGCCGGTCGGCAGGAGAGGCGTTGCCGGCTGCTGGCGTGAGTGCCGCCGTCGTCGGCGACGTGGCGGCGGGCGAGGGCAGCCGTTGCTCGTTCTCGGATCGCGCGCTTTCGGCTGCGGGCCTGCCGGCGGTCGGTGGCTCCGCCTCCGCGCTCGCCGTGGAATCGCCTGCTGAAGCTGTGGACGGTGACGCCGGTACAGGCGAGGTTGGGGTCTCGGCTGCCACGGCAGCCAATGGGCTTTTTTGTTTGCTCGGCTCGTGCTTCACGTGCGAGGCCGCCAGACGCGGGGCCCTCGAGTCCGGCATAAAGGGGTCAGGCGGCGTCAGCAACCAATGCAGGCCGACCATGTATCCGCCGAGCGTCACCACGATCGCAATCATATAACCAAGAAGCGCCGGCATTGCTTTGTGACTTCCCCTTCAGGGACTGATCGTCTTCCTGGAGATGAGCGAAGGGGCGGCTCCTCCACCGCTCCTTCCTTCGCTCTTGGCGTCTGTCACCACCAATGGTGGTGACGATGATGATGCCAGCCACGGTGCCGGCCGCGATACCAGCCGTAATGATGACCGTGGCCTCGACCCCATCCGTGGCCATGGCCGTGGCCGTGGCCGTGGCCAACCTGCACCAGGAGGCTATCATTCGGACTCGTCACAGCCGGCGCCGCCGTCATCGCCGAGGCGATCGTAACCGAACCCGCCAGAGCGACCGCGACGATCATCACTTTGCTCAGCTGTTTCATCTCAAACCTCATTTTTCAAATCTCCTCAGCCAACATGGCTGCTTAGCAAAATTTCCCGCAGACGATTTTGTTCCGTTGGCGCGAACAGGATCAGCGCGGATCGCGGAAAACGGGCGGCAGTTTTTCGTCCACCCGCTAGTCGGCGGCTCCTCCGTGTGGCGGCCGTTTACCAGATTGTCCTGAAAACAACCGAGGAACCGGGAACCTTCATTCGTTGCCAAGATTGGTTGAGCAAGCCGAATTGTCGGCGACATGGAGGAGTTTGAGATGAAGAAATCGTTTTTAGGAACAGTCGCGGCGGCAGCGGTCCTGGCCGGAGCCGGCGTGGCCATGGCCCAAGGCACGATGCAGGGCGGCATGAAAGAGCAGCCCGCCGCCCAGAGCGAAAAATCCGGCGGGATGAATGCGCAGGGCGCAGCTAAGGAATCCATGGGCAGGGAGTCCACGGGTCGCGAATCGCGTGGTGAATCCGCAGGAGCCAAGGCCGGCGTCTCTGCCCAGGAGAAATCCGGTGCGGACAAGGCCGGCATGAAGGCCGACATGAAGGCCGAGGAGAAGGCCGGCGCCGACAAGGGCCGTACCACGGCTCAAGAAAAATCAGGCGCGGAGAAATCCGGCATGACCGCGCAGGAAAAATCCGGCGTCAAGGCGGATACCAAGGGCTCAAAGGCTGCCACCGATACCAAGACCGATGCGGCCCGGCCTTCCACCGCCGAGAGCAATTCGCCGAGCACCATGCAGAAGGGCTCGACCGCGGCGGACAGCAAGTCCTCGACCGAGAGCCGGACCACCGGAAACGCGGCGACCTCAGCCACGGTAGCGCCGCCGGCCGAGAAGCGCACCCAGATCGTCTCCGCCTTCAGGGAGGAGAGGGTTCAGGAAGTGACCAATGTGAACTTCAACATAGCGGTTGGAGCGGTCGTACCGGCCACGGTGCACTTCTATCCGCTACCGCGCCGGATCGTGGAAATCTATCCGGAGTGGAGGGGATTTGAATTCGTTCTGGTGCACGGGCGTTGGGTGATCGTGCGGCCGCAGACCCACGAGATCGTTTATATCCTCGAGGGTTAAGTCGGATGTTCAAGACCGGCGGTGGATCAGCTTGTCAAGGCTGAAGCCGCCGCCGGGTTTATGCAGTATTAGACTTGCCCAGACGTACGAAAACCCGCGCGGCGTTTTGCCGTGCGGGTTTTTCATTTGAACAGAAAGTCTGAAAGAGGTTAGCGCCGCCGCCGCGCGACCGCAATGCCGAGGAGGAACGCCACAAACAGGCTTGCGAGCGGCGCCTCGCGCGTCACCGCGCTCAAGGTGCCGAGCGGCATTCCCGGACGTCGGGCGGCCTCAATGGTATCGCCGACGCGGTTCAACGCCGTGCTCAGCGCTGTCGTGATCTCACTGATCGTATAGGAAACGTCGCTGGCGGTATCCATGGCGCGCTCCGTCATGCTCGGCTGCAGCGTCGGTCCTGTCGTTTCGCTATCCATGGGGTAAGCCTCACGGGGCGCCGGACTGGCGCATGGAATGGAAAGAAGCCGCCACCTTTGGCTATCCCTGCGTGCGCTCGTTTTGAACAGCGGGTCGAGTTGACCTTTGGCTATCCGCGACAGGCGCCGATATGAACGGCGGGTGACGGCTCCACAGAGATAAGCCTGGGCGGCAATTTTGTTCCCCCGGAATACGGAAGAGATGGCCAGCGGCATCCTGGCGCTGGGACTTCGCCTCACTTGTTTCTATATTGCAGGTTCCAGCGGCCGCGCCGGGTGCGGGTGGTCTGCCGGATCGGCCGATTTCATTACTTAGGGCTCGCGGCTTTCCAAGGGGAGACTCCGTGCAGACGACGCTGCTCGGCCTGGCTATCGCCTTCATCCTGGCGCTCGTTGCGGCTCTGGTCGGGCCGTATTTCGTCGACTGGAACCGGTTTCGTCCGCAGTTCGAGGCGGAAGCCACGCGCGTGCTCGGCGCGCCGGTGCGGGTGGCGGGGGATCTCGACGCGCGGCTGCTGCCAACTCCCACCTTGCGATTGCGCTCGGTGGTCGTCGGCGGCGCCAATGATCTCGGCAAGGTGCGTGCCGATTCCCTCGATGTCGAATTCAGCCTGGGTTCGCTGATGCGCGGCGAGTGGCGGGCCACCGAGCTCACCACCAACGGCGTGTCGCTGGACCTCGGCCTCGACGCGCAGGGCCGGATCGACTGGCCGGCTTCTTCCGGAACATTCAGTCTCGGCTCGCTGTCGATCGATCGCGTCCACCTCACCGGCCGGGTAGCGCTGCATGATGCGACGAGCCATCAGACCCTCGAGTTGAGCGACATCGCCTTCAGCGGAGATGTGCGCTCGCTTGCCGGATCGGTGCGCGGCGACGGAAATTTCAGCGTTGGCGGCACGCGCTATCCGTTTCGGGTGTCGACCGGGGTGACGCCGGCCGGTGGCACGCGTGTGCATTTCAACGTCGATTCCGAGGGCCAATCATTTTCTGCGGAGGTCGACGGCGTGCTGGATTTCATCGCGCGGGTGCCGCGCTTTGATGGCACCTTGTCCATGACTGCGCCCGCCGCGGAAGCTCAGAAGACCAGCGCCGGCCAGGATGCCGCCGGTGCCGGTGCGTGGCGTCTGCAGGCGAGGGTCAAGGCCGATCCGGCGGCGGCGTGGCTGGATCAGCTTGACCTCACGGTCGGCGCCGCGGAGCGGGCGCTCAAGTTTTCCGGACAGGTAGATGCACGCCTGGGTGCTGCGCCCCTGCTGCATGCGGTTCTCTCGGCCCGGCAACTCGACCTCGATCGCTTCACCGGCGCTGCCGACAAGGATGACAGCCATGAGCCGTTACGGCTGTTGCCGATGCTGCGGCGGGTTGTGGCGGCCCTGCCGCCGGTGCCAATGTCCACACAGATCGAATTCGGCACCGAGCAGGCCATGCTGGGCGGGCGACTGTTGCAGAATGTCGGAATCGAGCTGCGCGGCGATCGTCGCGCCTGGATGATTTCCCGTCTCGACCTGCGTGCGCCCGGGGCCACGCTGGTAAGCTTCACTGGAAAGGTGGAGGACGCCGGGCCCACGGCACAACTGTCGGGAACCCTTAACGTCGAATCCGCCGATCCTTCGACGCTGGCCGGCTGGCTGCAGGGTGCGACTGAAACTGGATATCACAGCGCAAGCCCGTTGCGATGGCAGAGTCGTCTTGAACTCGGTCCCGACCGGCTGCTGCTTTCCGGGCTTCAGGCGGAGATTGATGGCAGCCACCTGGAGGGCCGGATTGCGCTTTTAGGTTCAACCTCCAGGTCGCGTTTCGAAGCGACCCTCAAGGCAGGGCGACTAGATCTCGACGCGGCTGCAGCCTTCACCCGCTCCTTTGTCGATCCGAAAACCGGCTGGCCCGACGAAGCCGAGTTGACGCTGGATATCGATCGCGCGTTATCGGCGGGTCAGGAATTACATCCCTTCCGCGCCAAGCTCGGTTATGGACCGCAGACCCTGGTGCTCGATCAGCTCCAGATCGGCGATCCGCAAAACGTGACGATCGAAGGCGAAGGCCGGCTCGACCGCATCAACGCCGTCGGACGGTTGACGCTCAAGGCCAACGCAGCATCGGCTTCGCAACTTACGGCATGGGCGGTGCCGTTCTCACCGGCCTTCGCGGCTCGTCTGGAGGCCGCTAATACGTCGTCCGGGCCCGCCCGTTTGGATGTGGCGCTCGATCTGGACCACGACCCCGATCATGCCGATCGCAGCCGCGCCCGGGCCGCGCTCGATTTCGATCTGCCAAAGCTGAAGGGAGCGGCACGCTTGACGGCCACACCGGATGCGACGCTAGCGCGGAGCATTGATCTCGAGGTGTTGACGCATAGTCAGCTCAGCCTCGAGGCCCGGCTGTCGGCAGATGCCGGGGCGCCGCTGCTGACATTGCTCGGGCTTGAGGGAGTGATGGCCGGCGGCGATGAACGAATGCACCTCGACGCATCCGCCGAAGGGCGATGGAATTCGCCGTTTCAGATCAAGGGCGAACTCGCCGGCGGCGGCACTGAATTGAAATGGCAGGGCACGACCGATCCCTGGATGTCCTCAACGGCTGCGAACTTTGCCGTCAGCCTCGATGCCCGTGGAGTTGATCTCTCTCCCTTGTTTGATCTCAAACCGGGCTCGCGACTTGCGGCAAATATCGGCCTTTCGTCGCGCCTCATGCGGGCCGGCGACAAGCTTACGTTTTCCGATGTCGACTGCACGATTGCAGGTTCGCGTCTGCGCGGGAAGGGCACAATTCAGCTGGAAGCGACGCCGCGTGTGGAAGCAAGCCTCGGCCTTGATGCGATTGATCTCGGCCCGGCTTTTGCCATGGCGATCGGCGCGGCCGGCCACGATGCTTCCGAGCCGCTTGGCCGGGGCCTCCTGAGAGGATGGCGCGGCAAAATCGCGTTTCAGGGTTTGCGTGGCGTGCTGCCGGGCGGTAGCGAACTGCGCCCCGTCAGCGGCGCGATCCTCAACGGCGGGACGACGCTGACTTTGGATGATCTTCAAGGGCGTCTCGGTGGCGGCGAACTCACCGGCAGTATCTCCATCGCGCCCGCCGATGGCGGCGTCGCGATCAGCGCGCGCGCCGCGCTGAAGGGGGCCGATGGCAACGCGCTCTTCTATCGAGGATTGAAAATGCCCCCAGGCCGGATTTCGATGCAGGCGGCGCTGGCAGGCCAGGGCCGCAGCGCACAGGCGCTGACCGGAAGCCTTTCCGGCAGCGGCACCGTCACGTTGGCGGGAGCCTCGATCGCAGGATTAAATCCGGCGGTCTTCGAAGTCGCGCTCCGCGCCAGCGATAGCGGGCAGGCCAGCGATGATGTCAGGCTGCGTCAAATCGTCGAGACGGCGTTGGCGGAGGGCACCTTGCCGGTCGCTTCGGCGGAGATGGCATTCGGCATTCGCGACGGCCGGCTAAGCGCGGGGCCTACGACGATCGAAAGCGACAAGCTGCGTGCAACCTTATCTGGCGGCTACGACATCCCCGCCGATCAGGCCGATCTACGCGCGGTGCTGACATCGACATCGGCCGGTCATCCGGAAGTCCAGCTGTTTGCGGCTGGGCCGCCGGACGCGTTAAGCCGCACTGTCGATGTCGCCTCGCTGTCGTCATGGCTTGCGGTGCGCGCGATTGATCGCGAAACGCGAAGACTCGATGCCCTGGAACGCGATGTAGCCCCTCCTGCGCCAGCCTCGGCCCCTCCAGCACCGCTGACCGCGGCTCCCACCACATCTCCGGTCGCTCCACCGAACGATGTTCCTGCGACAGGGCGGATGGCGCCGAAGCCCTCCGCTAACGCGCCCTCGGATACCACGGCGAGCGGATTGCTGGCCCCGCTGCCGCCAGCGATCGAGATCCGCCCGGCTCCGGGAAGCGTTCGTCCCGCGCCGAAATCGCGCGCGCCACTGGCGCTCACGCCACCTCGCGCAAGTCAATCAGGTTTCTGAGCGGCGCCTGCACGTGTATGGAAAGGATCTTCGCCCTGGCCTCACACGGACTGGGCACTATCGGCGCGGTCTGCCCGGGGGTGCAGTTCCGACGGCTGCTGGCCAAGGGCGCGTGTGCGGAAATAATCCAGCACAAAAAGCCGGATCGCCGAGGACAGATTGCCTTGCTGGCGCTTGCCGTCGATCTCGCCCACCAGCTCAGAAAGCGTCATGTGTCGGAAGGCCGAGATTTCTTTCATCCCGGTCCAGAACGCCTCCTCAAGGCTGACGCTGGTCTTGTGGCCCGCGACGACGATGGAGCGCTTAACGACGGGGGATTTCATGGCTTCGTCCCGCCGTCGACGCGATGCTGATCCAGGACTTCGTTGGCGCGGGCTGAGCGTTTGGCTTCAAGGTCGCGTTCCGTTCGTGTGCGACCGAACCTGGCCCGGTTAGCCTCCGCCTCTCTCGATGATTGTTCGCGGTCTGCGCGCTTCTTGAATCGTCGCAGATTGACCAGGTCTCCCAATTACGCCCCCAAAATCATGAGCCGAGAAACCGTAGAGCTGCTCTGCCGAAACCGCGGATGAACATTGTTCGGTTGTCACGGAGTTCTTGTTGTTTGCTCATCAAATAAAAAAGCAGCATCCGATGATCGAGACTTTGATTTTTCATATCACGAGCGCGCGCATTCACGATAGCTTCAGAGTCTTAGTCTTAAGACCAACATATGTACTTAAGACCAACATATGAAGGTCACCATATAACGCCCGGCAGCGCACGTAAAACCGCGCTGGAGACTTTTTATTCCCGCATGATGCGAGAAAAGGTCGCGCGTAGGCCTTCAGCCCGGTCGGGTCATTTGTTCCGGACGCACCCAACGATCGAATTGCTCCTCAGTAACCAAGCCGAGCCGCAGCGCCTCTTCGCGCAGAGTTCTGCCGGATTTATGGGCGGATTTCGCAATTTTTGCTGCGTTGTCGTAGCCAATCTTTGGCGCGAGCGCGGTGACGAGCATCAATGAGCGTTCCATCAGTTCATGGATGCGCTTCTCATCGGCTTCGATGCCCAGAACGCAGTTCCCCGTAAAACTACGGACAGCGTCGGCCATCAATTGAATGGACTGCATCATGCAATGCGCGAGCAGTGGTTTGTAGACGTTGAGCTCGAAATGGCCCTGGCTGCCGCCCACAGTCATGGCTGACTGGTTACCGAATACCGCGCAGCAGACCATGGTCAGCGCCTCGCATTGCGTGGGATTGACCTTGCCGGGCATGATCGAAGAGCCCGGCTCGTTTTCGGGCAAAATGAGTTCGCCGAGCCCGGAGCGCGGACCGGAGGCGAGGAGGCGAATATCATTGGCGATCTTGAACAGCCCGGTCGCCAGCGCATTGA
>Ga0105239_10005505_pt1 | contig 14838 bp, 13 predicted proteins | sample KBSC44metaG_FD_92761 | JGI IMG/M metagenome (GOLD analysis project Ga0105239, IMG submission 92761) | Corn rhizosphere microbial communities from Kellogg Biological Station, Michigan, USA - KBS C4-4 metaG | ecosystem: Host-associated > Plants > Roots > Rhizosphere > Soil | place: Michigan, USA... | reverse complement strand
GAGGAAGAAGAAGAAGAAGAAGAAGAAGAAGAAGAAGAAGAAGAAGAAGAAGAAGAAGAAGAAGAAGAAGAAGAAGAAGAAGAAGAAGAAGAAGAAGAAGAAGAAGCAGAAGATGATGGTGGTGGTGGTGGTGGTGGTGGCCGTGGTGAGGGTGTGTTGGTTAGCAGAAGCGGTTCGAAGAACGAAGCCATAGGCTCAGCCGAGATGACGTGTAGAGCAGGGAGGAGTGGATAGATGAACCGAACCTCCTTGTGGGAGATGTTAGAGAACGCTCCCGGCACCAGCAGGCAGACGATGGACAGCAGGTACAGGATATCTCGCGCCTCAGGTTTCAGCTGATGAAGAGAATTCGCTGAGACTGCCAACGACCGATAAAGCCCAATCAGGGTGAACGGTAGCGCCGTGGTGAGAAGCAACGGATATCCCTGGGAGAGATAGTAATGCCAATCGTTGTTTCCGTAGAAGCTCGCCAGGGACTGGACGACGTTGACTAGCAAGAAATTATAGGGGGGAAATACCCAAGACCCATAGAAGATACGGTCGACGGTGGTAGATGCCAGGAGCACGATACCTCCGCAGAGGGCTGTTTCTCTCACGAGAGTCGCAAGCTCAAGCCGAGTCAGTGATAGCATTATTAGACGCCGTACGAATGCGAAACATATCAGGCTGGCCCAGATGAGGACGTTAGTTGGTCGCAGGACCGTGGCTAGTGCGGCGCATAGGAGAGCCCTGCGGAGCCGTGTGAGTTCGTCTGCTGTTTCTCGAGGCGTGAGCCCATAGTCACGGACTCGAAGGCCATCAGTCCGCCCTCTTCCTGCCTTCGAAGCTTCAGGGACGGCTTCTGAAGACCAATGCCACGGCCAGTTGTACAATGCAACGACCGTCAAGGTGGTCTCCAGCGAGTTTGCGAATGTTCGGGTAGAAGTGAACCACTGCCAGGGACTGATGACGGTCAACACCAAAGCTGCCAAGGCATATATCGACCTGCGTCCATACACATATCCTGCTAGCTTCCAGGTGTAGAAATCACCCACGGCGGCGAAGAACGCCTGCAAGACCTTAGGAGCCGCGAGGAGGACCTCAGCCCTTCGAGCAGCGTCCACATTGAGCACTGCGGCAAGGGAATCTGCGGCTTTATATGCCAGAGAGAAGAGTGCTGGGTGTACAGCGGAACGCAGGTGTTCTCTCCATTCCTATATCTTCACCATAAGTCTTTCGAATGGGGAGATGCACAAGATGTGTGGTTCTCAACGCACCCAGGTTATCCACGCTCCTGCTTCTTCTCCAAATGCCAACTTCCATGCCGGTTCCAATGCTTGAAAATATTCGTCGGGCTGGAAGAATGTATGGACTGTCAATGCATTAAGGAGCCTTATCCCCAGGAGGATGAGCAATACATTTTGAGGCTCGAGGGAGAGGTTGATGGCGTGAGGTTCTCGAGATGGTGCTTTCGTCTTTTTGATTTTGGGGGTTGAATCTTGCGGCTCAACTGATGACATCTTGATCCATTTTAATGGCCTGTAGGCTCATGGATTTCCCTCATGAATGCCGAGCACTGGCAAGAAGATTTGAGCATAAAGCCATCGTACGGCTTTGCCTGCAGATGGCCACATGTCAAGTCCAACACCGTCTCCAATTTCTCCAATTTTCCAGGCATGCGTTTCAGCCTCGCTGCCAGAGCCTCGTTTAGTACACTGTAGGAGGACTGGGTACCCCTGGTAAGTATTGCATTCCTTATTTCTGAGCAACGAAAAGGAGCAAAGATCATGTCATGAGTGAATTCATAATCCGTCATGTCAATTGGTATTGTAACTAAACTAGGACGCCTCTGTACTGCTCCAATGTAGACTCGTCCATCCATTGAGAGAGCTTCGACCGTCTACTTGCCGCCTTGTGACTTGTAACCATCCCTTTGCATCCCATACATATCATATGATACACACCTCTAGTTTGGCGGCACACCAGCTTGGAAGCCATCATGGAAGGTCATCTACTCGACAGTGACGGACTTGGCCAAGTTACGCGGGAAGTCGACATTCAACCCTTCAGCAACAGCGAGCCAATAGGCAATCAACTGCAAAGGAATCACATTCAAGAGACCTTGCAGAGCATCCACAGTCTGGGGGACTTCAATACGCTCTGTTTTGTCTGGTGGGAATTCCGGATCGTCCTTGTTGCAAATGACAATGGGCCGACCACTGCGAGCAATCACTAAAACAGAATTAGTATATGTTTGATCTGGGAAGTTAGACTAATCAGCTTACCTTGTTGATATGCATTCAAAGACTTGGCAAAGATATCGTCGCGTGTCAAGATCATGATGATGGGGAGATTTTCATCCACAAGAGCCAATACACCGTGTTTGAGTTCTCCAGACATGACAGCTTCACAATGAAGATAGGAAATTTCCTTGATCTTCAGTGCGCCTTCTAAGGCAGTAGAGTATTGGCTTCCACGTCCCAGCAACAACAATGATTTCTGGTTTTGCAGGAACTTGGCGCACATCTCCTTGATGGAGTCGTTGAGCTTGAGGATCTCTCTAAATTGATCGCTGACCTTTCCAAGGCCTTCGATGATTTGATGACGGCGTTGTGCCTTCGATGCTCGGTCCTCACTAAGCGACAGAGCAAACATAACCATGGCAACAAACTGAGAAGTATATGCTTTGGTAGAAGCGACACCAATCTCAGGGCCAGCGTTAATGTGAACACCGCAGTGTGTAAGCATGGAGATGGAGGAGCCAACCACATTGACAATGCCAACGGTCAGAGCGCCACGCTCCAAGCAGTAGCGAAGAGCCATGAGGGAATCAGCAGTCTCACCAGACTGAGATACGAAGACGCAGGTGTCATCTCTGAACACGGGTGCTTGTCGGTCCAGGAAATCGGACGCAAGCTCAACGGCGATGGGAATTTCAGTCAATTCTTCGAAGACACCGCGAACAGCCATGCAAGAATGGTAACTAGTACCGCAGGCAATAAAGATAAGTCTTCTGCATCTTCTGATGGTGCTGATGTACTGCTTCAAACCGCCGAGAGTGACAGTCTTGTTTGCAACGTCTAGGCGACCACGCATGGTGTTGACAACGGACTCAGGCTGCTCAAAGATCTCCTTTTGCATAAAGTGGTCAAACTTGCCCTTCATGATCTCCTGAAGCTCAAGCTCTATCGTCTGGATGGCACGGACATTGCTAGTGCCATCGTCCTTGGAGAGACGATGGATGTTGAGCTGTCCTTCGTGGATGTGTGCAATGTCGTCGTCCTCGAGGTACAGAACTTTCTTGGTATGCTCGACGAGCGCGGAAGCGTCGGAGGACAAGAAGAACTCAGCCGGCTGAGGCATGCCATCGTCAGACAAGAAAGCGCGGGATTGAGATCTGTGGAGGAGAGATTTGTCGGGTGGAGCGAGGAGGCCGGCGCCTGGGGACAGAAGACCAGCTGCGGACTTCTTGACGGCAACATTGTGGTTTGCCTGCTCAGCAGAAAGAGCACCGCCACTCTCGGAGTACTCGACGTCGACAAAATCAACCTTCATCTTTTTGGCGGTCTTGACGCCCACAACCAATGGAGAACCCTTTCGGGCTGCGATAACTTCATGGGGGTAGTGGACAGATTTGAGGAGGAGACCGAAAGCGCCCTGAAGCTCCTTGATGACAGCCTTTGCAAGGGTGGTGAAGTCAATATCTGGGTGGGAATCGTAGAGGAATTTGGCAAGTTTTGCAATGCATTCAGTATCGGTGTCAGTCTCGAATTTGAAGCCCTTGCCCTCAAGGAGAGCCTTGAGCTCTTTGTAGTTCGTGATGATGCCGTTGTGGACAACGGAGAACTCCCACTTGGGATCGGATCTAGAATCTGTCAATTATCAATTGGACGAGTGCTGGATGTCTTCAACATACCTGTGTGGATGGCAGTTCAATCTGGAAGGCTGGCCGTGTGTGGCCCAACGAGTGTGCGCAATACCCGCGTGGGAGTCAAAGGTCTTTGTCATGTCGACGCCGGAGCCAGCAACGAGCTCACGGAGCTTGACCACTTTGCCCACCTCTTTGAATGCAAAGACCTCATTCTTCTTGTCGCCGTCAACAGCGAAACCAGCCGAGTCGTATCCTCTGTACTCTAGACGGGAGAGGCCTGTGGAGACGGCGAGTTAGTGATCTGGATCAATGACTCAAGGGATTATTGCATACCATTGAGGAGTGTATCAATGATATACTGTCGGTCCTTCTCGACGAGGTAGTTGATGTAGCCGAAAATTCCACTGCTTGGGGTCAGCCTTGAGGCCTTTCGTGAGGAATCCTAAGGATATACGTACCACATCTTGACGTGCGTTGTAGTTCTCTCTCTTTACAGCTGAGCTGAGAGGTGGAAAGGGGGGGATAAAGGACAGCCCGCCTTAAAAGTGGGAGGAAGAGTGGTGTGAACAAAGGAAGGTGGAGTTGGCTGTTCAGGGACACAAACAACGGATGGTGGTTCCCAGAGTGTGGGCAGCGATGGAGATGGGATGACAGCGGGGGGAGGAGGTGAAGGAGTAATGCAGGCGTCTTGTAGTGCTAGAGTTGTGGTGGGAGTGAGCAGCAGCTGAGAGGAGGAATGGTAGGGAGTATGTATGTAAGAAGAGTATTTGTATGATCACAAGTCTGGGTGTTGCTGACTAGAGGAGTTGCAATAGGAACGGTCAAGGTAAGTACTTTAGTATTTTAGTTTACGGGATGGAAGTGGCAGATTTAGTGGCATTCAGGTCTCAGCGGCTGAATGAAGGCAATCCCAAAAAAGTCGAATGCTTACAAGCTAATTAATTACCATGCCGTTACGAGTCGCCAGTTGCCATCACCCAGTTGCCAGCCTGTGGTAACAGTACGGGTGTACCTCCTGTGGTGCCTCGTACGGCGCAACTGCTATGGCCACAATACGGCTGGCCATTGGCGAAGGAGTAGGTCATTGGAGGAGTTACAAGCAGTTGCAGCTGGAGTGCAGCCCACTACGTTAGAGCCAAGGGCCAGGGTTCAGGTTTGGCGAATTAGTGGTGCCAGGGAGCATTAGTCCAGAGTAGCCTTGACGGAGGACACCCCCCCAATTGCAATAGAGAACCCCCCCACCATCCACCAGCGCACGCAGCAACAACACCACCATTAGTGCACCAACACACCGTACGGAGTACACACCATCAGTCCTCTTCTGTTTGTCCTGCTCAGCAACCGCAAGATGGTTTGAGACGAAACTCTTCTTGGCAGGCACAGCTTCACCTTCTTTCGAGCCTTGTAAAGGTGTCACCTGCTTCGATTGTGGCCAGTGTTCAGTGTTCACAGCCGCTCTCCAGCTCCAAGAGCACAGATAGCCCTACGAGCACCTCATACAAGCATCCACAGCTTGGATAACGAAGCTGAAATCGACCTCTGGTTGCCTTGATTGTCTCAAGCAGCCGTACTACGGTGTCCGTTCCTGTCCTGATCTGAATGGGGCACTTTCCGATCCGATCGCAAAGTTGCCTTTTCAACGCCTAGCCCGGACCCAAGCCGCCTCGCTAGTGAAACACGCCCTGACGCTTGTGCCACATTGCGTGGCTCAACTCTACAAATATAGATATTAAGGTATGTATTATGAGGAAATGCTTCCCTTCCAATCCAGGTTATCGCAGTTTATCGTCTGATTGTGTCTCTGTCTTAGTTGACTGATGAATGTGATCATACATCGCAGGTGATGGTACGAATTCTGTACGAAGGACATCAATTCTGTCTTGTTCATAACCACCCAGGTACTCCGTAGTCTACTCCGTACTCCATTCTCGCTCCCCTCGCAATGAGACCTAAAATCAGGTGGAGGCTGAAATGGTGGCTGAGCGGTTTCCATCTGGTAGTTCGCCAGCCCCTGCAAGGGTCCTGAGGTTTGTACTGTACGGAGTGCTACTGTAGACTGCTACAGACGAGAAGACGTCACTGTCCTTCACTTGCCAGCCAGGACTCGCCTCGTGAAACAGATGGACTCCGTCCAAGTCGATCATCTTCAGTACCCGCCTACATGTCACCACCGTCACTAGGCAGTTCCAGTTATCGGCCCACTTTCCGAGAGGAGTCAATCATCCATTCTGCGGCAGCATCGTCTTAGGCAAACAGGTATTTAATATTAAAGGGGTGCAACGAATGTCTCATTCTGCCAATTAGAATGTGAGCACCTGTACTTGTGGAAAGATGACGTCGGCACACCTTGAACTGAAGGAAATGAACTGGCGGCGACTGCGATACAATCAACTGACAACGAGCGCCTTCTACCAGCGAACCTCCTCGTCCTATGCGTCTTTCGCTAGTTTCCTTGCCATCACCAACAGCTGCTCAAAAACCTCCTGTCGCTTCAGCTCAAAAGCTTCAAATGCCATCGTTGACATCCCAACTGGGACCGAGTTGTCGCCATTTTCTAAACCAATCCACGCCTAACAACCCATGAGACTCGTTGAACCCTTTATTTTTGAACTCTGGGTTCAGAATGCACTTACCTCATTCGTGAACTCGTCCAAAGGCATTCCCATCGCGCGCCCATTCTTGATATCTGGTTGATGTTTCTCATCATGCAGCTCAGTTTGCACAGCTGGAGGAAAGATCTCAATGACCTTGATGTTGGAATTCTCCAACTGGGCACGCAAGCACATCACGAATTGATGCAGTGCTGCTTTGGAAGCACAATAATTGCTGCACCGTGTCATTGGTACCAGGGCCAACCCAGATGACATATATACCAATGCTGACTCGGTGGTCTTCTTTTGCAAAAAGGGTAAGAATGCCTTGGTTAGAGCTAATTGACAAAGGTAATTGGTCGTGAACTCGAGGTTCAACACATCAATATCAATAGAGTCAGGATCACTGAAGTCGGACTTCCTCTGAATCCCAGCATTAAGAACAACACAATCCAGGTCCGGATGTGAATTGATAATGTTGGTGGCAAACTCCGGGATCGAGCTCAGCTGAGTGATATCAAATGGAAGGGCTTGTAGCTTCTGTTCACCGTGTTTCTTCACGAGAGCATCAAGGTTCTCCTTACGTCGACCAACCGCAATGACGAAGGAACCTTCTTCAACAAGCCGATTGGCGAATGCTTCCCCAATACCTATACCGTACAAACTGCATCAGTATATTCAGTAAGGCCCATGGGCAGATTGGCTTACCGCTTGTCGCTCCAAAAACCACTACTTTCTTGTATGACAATGGCATGGTGATTGCTGGCAATGTAGGCTTGTGTACCCTTCCCTATTACTGTTCGCTCAATGGACAAGCTATACGGTTTTACCAACCTAGATGCAGTAGATAACACTGAAGGAGGGGCTACGAACAGCGATATATCCTTGGTCCCTTGTGATTCATATGCAGTACTCGGCACATATCTAGACGATTTATTGTGCATCCCACGCCACTAGTAACACCTACCGAGCTACGTATTCGGCAAGTGAATACGGACCAGGGCATGGTCTGGATCACGATTCACTAAAAGATTAGGTAATGATGAAGAGGACCTGGAGCTGGATATCAAATTGCCAGTACTAAGGAGGCAGTCTATCTTCAAAATCAATGTGCAAATATAAATATCAATCATTCCAGTGAGGTCCCATCCATCTCGTTAGGCTGTGGATAGCTATAATTTCGAACCACACCTCCACAAGTAGGTAGATCTTGGGGTATCAAACTAGGTTTGGCTTTAATATGATCTTCTGGACGGAGAACATAATTCCAGTATGCTTTACTCGGTGCTTCACTTCGCAGTAGAGACGCAACGAGCAAGATTTGCAGAGCGAAACGGGGATAGACGAAGATGACACAGAACGATGTGATGATGGCGGGGATCAACTTCCAGTTGATCTGCTTTAATCGATGAGATTGGTTAGGATACGTCGAGGTAGGAGAGGCAATGGTCGCTCTTATCGATGCTTGAATGTAGTGTGTTTGAGCATCCCCAACCACCTAGGGCTGTCAAAGGTGCAGGCACCTGCGCCCTCGATGAAAGGAGTTGAAACGCGTTTGCCAATGCCAAGGCTCAGAGCGCGAATGGCAATTGGTAAGCGCCAGCCATAAGCGGACCAGTTGTCGTGTGAGTCCTCGTAGTCCTCCGTACTCCTTCCTACTAAGCGACAGACGCAGCAGCCGCAGGCCAGCCGCACCCGCAAGCAACACTGGCACCGGGCGGTGGGTGGCCTCCACTGGCACAACCCAAACTGCAACTCACTCCTGGCTCTAGTACTGGCACGGGCAGGCTCACCAGCAATTCGCAGGCCAGCCAGTTCAGCACCTCCAGAACTCAGAACTCAGAATTCAGGACTCAGGACTCCACGACAGGACAACTTTCACTCCCTATCTCCAACTTATCCCTCCTTTCTCAATACACTCCTCCTGATTACCACTCACTTGTCTTCGCACCCTTCCTCCTCCTCTACCAACAACTCTCATTTGAGCCTTCCTGCGCCATTTTGCAGGGTGCCCCTTCCAACCTGCTGCACCCATCACCGTTTTCGTCACCGACGCGTGAAATCCTGCCCAGCCGCAGGCAAGCGTCGGTCACCACATTCTTGCGCTTCATGCTTGACCCTTTTCTTACTCTACTACTCAACTAAAACTAATTCGAATCTATCGCCCGCTTCGCGAAAATGATAGCCGCCTTGGATTGGTGATCAAGAGGGATATGTCGCATCCGCCGGGCAGTAACTTTGCTGATTTCTTCCCGAGCGCTCCAAGCGTCATCCAGCAACGAAACTCTTCCAAGCTACATGACAACGACAAATTGCACCTCAACCACTCTAGCGAACGCGTTGAAGATGCGCATAACAAAGACCGCCCTGTTCACGTCTCACTGACCTCAACTGCCGCCGCCCCCAACGCCATAGCTACGCACTCCTCGACCAAAGTCGATAATTTCCCCAAGCTCAACAATTCTTTACATAACTCAGAAGAATCCGAATCCTTTTCAGGCGATCTTCTCAATGGTGTCGGTTCTGCCAGCTCGTCTAGCACCGCTTCTTCGGTCTTTAGTGCAAGTCTGGCAAACGGCACCATGCCCGGCTCAAATCACCTGGCTTTCACAACTCTAACCCCTCTAACAACCTCTGACTCTCCTCCAAATATGAAACTCGTGAGTCCCACCGCCGATTCGGTTTCCCAAGTTATTACGAATGGCATGCACACAAATTCTACTGCTCAACACGGTTCCATGACACCGCTCTATACCCCTCCAACCCATCGACGGACCGCACGCGACCTCGGCCTTGACGTCAAGGGTTCAAAATGTACCTACGATCCCGAGCTCGACAAGAATTTGAGTACCAAGGACAAGAGGAAAGGCAAAGCTCAATATGAAGACTTCGGATTGCGAACAGAGGATAATTTTCAGGCCCCAGACCCTCGGTTAGCCATCCCAAATTACACAGATGGTGGCATCGGAAAGGGAAAGTCCAAATTTCGCCCGGCGCCCTACAACCTAGCACCATGGGTGACAGGAACCGCCGCCGCCGCCACCTCGACTCCCGCGACCGCCATAGTCGTCACTGGCTTCGATCCCATGGCACCTCTATCCCAAATTTCTGCGCTATTCTCCAGTTTTGGTGAGATCGAGGATATAGACAACAAAACAGATCCAGTCACTGGTCGATTCCTGGGGATATGCAGCATTAACTATCAAGACTGCGCCTCTTTTCAGGGTGGAGGGCCCATCTCCGCCGCGTTGGCGGTTAAAACTGCGTTCCTAGAAGGCAAGAGAGGCCAAAGGATTGGCCTCAAGACCGTTCAGGTTGCCGTCGACAAAGATGGCTCCATCACGCGAAAGTTGGTGGAAAATGCCATTGCTATTCACCGTAAGGAAAGTGGTTTCACCAATCAACCCCGAGTACCTCCGCCTTCGCCCTCCACGCCTCTAGGTACCCAGCCGCCAGGTTTCGCTAAGAGCACGGGTCCTCCGCCTACCGCTCCGAAAGGCCCAGCCGCGAAACCCTCTCTTAGACCCCAGTCCACGTTCCACCCTCCGTATGTGCCGGCAATAACAACTCCAACGATAGCAGCATCCAAGCAAGAGAAGATAGCAGCACCCCCGAAATCTACAGGCCCCTCTGCGATTGAGAATGAGCCAATTGGGGAGACTTTGAAGGTCCCTTACATCTTTGTGGCGCATTGTTACGTCCCCGTTATGCCGACCACTGTACCTCATCTTAAGAAACGAATGCGTATGTATGATTGGCGCGAAGTACGCTGTGATGAAACAGGTTACTTTATCACATTTGACCAGTCCAGAAATGGGCAAATGGAAGCAAAGAAAGTGTTTCATGGATGCCACATGCAACCATTGTTTACATATGTGATGAACATGGAGCTGCATTTAAACGGCCATCCAAAGGCCATCGCATCAAATCCTACGCCACTGGCAGAGACCCAGCCTACTGGGCCGGTGGATTTCGTCTACTCAAAGCAAGCATATAGATTACGAAAAGAGCTTGATCTGGATCTTGAAGAGGAGAAGAGACAACGTGCAAACGACCTGGACCCCTGTCGTGCCGTGGTACAGCTAGTCATACAAGAGCTCAGGGACAAGTTACTCGAGGACGTCAAATCCCGTATTGCCGCCCCGGCTTTGTACGATTACCTGGATCCAAGTAACCATGCAGAAAGGCGCAGAGCACTTGGTATCGACGATCCTGAGGGATTGCGAAAGCCTGGTCGGTACCAAAACGATGAGGGATCCCAAACTCCAGACTCACGGTTGGGCCTCGCATCGAACAGGCGGACTGCTAAAAGTCTCAACATTCTCTCCCTACCGAAAATCAATAAGCGTGCAGGAACGGATCGGGGCATGGTTGGTTTTCGTGATGAAAGGAGAAAACCTCCTCCCGCTCGACACTTTGTCCGTCCTCTGTATCATCAACTATCCCAATTTCAGGATGAGGATGATTCAGATGATGAGCAGCGTACTACACTTACTCGAGACACCGAAGATCTAGAAAGCCGCCCTGCGAGCCGTATGAGCATGACCTCAGTCTCCGAGGATGATGATGACAAACCTCTGATCAGAAAGGCGACAAAACAAAGGTTCCAAGTCCGCGAGGAATCGGAAATGCCAGATGTGCCTGTTAAGGATGAGGTAAACCATGCTAGACAAAGTGCTGAAGATCTTATTATTGCGAAGCTTGAGCGAAACATATACGAGATGTCTCCATCCTCGAGGAAACGCAAGAGATTGGTCAAGGAACTGGAAGCGCGAAAACGCCAAAAAGCGGACGAGGAATTGTTCGGTATTGGGCAACGCGACGACTCAGAGGAACTCAAGCCACAAGAGGTGGTAACACCAATTGAAGCAACTCCTGATGCTGATTCCGATGCACCTAAGGCGCAACTCAAAAAGCCGAAACCTAAGCCGAGAACAAAGAAGCAGAAACTCGAAGAGCAAGAAGCACTTCGGCAAGCGCAGGCAGAAGCTGAAGCCGCTGAAGTTGTCGAGAACGTACTTGAACTTGCAGAAGAGGAAGAAGCGTTAGCAGAGGCTGCAGAATGGCGACCAGAAGTCGAATGGGGTGTATCTGCAGAGAAACCTCAACCAACAGTCGACGACGACGAGGATATCATTCCAGATCTTCGAGGCTGGCAGGCCAGTCTCTTTGATGAGGAAGATCTCACGTATCTTGCTTCGGCCATGGCTTCCAAGACTGCAATGAACATTGGAGATCCAATGGCGTGGGCTTGGAAGCAAGAGAAAATTCGAAATCTTAGACCAGGTGCTCAGCCCGGGGCCCTACGGACTGAACCCCCAATTGTGGGGTACTACGTACCCAATGCTTCTGGTTCTGCAAGAACAGAACCTATCAAGAGAATTCTCGAATCAGAGAAGTCGAAATACTTGCCTCATCGTATTAAAGTACAAAAGGCACGAGAGAGACGAGAAGCTGAGGCAAAGCAGGATTCCACAAGCAAACCTGTGGTGCCCCTTCCAAAAGCTTCATCTCGCGGAAAACGTGCAGATGACCGTCGAACCGTCAAAGATCTCGACAGGCAACGCGAGATGCTCTCAGCCATAGGTGACGATGCTGATGTTCTGCGTTTCAATCAACTGCAAAAGCGCAAGAAACCCGTGAAATTTGCCAGATCCGCCATCCACAATTGGGGCTTGTACTCACTCGAAAGAATACAAGCCAGCGAGATGATCATCGAGTATGTGGGTGAAAAGATCCGACAAGAAATCGCGGATCTACGAGAGATCAGATATGAGGAAATGGGTGTTGGTAGCAGCTATCTATTCCGAATTGACGAAGGTACTGTTGTTGACGCCACAAAGAAGGGAGGCATCGCTCGATTCATCAATCACAGCTGTGCCCCGAATTGTACCGCCAAGATTATTCGAGTGGGTGGCACCAAACGCATCGTCATCTATGCTTTGAGAGACATCGAAAAAGGTGTGTTTGAGCAGATCTCAATTTACGATCGATTTGAGCTAACTTTTATCAGACGAAGAGCTGACCTACGACTACAAATTTGAGCGTGAGATGGACAGCGATGACCGAATTCCATGTCTTTGTGGCACAGCGGTTTGCAAGGGATTTCTCAACTAATCATGCCCTCATCTCAAAGCGTATATTTCAATCCTTCGCAGTTATACCTTAGGAGAATAGGTGATGTTGTCTGGTATACGGCATTTTCTTTGCTTCTTTTGTCAGTGGCATGTGCAACCAAGAAGAGCATCTGGTCGGCGTTTTCTTTTTCCCTTCCAACATCGGATTATGGCATGACACAACTGGGAGGTATTACCCATGATGAAAAAACTGCATCGGGCATATATGGTCGTTGGAGTGAAATGGTTACCATCACTATCATGGGGTCGGTCGGTGAGGTTTTTGATCTGGGTGTCAATGGGGTGGTACAGAACGCCATGATGTGATTTTCGGAGTTTTCTCCATTTTTCAACAAAGAAACTCTCACCAAGAAACTTGGGAGCAGAACACACAACACAACACAACGGACAGAGAATTGAGGTCAAACATGAATTGAATCGATTGATCGACCCGGCTACCAATGGCCGAGTTGCGTGTGGAATTGCGGGATTGCTTTTTGATCACTGCTCTTTTATTCTCCCCCGTCTTTGGTTCCCCCTCTTGTACCTATAGCGCGACCCTCCTGGAAGTGAAGCAGAGTGGGCTGCTCTAGGCCAAGGCCAGGTCTGGAGAAATACACGGAGAGAGATAGCCTCGCCTGCTGGAAATGGAGGCTTTACGTACATAGATAGTACTAATGTCCTGCCTCTCTTTCCGACAAAAGGAGCAGGATTTGAAAACGAGGATTGCTGTATGTTCCCTGTTGTTTCGCCATGCTGCGGGTGGGTGTATCGAGTACTTATTTGCTGTTCTATAGTGCAATCAGTGTTACGTGTTGATGGCTGGCTTTTGGTTGGTCCCGCGGAGGCTGAGGAGGTCCAGATCCATTTCAACTTGATAAAGCGCATATGCCTGCACGATGACGACGACTCGTGTCACTTTTGGCCCGGAGAGAGATACCTAGATCATCTCTTCATCCTCATACGGCATCTTGAATCAATCAATCTCATCTCCGAAAATCAAAGCAAGATCATACTGGCTTCAGTTTTGTAGTTCTGCTTGTTTTCTCACTCCATATTGCAAAACCGCCTAGCCAGCCAGTTGCCACCTTCAACGGCTGCTGCTTCCCCTGCCCTGTAGGTCGGTTTACAACAGCACTGGGCATTGTTATGGTGCAAAACATCGATATTGCTGACTGTCGTTGCTTTCTTGACACATTCCTGGTTTCCTCTATTCCCGTGTCGTGTGTGGCATGATAGTACGTGGACTGATGATGAGCTACGATGCCTTGGTGATCGGCACTCGTAAGTGGTGGCTGCTCTTGCCAGGAATATATATGGGGAGACAGGCGATGGTCCTCATATCGACGGGAGGCAGGTAGCATGCGTGTGTGGTCAACTCTGCTGGGTCACCATGGCCTCGCTGCATACACCCTTCGTTTTCACATCGTCGCTGGCTTGCTCACGATAGAGAAGACCCATGTACGCAGGCATGCAGCCAGCCAGCGAACCAGTCTCAATCATGACCCGAGATCCAGGTCCATTCATTCATGTCATCCACATCATCATCATAGGTGCTTTCGCTTTTCTTTGCCCATCCCATTCCAGTTCCCCTGCCCCTCGTTTCATTCAAACCAAATGTGCAGGAAGCAGGAAATTGCCCACACCCTCTTTGATCGGATATTCGAAGCCGCAGTTCCCGCACACCAGCTTGCCTTCCACCACAGCCGTCTCCAGCAACAGGCTGTGGAGCTTCTTCAAGACTTCCTCGCTGGCTTCGTCCGTCTTCTTCGCCGTCTCTTGTTGCTCACCAACCACATCCATCTCGGTATCCGCATCCTTACCATCCTCTCCCACCTCACCGTCACCATCAACAACATCAACAGGATTCCGTTCCGGAACCAGCGCTTGCAATCCCAACTCTGTCGCCGTGGTCGTCAGCGCATCCCAGTTCACGCGCGGCAGGACGTTGCGCAGGAACAGCGGGTTGAAGTCGATCTCGGTGCGCTCGAGCGTCGCATCCTTGAAGTGCAATGGGAACGATGCTGGTGACGTCTTACAGGTCTTCACCGCGCAGGTTAGGAAGTTCGTTGTGAGGATTTTCATGGTTTTGGCTGAGGTGACGGAGGTCGATTGGTGGGGGAGAGGGGTGGTGCTGTGTCTGTTGGACTCAAGTGTTGAGCTGGATTGGCAGATGGTTCGAGGAGATAGGACTGGCTGGACTCGAGTAAAAACTTGGTGTGCTACCCAAGTTGGCGTGAAGGGGAAGGTGCTAAGCGTATGTTCTACGAGCACAAATGTG
>Ga0105239_10005503_pt1 | contig 14846 bp, 11 predicted proteins | sample KBSC44metaG_FD_92761 | JGI IMG/M metagenome (GOLD analysis project Ga0105239, IMG submission 92761) | Corn rhizosphere microbial communities from Kellogg Biological Station, Michigan, USA - KBS C4-4 metaG | ecosystem: Host-associated > Plants > Roots > Rhizosphere > Soil | place: Michigan, USA... | reverse complement strand
TGAAATGCGACGGTCTCGACGCGGAACAACTGGCCCGTCGGTCGGTGCCACCGTCGACGATGTCGCTGCTCGGCCTGCTCCGGCACCTCGCCGAGGTAGAGCGGGACTGGCGCGGCTGGATACTGTCCGGCGACCCCCTACCGAGGCTGTACGGCCCACGCGACGCCGACTTCGACGGCGCGGTCGCCGAACCGGCAGTGGTCGATGCCGCGTACGCCGACCTGGCCCGGGCGCAGGCGGCCACCGACGCGGTACTCGCCGACTATCCGGATCTGAGCGTGCGTGTGGGGAAGGATGCCATCGCCGTCCGGGAGCTGCTGGTGCACCGGGTCGAGGAGTACGCCCGACACTGCGGCCACGCGGATCTGTTGCGGGAGTGCATCGACGGCCGGATTGGCCAGTGATGCGTCGAGTCGCGCCCTACCTGCACGAGCGCGGCATGTCAATGCGAAGCGGCAAGGCGCCGAGTGCGGCTCGCACCTCCGGGCCGACCGCAACCGCGAGCCGTGTCATGTCGCGCCGCACTATCCCACATTGCATGCGATCGGCCCGTTGCCGAGGTCCGGGCTGCCGCCGAGCCTGACCAGGTTCTGCGGTTGCCGTCCTGCGCCTGCCCGACCCGTTGCCAACAGCTCAGGGCGGCGAGATGCTGGTCGTGAGTCAGGCCGTTGCCGAGCCTTGATGCGGAAGTAACCTCCGGTGATCGCCGGGTTCGGATCCGTCGGGGCAGCTACGCGGTCTCAGGCGGATTGCCTGTCGGGTATTCGGCCGCTATGGCTCGGGAGGGGTCCCAGTACGGCGCGTGAAAGGAGATCCTCATGACCTCACCGGCCACCCCCGAAGGGCCCGGCTCGGTCTCCGGGGCGCCGAACCTGCCGGCCGGGTTCACCGATACCTTCACCAGCCGGTATGTCGACACCGGCGAGCTGCGTCTGCATGCGGTCACCGGCGGCGACGGGCCACCGCTGATGTTGGTTCATGGCTGGCCGCAGACTTGGTACGCCTGGCGCATGCTGATGCCGACGCTGGCCCGGGACTTCTCCGTCGTCGCGGTCGACCAGCGCGGTATCGGGCTGTCCGACAAGCCTCAGCACGGGTACGACACGGCCACCCTCGCTAGCGACCTGGTGGCGCTGATGGACGCGCTTGGCCATTCGCGATTCGCCCTGTACGGAACCGACGTCGGAATGCCGATCGCCTACGCTCTTGCCGCCGATCACCGCAACCGGGTCGACCGCCTGGTGGTTTCCGAGGCTCCCCTGCCTGGGATATCTCCCTCACCGCCGTTGTTCCTGCCCCCGCAGCTCAACGAACGGCTCTGGCACCTTGCCTTCAACCAGCTTCCCGAGATAAACGAGCAGCTCGTCACCGGGCGGGAAGATATCTTCTTTGGCGCAGAGTTCGACGCTTCGGCCGGGACCAAAAAGCTGCCCCGCGACACGGTCAGGTACTACATCGACACCCTCGCCGCCGACCCCGACCATCTTCGCGGCAGCTTCGGGTTCTACCGTGCCCTGCCCACCAGCATTGCGCAGAACGAGCAGCGCAAGACCCGGCGGCTGACCCTTCCGGTGCTGGCCATCGGCGGAGCGGAAAGCTCCGGTGAAGGCGTCGCGAACACGATGAAGCTCACCGCCGACGACGTGCAGACCCTGGTGATTCCAGGCTGCGGCCACTGGGTAGCCGAGCAGGCTCCCGATGAGCTGCTGGTCGCGCTGGCCGCGTTCCTGGCTCCCTACCGGGACGGAACGTCGGCGGCGCAGAACTGAACACCGAGTCGTGATCACTAGATCAAATTTGAAGGCGGAGAGGCATCGCAGCTAACCAGTCGCATCCAGTCGCCGGGATGAAGGCGCGCTCGACATCCGGCCGGAGCCGACTCGTCCAGCCGTCGGTCGTCAATTCAGGGAGGTAAAGCCTTACGGCCAACAGAACTGAAATCCGTCCGTTCCGGGTCGAGACGTCGGACGACGCGATCGCCGACCTCCGGCGGTGCATCGCCGCGACACGCGGCCTTCGACGGAACTTGTCGCCGATCGATCGCAGGGCGTGCAGCTGGCGACGATCCAGGAGCTCGCCCGCTACGGGACAACCGAGTACGACTGGCGCGCATGCGAGGCGAGGCTGAACGGCGGCCAGGCACCCCAGGGGCTGATCGGCATCCCTACGAACTTGCTCGTGACGGCGCTCGCTGGCCGAGCCGGCCAAAACCCGAGGAGGACGTGCGGCGGCCGAGGCGCTCGCCACGTTCAGGCGGAGCGGCTTCGGTCGTTCATGGCCAAGCCGAGCATGCTCGACAGGACGCCAGCAATCTGGCGCTCACACCTGCCTGATTCAGCGACTCGGGTGGGTCTTGATGATTGGCACAATCGCGTCGACCAGGTGCTGCAATTCGTCGGGACCGACGGCTGCGCCGTGCACGTCGTCGGCGTTGGAGGAGACGACGATGACCAGGTGCAGTGAGGGCACGACCTCCAACAGCTGCCCCCCGAACCCGAGCGCGCAGTAGGCGGAAACACCCGCGCTGGGCTCCACCCACCAGAAGTAGCCGTAGTTTGTCGGATTCCACGCGGAGCCGGGGGCCGAGCCGCCGATATCGGGGAACGCCTTGCCGGTCTGCGCGGTCGTGGCTTGGCGTGCCCAGGTTGCCGGCACCACCTGCCGACCGTTCCACTGTCCCTCCTGCAGGAACAGCTGGCCGAAGGTCGCCGTATCCCGCGGCCGGAGCTTGAGCCACGTGAAGGTGGTCTGGAAGCCCTGCGGATCGACCGGCCACGCGAACCCATCTCGGTCATAGTCGGACACGTGTGCCTCATCGACGGGTGGCTGGCTCCCGGGCTGGGTGACGAGTCCGAGCGGATCGAACAGTTGGCCTGGGCGTAGGCCAACACCTATTCACCGGTCGCCTGAACCAGGATCGGCGCCAGCAGATGCGCGCCGTAGTCGGAGTAGCGCCACGCGTCGCCCGGGGCGAAGTCCTGATGTCTCAGGATGTAGCGCACCCAGTCCGGCGAGGTCAGCAGTCCCGTCTCATCCAGATTGCTGGTATCGGGAAAGCCTCCCGTCATCGTGAGCAGCTGACGCAGCGTGACCCGGGCGACGCTGGGCTTCATCTCGGCCGCATACCGCGGAAGCATCTCGGACAGCGACTCGTTCAGCCGCAACCGACCCTCACTAATGGCGATCCCCACCAGCGTCGAGGTCACACTCTCGGTCACCGAGTAGATATTTCGCGATTCGGCCGGGGACGATGAGTAGTACCGCTCGAACCTGGTCCGGCCGTTGACATTGACGATGATGGCGCGGACGTTGCCCGTCGTCGTGTAGGAGTTCATGACGTCCGCGATCGCGGCCGGCAGCGGGTCCGTCGCCGTGCTCGGCCGAGACGGCGTCGCCCCAGGTTGAGACTTCGAGCACGCCACCAGCGCGGCGCAGACCACCGCGCTCACCGCGAGCCGGCCGGCCCGAGTGCTGATCACCAACTCCCGCCGCCTGCGCCGAAGCCGCTAATGATGTTCGGCTCGCGGCGCTCGACCGTCACAGCATCCTTGCTGGTGCATAGCTGTGTTCTTTACCGCAAGCCTCGCATTGCAAATAGTCCCCGCCTTCCGGATTGAAGCGTCGCACCCACTTGTGCTTCAGATTGAACAGGCAAAGCAGCCGCTTGCGGGATGCGGGAACAGACATGAGAACCTCCAAAGATCGATGGAGCAGCGACCGAGAACGCCAGGCCACCGTGTCTCGACACGTTCGCGAAAGATTCGCACCCCGTTCGCATTCCGCATCTGGCAGGTGAGTTCTGTCCTTACCCCCTGCCGTTGGTACACCGTCCAAGGCCGCATAGTTGTTGATCTTCGCTGGGCAACACAGGGCGGCGCTGTTCTCCCACCCCAACACGGTGCGCTACCGGCTACGCCAGACCGAGGAAACCACCGGCCGCTCGCCCAGTGTGCCGTCGCATCTCGCTGAGCTCGTCAATGCGATGCGGGCGTGGTCAGAACTACCGCACCAAGACTGATGTCGTTTCCTTGACCCCGCAGCCACCGAATGCCTGGCCCGGGAGGCCAATGGATCGGGTGCTGCAAAGGGGTTCGTGACCGATCGCCTTGGTAGACCGAGGGGGCAAGACATAAGGAGGTTGGTCAGGTTCGGTGCAATGCCCCGGCGACCCGGAGAGCGTCAAGTCATGGATGACCGTCGACGGCCATGCTCAGATCGGCTTCGGCAAGCAATGAGCGCAGTACATGGATGATGCTCTCCTTGCCTTCGAGGGCCAGGCCGTAGACGTAGGGGCGACCTACACCCACGGCTGTTGCGCCGAGCGCCAAAGCTTTGATCAGGTCCGCGCCGCTGCGCACGCACCTCCAACTCATGGAAAAGTCATCGGCATCGTCGGCAGGCCGAAAGCCTGTTCAAGAAAGATCTCGTTCTGGTAATCCCCGAATTGATCCAGGTCCAGCGTCGACGGGCCACCTTCTTTACCGCGCCAAACGGTCAGTCACACGCGCGAGCCGGCTCCTGACGATGCCACCACAATCGGCGCCCGCTATGTCGTGGCCGGCAGCGGCGACGGGCCGAACCTGTTCCATCGAACAAGTGGAACCCCTGGGCAAGCCTTCATTCCCGGACAAGATCATATCCACACAGGTGAACTCGGAGAGCCTTCGGGAGGATGGTCGTCCGCGCTGATCGGCGGCCACCCAAGGGGGTCGGCGCATAGCCAGCCGGGCAACCCGCAGCCCACTGAGGACGCTCTGTGCTCCTCGCCGGCGAGCTTGCCAACCGCGGACGATACGGACCGAACTTGCCGGCCAGATGAGAAATGCGAAGGGGGTGCGAATCCGTTGCGAACGTGGCGATACACGGTGGCCTGACGTTATCGATTGCTGCTCCATCGATCTTTGGAGGTCGTCATGTCAGACCCCGCAGACCGCAAGCGCCTGCTATGTCGGTTCAACGTGCACCACAAGTGGGTGCGACGTAAGAACCCGGACGGCGAGGACTACCTGCAATGCAAGATCTGCGGCAAAGATCGCTATGACGTCGAGCGCTCCGAACCCACCGTGACGAACTTCGGCGGAGGGTTCGGCGGGTTCTGATCCGACGCACCAGCGACCATTCTCAGTTCGTGACCCGCTACTGACCGCTCCTGACCGTCGAGTGCCGAGGCCCCCATGATCAAAGAGCCTGCGCCCGGGAGGGGGCGCAGGCTCTTTGCAGTGCGATGTGTTGCGCCCTGTCATAGTCGCAACAGGCTCGACCTACAGAAACGAGGGCGACGCCCATCTCGTAATGAAACCGCCGGCCGGACCGTCCTCAACCGAAGCCCCACCGCCAACGGCGAGCCCGGGTCCGCCGGTGTAGTCCTTGTACTTCTTGCATCGTGCGCTCCAGCTAGCGCTTTCCTCGGTCGTTGAATCGGGAGGCGTATCGATGAAGCCGATGTAGCAAAGGAGCCGTGTCGTTGGCGTGTCAACTTCAGGAATGCCCAGCGGGTGACGAAGAGCTAACGGGCCAACGAAAGGAAGCTGTCGTCCGAGTGGACTAAAAAAACCTGGCACATGCCGGTGGGGTCGGCCGCTCGACGTCATAGGAAGCGAGTTACCGCCGCCAGGAACGATCTGTGCCGCAGGCCATGCACTGCAGATATTGCTCGCCGCTTTCCGTGTCGAGGAGCCGTAGCCATTGGTGCAGGTTGAACCGGCAGAGCAGCACGCGCAGGAGTGATGACAGTTCGGACGATGCGTCGGCGTTGCTGGTCATGATGACACTCTCCCCGGGAGTCGTTGACTCGCTCACAGTGACCGGGGCGGCTCGCGGAGGGTTCGCACCCTGTTCGCATGCGCGTAGAGTCCCGGCTGAACGGCTGGGTGTTCGCCCTAGGAGGCGTTCCCGTTCATGGGGGAGGCATGGAGGGGTTCGCAGGGTTGCGGTTTGGGGTATTGGGCCCCCTCGCGGCGTGGGTTGATGGCCAGGTCGTTTCGTTGGGTGGGGTCAAGCAGCGGCTTGTCTTGGCTGGGCTGTTGGCGCACGCCAACACTGTGGTGTCGGTTGATCGGCTGGTCGACATCGTGTGGGGTGACGAGCCGCCAGATGATGCGGCGAGCACCCTAGCGAAATACGTGTACCGGCTGCGCGTGGCGCTCCGCGCTAGCGTTGACGGACCCCTGTCGACCCGTTCGCCTGGGTACCTGCTGTCGGTCACGGCTGATCAGCTCGACGCGATGCGGTTTGCCGTATTGCTGCACGAGGCGCAGCAGCTGCTCCCGGATTCCCCGGCCCGGTCAACGACACTGCTGGACGAGGCCCTGGGTTTGTGGCGCGGCTCAGCGTGGGGCGAGTTCGCCGACCTGGACTTCGTGCAGCCCGAGCTGACCCGGCTGGAGGCGCTGCACGCCGTAGCCGTCGAGGATCGTGCTGAGGCGATGCTTGCGCTGGGTAAGTACGAGCAACTGGTACCGGAGCTGCAGGCGGTGGTCAGCAAGCATCCGCTGCGCGAACGACCGCATGCCCAGCTGATGCTCGCCTTGTATTTCACCGGTCGGCACGCCGAGGCGCTCGCGGTGTATCGGGATTTCCGCCGGTACCTGCTGGACGAAGTCGGGTTGGAGCCGTCGGCCGATCTTCGCAGGCTGGAGGAGGACATCCTCCAGCAGAACGTGCAGCTGACCCGCCGCCTGCATCCGTTGCCTGCGGTGCCGTCGCGGACACCGGGGCTGGATTTCACCGGCCGCGGGGAGCGGTTGATCGGCCGGCGTGGCGATCTGGCCTGGCTGGAAGTGCTGTTCGAGCACGCGTCGGCCGGCGAGCAAGCCGTGGTTGGCGTGATCACCGGGCCGTCCGGAATTGGCAAAACCAGCTTGGTCAAGGCGTTCGGTCGGCGACTGCAATCGCGGGGCGGAACGGTCGTCTACGCGCGATGCGACGAGGTGCTTGGTGCGGGTGGCTCTCTTATAGAGGCGTTCGGCTGGCGATCCAGGGCAGCATCGCAATCCTCGACAGAGTTGAATGGCGCGTCCGGGCTTGAGAATGCGCTGGCCGCGGTGGGCAATGTACCGCTGCTCGTCGTGCTAGATGACCTCGATGCTGTCGACGATGCCTGGTCGGTCATCAAGCAGCTGATCTCCGCGCGCTCGGCGGCAGCGCTTTGCGTGGTTGGTACGACGCGGGATATCGATATGGATTCGCTCCATTCGAGTACAGGCCCTGTTCACATGCGCGTCCTCGGCGGCCTCAGTCGAAACGAGGTGTCGGATCTTCTGGCGAGCGTGTCGGACGCGAACCTGCCGCCGGCTTTCGTGGACTCGGTGTGCATCGACACGGCTGGGGTCCCGTCGTTGGTTGCCGCGATCGGTCAACGGTTGCGGGACATTGATATTGCCAACCGAGTGGATGACGCGCTGGCCGACGCCGAGGCGGCACGGCAGGGCTTGACCGAGGTCCGGCAAAGGGTCGTGCTCGGCGTGCTCGCCCGACGAGAGGCGCATCCGCCGCCGTCTTTGGTCGACCGGCACTCACCGGTATGTCCGTATAAGGGACTAGCGCCCTTTGGCGTGGCCGATGTCCACTATTTCTGCGGCCGGGACCGATTGGTCGCACAGCTGGTCGGCAGACTCGCCGTGGACCGCTTCGTCGGCGTGGTCGGGGCATCGGGCAGCGGCAAGTCGTCCCTGCTTGCTGCTGGACTGCTGCCGGCTCTGGCCTCGGCCACACTTCCTGGCAGCGACACGTGGCCGACCGTGCTCGTCCGTCCGGGCGCAGACCCGATGGGCAGGCTGACAAGCGCGCTCGCACCGCTGGTGAAGGATCCGTTGTCCGCGGTCCGGGAGCGACTCTGCTCTGACCCAACGGGGATGGAGGAGCTCGCCCGCCGCGCCGTCGACTCTCAGCAGGGCCGCCGATTGGTCGTCGTGGTCGATCAATTCGAGGAAGTCTTTACCGCCGGCGCCGGCGCCGACGCACGTCGCTGCTTTGCGCAGGCGTTGGTCGCGGGCGAGCCTGGCCCGGCCAGCTCGCTCATTGTCGCGCTGGCGATTCGCGCGGATTATTACGGCGCCTGCGCCGAGTACCCGGAGCTAGCGAGGCTGCTCGCCGGCAGCCACGTACTCGTCTCCGGCATGACCGACAGTGAAATGCGGCAGGCCATACTTGAGCCCGCCCGTCGTGCGGGCATGACCGTCGAGGACGGCCTCCCCGATGCCGTGTGCGCCGACGCTGCGGGGGAGCCCGGCGCCCTGCCGCTGGTATCCACAGCCTTGCTGGAGACGTGGGTGCGCCGTTCCGGCGACTGGCTGACACTCGCCGGCTACGCCGACGCCGGTGGCGTGCGCGGGGCTGTGGCCCGGCTGGCCGACGGCGTCTACGAGCAACTAGATCCAGAGGGCAAGAACATCGCCCGGCACATCTTCCTCCGCCTCGCCGACCAACACGGCACGACCGATGACGTGCGCCGCCGAGCAAGCCGCGACGAGGTCGCGGCCAACGACTCCGAACGGCAAGTACTCGCAACACTTATCGACCATCGCCTCGTGACCGCCACCGACAACACTGTCGAGGTCGCGCACGAGGCGCTACTGCGCGAGTGGCCCCGGCTGCGCCGCTGGCTTGAAGACGATCGAGAAGGCCGCCGGATGCATCGCCAGATCACCGACGCCGCCCTTGCCTGGCAGGCCGACAACCGGGATGAAGCAGGTCTCTCCCGAGGAGTGCGACTGCAAGCCGCACGCGACTGGGCTGGCTCGCACCCCGGCGACGCAAACCCTATCGAGGCCGAGTTCCTCGCCGCCTCCGAGGCTGCTCACGAACGCACCCTCCGCACGGCCCGACGGACCGCACACCGGCTCCGCCGGTTGGCCATCGGGCTCGCGGCGCTGCTCGTGGTAGCGATCGCGGCGGGTGCCATCGCCGTCTTACAGCGGTCCGAAGCCCGCAAACAGGAACGCCTGGCGCACACCCGTGCCCTACAAGCCGAAACCAGCCGACTCGCCACACTCGCGCGCACTCTTCCCAATAATCAACGCGACCTCGCTCTACTGATGGGCGTTCAGGGTTATCGGATCGACCCATCGGACGAAACCGCGGGCGGGTTACAGGCCGCACTGATACAAACACCACCGACCCTCGACCGCGTGATCCGCTACCAATCGGCGACATGGCAACCACACCTGAACGCCTCCGGCCGCCTACTCGCGGTCGCCGGCTCCGACGGAGTCACGGTCCACGATCTGGACTATGCCTCTGCCGTCCGGACGCTGCGGTGGCCACAGCCTCGAGAATTCGCGGTAATCAGCGGCGACGATCAACGGGTAGCCGCCGGCGGGATCGACGGGACGATCGCAATTTGGGACCTTGCCAGCGGAAGGCCAACCGGCCCCCCGGTCCAGGTGGGTAGCCATTACGCCAACGCCCTATTCGACCCGACCAATTCCGACCGGCTCTACGCGTTCACCGGTGAAGGCGAACTTACGACCTGGGACCTCCACGATCCACAACACCCGGCACGGATCGGCGAAACACGGAGTTTCGTAAGCGCCCGGTCGAATGGCGCGCCGTTCGGGACCATCAGCCCGAATGGGCAGCGGATCGCGGTCGGTGAGCCGATCAAAGGCTATGTGACGGTGTGGGACCTCGCCAAAAACAAGCAGCTCAGTCAGTACTTCGGGGACGTTGGCCGCTTCGGTGCCGACAACGTGACCCTGCCGGTCGGCGACGGAAAGGAGATTCAACTGTTTAACGTCGTTACCGGCAAGCAGACCGCCGCCGTGCCCATCCCGAGCGACACCGAGCCCTTCTCGGCGTTGAGCAACGATGGCAGCCGTATCGCCGTCACCCAGATGGACCAAGGCCGCTTCGAGGTTGTCGTGTACGACCTGCGTACTGGGAGGCAAGTCGGCGACCCGCTGCAACTGCACGGCAATGCGGCTATCCCAGTTGGCTTCCTTCCGGATGGACGGCTGGTAACGACTGGCAGCGACGAGGCCGCCGTCTGGCGGGTCGGCCGATCCACGTCGATCCTGGCGACACCCCTACTGACGCTTTCCGGCCACTCCACCCACAGTGTGTTTATGCCGCACCGTGAGGAGCTCGTCACGGTTGATCAGCAGAACCGTGAGCTGATGCGTTACGACGTCCGCACCAGCCGTCAGCTCGGACCCTTATTGAACGGGCGAGTTCAGGCGCAATTTGCCCCGAGCCCGGACGGGGCATTCGTTGTGGCAGCCGATGCCCACTCGAACGCGACCGGCATCTGGTCACTGCAAACCGGCGAAAGGATCTCCGCGCTACCCGGCGTTCCCCCCACCGCGAACGTTGCTTGGAGCCCCGATGGGCGGCTCGTCGCCAGCGACTACGGGCCTGCCGTACAGCTTTGGGACGTCACCGGCCCGAACCACCCCACCCTGCGCGCAACAGTGCCAACGGGTAGCGGAGCGGATGTGCCTTACGAATTCTTGTTCAGCCCCCACGGACGATGGCTCATCACCGGGACCGAGGACAGGCGAGTCGCTGTGATCGACGTTCGTGCGGCCGCTGTGCGCTGGAAACACACGATCACTGAAGCGAACCTAGGGCAGGTCGCGGCGTCGCCCGACGGCAAGGCAGTCGCTGTCGTCTCAGGTGACACAGGCAAAGGCCGCCTCACCGTCTACGACAGCGCGACCGGGCGCCGGCAACAAGCCACAGACCTGCCCAGCTATGGTGGCGTCGGATACGTCCACGGCGGACAGTGGCTCGCGGTGACCTCCGGCGGCGGCGCACCCTCCGCGCAGCTGTATAACGCGTCAAACCTGACCACTGTCGGCATTCCATTTCCGCTGTCGGACGGAACCTTTGGACCGGTCTACACGAACATGTCCGGTACCCGGTTCTCAGTGACCGAGACAAGTAAGTCAGTCGTGTGGGACACGGATCCAGCCGACTGGCAGACGATCGCCTGTCAGATAGCCAGTCGCAATCTAACCCAGACAGAATGGCATCAATACCTGCCGAGCCGGCCCTATCAGATCACCTGCCCCGGCTGGCCAGCCGGCAAATAGAGGCGAGGATGATCGCGGGCCCGTCGGCTCGATCGTGCAAGCCTTAGCGCTGCGCGCGAGGCCACTTGCGGCGCAAGCTTGTCCACACTGATCAGCCAATGAGCGTGATGCGGTAGCGGCCATTGACCGCGTGAGACGCTGCTAAGGGCCGGCTCTGCGGTCACAATGGGCGAATCATGCGGATAGGGCTACTTAATGTCACATTGGCAAGCTGCGTCGCGCTAACGGCGTTCGGCGGAAGTATCAGGCACCTGGCCAGCGAGCGGAAGTTCGGCCGAATGCTGATCATCCCGTCCGGAAGCTCGTCATGGTGAGTTCGGACCGCTCGACGTCATAGAGATCTTTCCCGCACGATTGCACTGCTGGTAATCCTCGCCTTGTGGGTTCAACCGTCGCACCCATTTGTGCATGTTGAACTGGCAGAGCACACGCTTGTGCTGGCGGGGTGCCGAGACGGACATGACGACCTCCAAAGATCGATGGAGCAGCAACTGATAACGTCAGGCCACCGTGTATCGCCACGTTCGCAACGGATTCGCACCGCCTTCGCATTTTCATTCGGCCGCCACGCTCGGTCCGTACCGTCTGCCGGCGTTGACAGCAAGCTCACCGGCGAGGAGCGCGGCGATCGCCAAGGTCGCGTGGGATGAGCGCCGCCGTCGTTTCGTCCTCCCACGTACGCCAGCGTCCCTCACGGTCCGCCGGAGTCTCTTAACCAACCGCTAACCAACCGGTCGGCACTTCGAGGGTCGAGCCAATGGAGGCCCCGTGTTCGTTGACTTCTATGGTCGGGGTGGCGGGATTTGAACCCACGGCCTCTTCGTCCCGAACGAAGCGCGCTACCAAGCTGCGCTACACCCCGCTGCCCTGGATCAGGTGCCCAGAGCAACCGAGACAGCATAGCCGAGGGCAGTCCGACGCACGTAAACGACGGCAGCGGTCGGCGGCCGATGCTGGTTAGGGTCAGCGGGCCACGAGGGTCAGCAACGTGGCCTCCGGCCGGCAGGCGATCCGCAAGGGCGAATAGGGCCCGGTACCGAGGCCGGCGCTCACGTGGAACCACGTCCGGTCGTCCCATTTGTGCAGCCAGCGCGCACGACGCACGTCGATGCCGCAGTTAGTGACGATCGCTGGGCCGAACGGGACCCGGACCTGCCCGCCGTGCGTATGTCCGGCGAGTACCAGCTCGTAGCCGTCGCGTGCGAACGATCGGAGCAGTGCCGGCTCGGGGGAGTGGGTCACTCCGATCCGAACGGCCGCGGCCGGTTCGGCCGGGCCGGCGATGAGCGAATAGCGGGCCCGTTTGAGGTGTGAGTCGTCCGTTCCGGCGAGTGCGACCTCGACGTCACCCGCTTTCACAACAGCCCGAACGTGGGTGAGGTCAAGCCAGCCAGATGCTTCCATCGCGCCCGCGAGCTCGGCCCAGGGCAGGCGCGGGCCGCGAATGCGTTCGTGACGGCGGACGAAGTATCGAAATGGGTTCTTCAGTCGCGGAACGTAGTAGTCGTTGTTGCCGGGGACGAACACCCCCGGGAATGCGAACAGCGGGTCCAGCGAACGCATGATGGCCGGAATCGCCCTCGCGTGCGAGATCGTGTCGCCCGTGTTGACCACGAGATCGGGACGTAACTCGGCCAAATCGCGAACGAATTGGTGCTTACGGCGCTGATTCGGGGTGATGTGCAGATCGGAGATATGCAAAATGCGCAGCGGTGCGGAACCTGGTTGCAGCACGGGTACGTCGAACTGGCGAACGGTGAAAGCGTTGCGCTCGACAAGCACGCCGTACGCGAGCGTCGCCGCCCCAAGACCAGCGACACCAGCGGCGGTGCGGAGCGTTCGAGACATGCCTACGAGCCTACGGGCGAACGGGGACACCCGGCTCGAGGCGCCCGGCGACTGTGAGCCTCGCTACCGTGAGGCCATGCCGGAGCTGAAGGCGCGTCTACAGTCCGATCTCAACCAGGCCATGAAGTCGCGTGATCAGCTTCGCACCGCGACGCTACGTATGACCTTGGCGGCGATCACCACGGAGGAAGTCGCCGGCGCGCAGGCTCGCGAGCTGTCCGACGACGAGGTGCAACGCGTCATCACGAGGGAGACGAGGAAACGGCGGGAGGCAGCGGAAGCCTTTGACCAGGCCGGTCGGGCGGAGCTGGCCGACCGGGAGCGGGCCGAAGGCGCGCTGCTTGAGGACTATCTCCCCAAGCAGCTCGACGATGCGGAACTGGCCGAGCTCGTGCGAGCTGCTGTGCTCGAGGCCGGCGCGACCGAACCCAGGCAGCTCGGTGCAGTCATGAAGCTGGTGCAACCGCGGGTAGCTGGCCGGGCGGACGGCCGTCGGGTCAGCAACGAGGTGCGCCGACAGTTGTCCAGCTAACGCCGCCCGCCCGGCCAGCTGACTATCCCGGCCCTGGGGGCCGGGTGCGCCGCGGGCGTGGCTGAGGCTGCGGTGCTGGCGCAGGTGGTTGCGGCTGCTGAGCCGGCTGGCTGGCCCTCGGGCGGGGCGACGGTGGCGGAGGCGGAGGGGGCGGCGCGTACGGCTGCTGGCCGTTGCTCATGCAGACCGTGATCGTGGTGCCCGGTACGGCCACCTTCGGTGAGTAGTACGCGACGGTGTCGTACGGCGCCGCGGAACCACACCGCACACCTGGATAGGTCTGCCCGAAGTTGGCGACTTTGAAGCCCTGCGCGGTCAGGGCGGCAGTGGCCTGGTCGAGCGGCATGTTCGTCACTTGGGTGACCGGAATGGAATCAGGGACATCGTTGACGCCCGGCCACTGCCACGGTTGCTTGAGCAGCGACGATTGGACGGCATCCAACCACAACGCCGCCGCATTGACGCCCTGCGCTTGGCCATCTGCCGCACCCGGCACGCCCTTCAGCGAGCCGCTCGGGCTCTGCGGGTTGTATACCGCCATGACGCCGGTGAGGCCGGGCGTCACGCCCACATACCAGATCGCGGCGTTGTCCGTGGTCGGCGAGGCAGCGTTCTGGGTGCCGGTCTTGCCGGCGACCTGACTGCCGCCGGCGCCGTAGTAGGCCTGATACGCGCTCGCGGCGGTACCGGCCCCCGTCGAGTCGCCGATCAGGACATTCACGGCCGCGCGGGCCACCTGGGGCGTCATCTGACGCGCGCACGGCTTGCGCGGGACGGGCAAGGTCCGGCCGGTCTCATCCTTGATCGACAGCACCGGGGCGGGCGGGCAGAACATGCCGTCGTTGGCGATCGTCGCGTACGCTCCTGCCAGCTGCACGGGGCTGGTCGCGTATGTTCCGATGGTGAAGCCGAACTGGCGCTGGGTGATGATCCGGCGAGCAAGCGTCTGGCTCGGGTCGTTCCCCACCTGCTGGTTCAGTGTCGTTATCCCGAGGCTCTGCGCCGTACCCACAATCGGCGAGAGGTCACAGCCCTGGAACAGCTTCTCCTCGAGGGCGATGAAGTAGGTGTTGCTCGACCGGACGGTGGCGTCACGCAGATTGTCGACGCTCGGGATGCTGTCGTTGTCATTCTGGATCGCCGTGGAGGCGCCGCACCCGGTCGCGAGGTAGGGATTCGCGGTCTGGAGCGTGAACGAGTCCGGATCGACACCGGCCTTCAACGCCGCTATCAGGCTGAAGTATTTGTAAGTCGAGGCTGCGTTTGCGCTCGCGTCCGTGAACAAGTTCGCGGACGAGTGCCTGCCGTCTGGGGTGGGCCCGTAGATCTTGTTGGTGACCATGGCGAGGACGTTGCCGGAGCTCGGCTCGACCTGGGGCGAGATCGCGGTGGCCGGCGAGCTGGGTGACATGGCGGTCCACAAGCCCGTTTGC
>Ga0105239_10005502_pt1 | contig 14846 bp, 12 predicted proteins | sample KBSC44metaG_FD_92761 | JGI IMG/M metagenome (GOLD analysis project Ga0105239, IMG submission 92761) | Corn rhizosphere microbial communities from Kellogg Biological Station, Michigan, USA - KBS C4-4 metaG | ecosystem: Host-associated > Plants > Roots > Rhizosphere > Soil | place: Michigan, USA... | reverse complement strand
TCAATGCCGCAGGTTACAGCAGCCAAAAATTCCCCAAAAAACAATAAGTAAATATTTGTATTATTTTATTTTATTTTTGAAATAATACTTTTATATTCAACTGGTTAAAAAACATTCTCACCTAAAAATATTATTATGCAAGCTGATTTAGCAATGGTATTTATGTTCGCGGGTAATTTTGCGCCGCGCGGCTTTGCCTCATGCGAAGGGCAAATAATGTCAATAGCACAAAATACCGCATTATTTTCGCTATTGGGCACTACCTATGGCGGCAACGGCCAAACTACATTTGCCCTCCCTGATCTTCGCGGGCGTACAGTTGTAGGCCAGGGCCAGGGGCCGGGATTATCGCCATACGTTGAGGGACAAGTGGGCGGTTCGGAAGTTGTTACACTTACGGTAAACCAGTTGCCTTCGCATACGCATAACTTAACGGCATACGCGGGACAAGGTACAACAGGGGCACCAAGCGGCTCCACTTACCTTGCTGCGGGCCCGGGCACAGGTTCCGGGCCTAACGCTACACAGTTAAAAATTTATGCCACAAATGCCCCGAACGTGGTTATGGGAGCCGGTTCTACAACCAACACTGGTGGTGGTCAGCCCATTCAGGTACGCGATCCTTACCTGTCTATGTTTTACATCATTACATTGGAAGGCATTTTCCCAAGCAGGAATTAATAGAGACACATATTTAATTGTATAAATATAGGATGAAGGCTGATCGCAAGATCGGTCTTTGTTGTTTTAGCCGTTATCCAACACATTTTAAAAAAACTACAACTAAAAACCATTCTTGTTGTTAGTATTAAAAACACATGTTATGAAAAATCTATTTCAAAATAACGAGATCAGCCCATTAGTAGTGGGCGCTGCTGTTGCGGGGGTGTTGGCCGCCGGCACTGGCCTTTGGTATTATTTAAGCCGCATGCGCACCGCTGCCCTGGCAGCCAATTACCAGCACGAGCATGCGCACGACTACTTGGATGCAAGGCAGCCCAGGCAGGTAAAACACAAATCGGACGTTGGCGATTTGCCGGGTTTGGTTAATCCGCAGCAATAAATTTAGCGTTTCGCGTTGCCACAGGGTCTTTCGCAGACTTTGACAGACCCCGTGGCAACGGGAATGTTAGCGCTTTATAAGTTTTTCACGCTTACTACTGCTTTTTAAACTTATAGGTATAGATTACATCAACCGATGTTTTGGTAAGCAGTAAGCTATCGCCCTTAACGGTATAATTATAACTGCTTTAAAACGGCAGTAGTATTAACCGATGTATTGTCGGGGAACGCCTGGTTATTGGTAAAATTTAAAACGTCGGGGCTCGCCACTACCCACGGTAATATAGCCGGCACCCATTCCCGACTCAAAAGTATCACCCGAAATGATTAATTGCACCGGGGCGGGTTCGACCGGCGGCATCGTAGTATTAACAAGTGTGGCTTTAAATAACCCGGTGTAGGTTCCGGTTAAATCGGGCGTATGTTTTTCCTTTTTTGCAGGCGCTTGCCAATACTGCGGCAAGTACTAAAATTGCTATTCTTTTCATAAAAGTTTCTTTTCCAACCTTTACGCGGCGGGTAGGCCGGGCGATACTAAAAGGTTGCGTATCTCAACCAAATGAGCATTGTTTTCAACCAAAGGGCAGGGGAAATTCTAGTGCCCGCAGTGACCGTCTTATCTCTACCGATTATGGTTTACTCTCCAAAAACTATGCGAATCCTGTCAACCTTAACTAAAAAATAAAACTTAATCTACAGTTAATCAAAATTATTGTAGCTTTATTTCAAAATACCCCCGCCATGAAAAACCTAAATAAAGTTGCACTAGCAGGCAGCTACAAAAAAGCTCACAAGGGCGAAACCACTGCTAAAGTTAACCGCCGCCAGTTTATTGATGTTACCGTTCGGGTGCGCCGCAAAAAATCTATCGAAACGCATTTGGGCGAAGGCAAACAGATTGGCCATGCCGATTACGAAAAAGAATTTGGCTCGTCCCAAAAGGATGTTGACCAGGTAGAGGCTTTTGCCCACCAGTACAAACTGAAAACAGTTGAGGTTAGCCTGCCGCGCCGAAGTGTTATTTTGCGTGGCAGTGTGGCCAATATGGAAGCCGCTTTTGGCGTAAGCCTTGCCAAAGCAGTCGACTCGCACGGCGACGACATCAGGGTGAGGAAAGGCGATATTTTCATTCCGGAATCACTGGCTGATATAATTGAAGGCGTTTTCGGACTGGATAACCGCAAGGTGGCGCGCCCCATGTTTAAGGCATTGGACGGGCAAGGCGGGATTAGTCCGTCGGCCAAAGTAAGTAATTCATTTACCCCCAACCGGCTTGCGCAGATTTATGGTTTCCCGGCCGGCTTTAATGGTAAGGGCCAAACCATTGCCATAATCGAGCTGGGCGGAGGTTATCGCACTAAAGATCTAAGAGCTTACTTTAAAAGTCTCGGAATTAAAAAACCGTCTGTAAAAGCAATTTCGGTTGATGGGGGCAAAAACAAACCCAGCACTGCCGATAGTGCCGATGGTGAAGTTATGCTGGATATTGAGGTGGCTGGGGCAGTAGCTTCGGGCGCCAAAATTGTGGTTTATTTTTGCCCCAATACTGACAAGGGCTTCCTGGATGCAATAACCAAAGCGGTACATGATGGAACGCATAAACCTTCCGTAGTTTCCATAAGCTGGGGCGGCGCCGAAGTAGCCTGGACGGCACAGTCGCTAAACACGTATAACGAGGCCTTTAAAGGCGCAGCCGCACTGGGTGTTACCATTTGCGCAGCAGCCGGCGACAATGGCTCGAGCGATGGCATAAAGGGCGGCGATGTGCATGTTGACTTCCCGGCCTCAAGTCCTTATGTGTTGGCCTGTGGTGGTACGTCGTTAAAAGCGAACGGTAATACCGTTACCTCCGAAACTGTTTGGCACGATTCAGTAAACTCGGCCACAGGCGGGGGAGTAAGTAATGTGTTCCCCTTACCCGATTATCAAAAGAATGCTAAAGTACCCAAAGCCATAGGCACCAACCACGTTGGTCGGGGTGTGCCCGATGTTGCCGGCAACGCCGACCCAAACACTGGCTACGTGGTGCTGGTCGACGGGCAGCAAATGGTTATTGGCGGCACCAGCGCCGTTGCGCCATTATACGCAGGCCTAATTGCCTGCCTTAACCAGCAAAGCGGCAAATGGGCAGGATTTATCAACCCAACGTTATACGCCAATCCATCGCTATGCCGCGATATAACCAGTGGTAACAACCGTACCGCCGATGGCAATAAGGGTTATGATGCCGGGGCTGGCTGGGATGCTTGTACGGGGTTGGGAGTGTTTAATAAACTTTAAAAAAAGTCATTGAGTCATTCCGTCATTAGGTCATTGTTGGATTTGGTTTAGTACCAGGTATAAGGGTGATTTATTTGGTTTTATGCATTTATTATCAGTACTTTAGCTTAACCAAATTAAAAACCCTAAACTCATCCAAACCATGAACAATAAAGACTTTATGAACCGTTGGTACACCGAGTTGTGGAACAATGGCAATGCCGGTGTTATTGACGAAATGTTACATCCTGACGTGAAAGCTTACGGCCTTGGGCCCGAGTCCTTGGTTGGTATTGATTCTTTCAGAGAATTTTACAAAAGTTTTAGCAGCGACCTTACAAACATTAAGGTCACTGTCGACAAAAATATTGCCGAAAGCGACTTTGTGGTTTCGCTGTGCCTGGTTGAGGCCGTGCACAAGAAAAGCGGGGCGCCGGTAAAGTTCACAGGTACCTCTATTGGGCAATTTAAAGACGGGAAACTGCTAACGGCCTGGAATCATTTTGACTTTTTAACCTACAATTTGCAGATAGGTAAAATAAAACAGGAGCAGTTGGCCTGATTTGAGGTGAAGTGTTTTTTGACTGCTACTGCAACTCTCTACTGCTATTGCTACTGCAACTGCCTCATTGCTGTTGCTGCTGTTGTTGTTGCATAATTTCCAAATGGCGCTGGTAGCTATTTTTTTGTGCTGCGGAGTTTACGGCGGCTATGGGTGAATGTTCAACTACATCGTTATTGTTCAGCACATTCTCGTCGTCGACAGATACAGCTACTTCCAGCTTGTGGCCCGATGAACCTTTGTAAACGCCCTTAACCGGAGAGCAGTCGGCAAAGTTGCGGCCCACAGCCAGGCGTACGTGGGTTTCGTTGGCCACGCAGTTGTTGGTTGGGTCGATGCCGAGCCAGCCGTAGTCGGGAATATAGGCTTCGGTCCAGGCGTGGGTGGCGCCTTCGCCGCGCATATTGTTGCGACTGGTGCAGATATAGCCACTAACGTAGCGCGCAGGGATTTGAACCATGCGAAGCATCTCGGCCAGTATGTGGGCAAAATCCTGGCAAACGCCTGCTTTTAGTCTCCATATTTCGTCCAACTGTGTATCGAATGTGGTTACCCCTTTTATGTAGGTAAAGTTGTCGTATACGTACTGGCAAAAGCGCAAGGCAACGTGATAAGGTGTATCGTCATTCAGTTTTTCTGCTTCAACAATTTCCTTTAGCTCTTCAATGCCGTCGAAATATTCCTGGCGGAGAAAATCGATATAAGGCACAACGTATTTCAGTCGCTTTAAATCTTCCCATTGTTGTGCGGGGAAAATATCGCTCACGGGCAACGGCCGGTGTTTGGTGGTAACCAATATTTTTGAGTTGATAGTGAGCACCATATGCGGGTCGCTATAGGTAAAGCTGCCCACCTCGTTGCCATAATAATCGACATAAGTGTCAACCGGCGGGTTACCGCTGATGATGAGTTCCTGCTTGATCACATCCTGGTACAAGTCCTTTATCGGGTACAGGATAATCTGGTTGGCGCTGTCGCGCACCGGTCCCTCGTAAATGTAGCGGGTTATATGTTGTATTTCAAATTCGGGCATGGTGATGTTGTTGTAATGTTGTAAGGTTGAAAAGTTTTAAAGTTATTTTCTGATCTTCCTTCTAATCTCTAATCTCCAGTCTCTAATTAACTATTCGCAAAATAATGTTGATTCAAGGCATTACCAATTCCATACAGTTCCTTGCGGATCTGCTGCAGGTATTGGTGCAGGCCGTCCTGCTCTATACTTTTTACCGAACTGTATTTGATGCGGCTTTGCAGGCGGCCAATCTGGAAGCTCAGCTCACGAAAATCGTCGGCATTACTGTTGTTCTTCAGCCTGTCGAAATACCGCTGGATGTTGTTTACCGAGTAGATCACCGAGCGGGGGAAATCGTTGTTGAGCACCACCTGCTCCAGTATGTTGCTGGCTTCAAAGCCTTCGCGGTAGGTTTTCAGGTACAGCTCATACCCACCGAGCGATAACAGCAGGTGTTTCCAGTAGCTGGTATCGGTCAGCAAATCGGGATTGTCGCTTACTGAACCAAATTTGGTATCTAGTATATCCACACTTTGTATGGCGCGTTCCAGGTACTTGCCAATGTTCATAAAGCTACGGCCCTCGCCACGTTCCATGGTAATTTCGGCAGTACCGTAGTAAAGCATTACCTGTTTTATCAGCACATCGAGCACCCCGATAGGATCATCGCGCAAAAGGGCCTTTTCAATTTTGGGATCCTTTACGGTGTGGTAATACTCATTAAGGCATTGCCACAAATCTTTGGGGATATGTTCCTGCACCCCGCGGGCATTCTCGCGCGATAGGGTGATGATATTCAATATCGAGTTCGGGTTGTTTTTGCCCGTAACCATATACTTTAACACAGCGCGACTGTTGTTATCCAGCTTGCCCGTTTCTTCCTCGTCGCCCACGCCGGCAAAAATGCGGATAACCGGCGCCCAGGTAAACTCCTGTATGGTATCCTGGCTCGATGCATAATTAATCTTCAGCATCCGCAGCATACCATCGCTGCGCTCAATATACCTGCTTAACCAATAAAAACTTGCTGCTACCCTGCTTAACATCTATTTGATTTACGATTTAATTTAGTCCATAGTCGATGGACCATAGACCATAGTAAAATTCTTATTGTATAAAATTAAATCCATGGACTATCGACCATGGACTATGGTCTTTTTCTTTTCTTGGCTCTTGGCTCTCTCTTCCCCTACGCCAACACCCACGTATCCTTACTACCCCCACCCTGCGAGCTGTTTACCACCAGCGAACCTTCTTTCAGCGCTACCCGGGTTAAACCGCCGGGTACTATTTCGATACCATCGGGACCGTAAAGCGCGTATGGGCGCAGGTCGATGCGTCTCGGCTGCAACTCGCCCTGCATGTAGCAAGGTGCTGCAGACAGGCTTATGGTTGGCTGCGCGATGAAATTACGCGGATCTTTCAATACCTCCAGTTTATATTCTTCAATCTCCTGCTCTGTTGACGCATGGCCCATCAGCATGCCATAGCCGCCGCTGCCATTGGTTTTTTTAATAACCATGGTGTTGATGTTTTTAAACACGTGGGCGCGCTCGTCGGGGTTACCTAACTGGTGGGTGGGCACGTTTTTAAGTATCGGCTCCTCGTTAAGGTAATATTTTATCATTTCGGGAACGTAAACGTATACGGCCTTGTCGTCGGCTACGCCGGTACCTATGGCATTTACTATGGCCACATTACCCTTGCGATAGGCACCCATAATGCCGGCGACACCCAGCATGCTGGATGGGTTGAACACCAGCGGGTCGAGGTATTCATCGTCAACGCGGCGGTATATTACATCAACCTGCTGTAGGCCGGTGGTGGTTTTCATGAAAACTTTGTGATTGTTTACCACCAGGTCGCGGCCCTCAACCAGCTCAACCCCCATGAGGCGGGCCAGCGTGGTATGCTCAAAGTACGCCGAGTTGTATATCCCTGGGCTCAGCAGTACAATCGTTGGGTTTGATATCTGCCTCGGCGATAATGCAAGCAGGTTTTTGTATAATATTGTAGGATACTCCGTAACGCTGCGTACGCCGCACTGTGGCAGTAAATCGGGAAAAAGGCGTTTGGTAATCTCACGGTTCTCCAGCATGTAACTAACGCCGCTTGGGGTGCGCAGGTTATCTTCCAGTACATAAAAAGTACCGTCATAATCGCGAATGATATCGATACCGCTGATGTGCACATAAATATCATAGGGCACCTGCAGTTGGTACATCTCACGCAAAAAGTGCGGGCACGAATAAATAATATCGATTGGCACAATACCGTCTTTTATAATGAACTGGTTGTGGTACACATCCTTCAAAAAAAGATTGAGGGCAGTAAGCCGCTGCTTAATGCCACGCTCCACAAAGGCCCATTCATCGGCGGTAATAATGCGGGGGATAATATCAAAGGGAAAAATCTTCTCGATGCCCTCACCGCTATTATAAACCGTAAAGGTGATACCCTGGCTCATGAACAAACGCTTTGCCAATTCCTCTTTTTTATTCAAATCGTCGGCACTTTCGCCCGAGATATAGTCGATAACCTTGCGGTAGTGACTGCGAACGGCTGCATCTGCGCCATACATTTCGTCCCAAACACCATTTATGGGGCTATATTTATCAAAATAACCAGATTCAATCATAACATTTTACCTAAAAACTAAAATACGAGTACCAGTTACTTTTAAAAACCGTAATTTATAAACTGTTTTTGTATAAAAGCGAATTAATTTACAATTATTTTATAATATTTTTAATAAAATAGCATTTATGTGCTTAAAATGGCAATAAATGATAATAATTAGAGGTTAGAGATTATGGATTAGTTGAAAAATTTTGAAAAGTAAGTGGAGTTTGTACAGTTGCAATAAATATCTCCGTGGAAATTGCAGGAGCGAATCGCCTTTTCCTTGATCGACGGAACCGCCTGGTGGACTATGGTGCGATAGTTTTCCTGCCCAAGAAAATTTATTTTTTTGAGATCGACTTGAAATCCCACATCAGATTTTAACTCTTTAACAAGCAGATTACTCCCTCACGAAGTATTTAATTTCAAACAAAGAGCTAAATAAATCGTTATAGATAAAATATTTAATTAATTAGAAATTGTAGATGTGTAACCTGTTTGTGCTTGAAGATGATTTGGTTCAGCAATATATATTAAAGGCCAACCTGGCCCAGTTCAAAGTATTTCAGGATGTATCGTACTATGAGGACGGCAGCCCGCTGGTTGACTTCCTGCACGCCAACAAAACCAACCCTGATTGCCTCCCGGATATGATGTTTGTTGACCTGGAAATGCCTGGCGTTAACGGGTGGAAAGTACTGGATGAACTTAATAAACTAAACAACTCACTTTGTAAACAGGTAATAGTATATATTATTACCGCCTCAATATCGCTTAGCGACAGGATGCGAGCGCTGAAGTATGACTTTGTCAGGGATTTTATCAGCAAACCCGTTACTAAACAAACCTATATAGAAATAAGCCGCGATGCCGAAAAAATAGTTTCAGGAAGCCCGGAACTTGAAGCTTCATGATGTTTAGGTCTGTGAATTGCCAATTTGCCATTTTCAACACGCCATGCAACCATATTAGTTGTGCTGTCGTCTTGCCCATATAAAAATTAAATTATATGGATAATATTTCTACTGCATTGAAAAAATTTACGCTGGTTACTGCGCTGGTACTAAGCGCAATACTTGCCACGCAGGCACAAACCGATACCAAAATCATCGGTAATAAACAACGCTCGGGCTCGGCAAATACCAGCTTCGATTTGGTTAAAGGCAAGCAGGTTGGTATTAAAATGAATGCCGGTCACAAACCTGTACAACTGCTGAAATTTAACTTTACGGTGGAGAGCCAATGCACCGACACTATCCGGTTTAAAGTAAACATTTACGAGTTTAATTATGTAACCCCCGGTGCTAATTTGGCAAAGCAGGAAATTACCGGCGGCATCACCCACGGTAAACACCACATCAGTATCGATCTTGAGCCTTACAACATCATCGCCAAAAAAGAACTGTTAGTGGCCATTGAGTTTTTAAACGATTACCATTGCGACAACCACTTTGCCATCGGTCTGTTTAATGGCGGCACCTACCATTTTGAAAACGGTGTATGGAAAAAACTTGCAGTTGCCGGGGTCGATTTTAACTTACTGGTGAGGAAAGCGAAGTAAGGATTTTTAACTGCCATCCGACAAAGATCATAATTAATTCTCCGTATATAACGATTAAAAAAATGCGAAAAGAAATTATCTTTATCAGCAAAAATAATGCGCATCGGGAGAGTTATTTTTTTCTGCTTCTTTTTACTGCAGGCATTATATGCTGATGCGCAGGTTTTTGACACCCTAAAAATTATTCCGCCAAAAAACCGTGCGTCGCAGGCACTTGCAATTTACAAAGCCAATTATCGCCATATTGATTCGGCAATTGCATTTAAAAAGATCGGTGAAATCACAAAGATTGCTGCAGAACTAAATGACAAAGCACTTGCCCTCGCCGTGTTTGATTGTAAGGCCGACTACTACTCGGTGAATTATGGCTTTAACCCGCATAGCCTTTATTATTACCAAAAAGCCATTGACCAGGCAATAGCCGAAAACTTGCCCGTTGAAACCGGCATATACATATTTAAAAAAGGGCAATACTATAATACATTCGAAATGTATGTGCCTGCCTGTCAACTGTATTTAAAGGCCTATGACATATTTAAAAGCGCGGGCACCGAAAATATACCCGGTTACGCCATCGACCTGAACCGGATAGCCGATTTTTATTATGCATTGGGTGATCTTGAGTCGTCGAGGCGCTTTTTACTTGAGGCGCTAGCCTCACCGGATGTACAGGCGCGCGATAAAATAAACATGATTAACACTGTAGGCCTAATATACCGCAGCACCGGGAAGTATGATAATGCATTACATTATTTTAATACAGCGCTTAATCTGGCAAAAAGAAACAAAGATTCGATATGGGTAGCTATAGCTACCGGCAATATTGGGTCGGTTTATTTTATGCAGAAAAAATATGATATCGCCTTGCCTTATATTAAAACAGATTATGAACAGTCGGTTAAATTTGGCGAAAAGGGTAACGGCGCGATTGCCCTTGTACGCATTGCAACTATTAATGCCGACCGGAAAGATTATGCTACTGCGTTAAAGCAGATTGACACTGCCGAAAAAATATTTAACATCCACCCTAAAAGTACCTTAAAGTATCGGATAGATATGTATGGGTTAAAAGCTGATATTTTTGAAAAAATGGACGAGCCTGCCCAGGCCCTCCGCTACCGTAAAATTTATGATGCAGCAAGTGACAGTCTTGCCCGTATAAACGATGTATTGTCGGTTGAGCGCACAAAGCTTAAATGGGAAAACGATAAGCAGCAACTTAAGGTACAACAATTAAGCGCCCGTGCGCGGACCGAGCGTATTAAACGTAACGCGCTCGCAGGGGTCTTATTTTTGCTGATAGTGATTTCTTTTTTAATTTATAACCGACAAAAACTTGTCATCAGGAGGGATAAGGCGGTGCTTGAAAAACAGGAAGTAGCCCTGCAGCTGGAAACCTCGCGTGCCGATGCGGAACGCAACAATGCAAAACTGGCTCTTATAGATTTTACCGACCAATTGCGCGTTAAAAACGACATCATCGAAAATTTTAAAGCTGAGCTGGATGTGATGCAACGGCAAACCGATCCTTTGTATATGTACCGGGCAAATCAGCTAACCGATATGATGAATGCCCACATCATGACCGATAAATCGTGGCACGAGTTTAAAACTTTGTTCGATAAAGTACACCCCAGCTTTTTCAAAATCTTAACAGTCCGTTTCCCCGACCTTACAGAAACCGATACTCGACTGTTATCATTGGTGAAACTAAAGCTTAACAACCGCGAAATGGCGGGTATGTTGGGCATTACCATCGAAGGCGTGAAAAAATCAAAACAGCGCCTTCGTAAAAAAATAGGCTTGTCGGAAGAAGGCAGCCTCGAAGCACTTATAGCCGAGATATAATGCGGTTGCTTTAATACCGGCCTCAATGCCATTTGTATTTCGTGCCTTCCCCGGCCTTTAATCGTCCTCTTATTAAATACTAAAATTTGTCCACCCAATTGTCCACCCCTCTGGCATCGAAAAAATGGCAGTAGCATTTTATTTTCGTTAATCCAAATTAAGCCTTTGATAATGAAACCCGTTCGTGGGCCTGTTTTAAAACTCATATTAGCGGTGCTGCTACTAGCTGCATTGATAATCTGTGTGATAATCTATTATAACCGGCGTATAGCAGTGATCGAGCATAAGCTGAAACAAACGTCGGTGTTGATAGACACCTGATATATTTATCGGGGCGGAAACGACCATCAGCCAATACCTCAACGGTACACTGTCTGAAGCGTTTGCTTTTACTTCGGCACTGAGCAACGGCGGGCAACGTCCGGCACTATGCCAATACAGATTTTGGCACTTTTCTGATATTTGACAAAACACTTCCGGCAGTTAATATAAGCGCACGTTTGCCAGTAACAGTGGGCACAAATACAGGTAATACTGTAAGCTATACCGTTACATACACCGATGCCAACTTTAATTTCAGCATGTTGTCGACCAGTGATATTACGCGGAATACAACCGGCACGGCTACGGGTACTATAGGCCTAAGCGGTTCAGGCACCTCGTATACAGTAACTATTTCAAACAAATAGTTAATAAAATAATATGGAATAATATATTACTATATTAGCCTGTAATTTTACTAATAAACAAAGTTATTAGGCTGTGCCGACACCTTAGTCTTCCAGCTGGCACTATACTTTTTAGCGAATTTAACGTCATATTGTTCAAAGCGGGCAAAATTTGTGTACCGGCATGATTTTTTTTTGTTTGTGTTGAAGTTATTATTGAAAAATTCTTGAGCGTTGCGCTCCAACAAAGTATATAATACGCTCAGAATTCAATATACCCCGATTTAAAATAAACTTTATGAAAAAAACATTTACAAAAATTTATTACTGCGCAGTCGTAATTTTTCTATTTCTGGGCGTATCTCTCCCTGCAAGCGGCAAAACTCATATCGGTGACAATACAACGCCAACTTTAGCATACCTTTTTTACCAGGTTAATAGTCGTTTAAGCAGTACAGTTGTGGGCGTTGGCGGTACGGTATCGCTTTCCTTCGACACAAATGAGCCTTTACAAAACACTTCTGTTACTATAGCGGGACATACGGTCACCGCTACTCCCGGAGGAAACGGGGGCTATAATGCCTCTTATACCATGACCTCGGGGGACGCCGAAGGAAGGGTTCCTTTCAGCGTTACCGTAACCGACCTGGCAGGCAACTCGGCAAGTTATACCGATGTTTCGACCGGCAATGACGTTGAATTTGATATGACCGCCCCTACAATAAGTATTGGCGCCCCATCGTTGAGCATTACCAACGGTGGCCCGGTAACCTATACCGTAACTTATGCAAATTTTAACAGCAGCACGTTGGGTACCGGCGATATCACCTTAAATACTACAGGCAACGCGACCGGCAGCCTGGCTGTTACAGGTTCGGGCTTAACCCGTACGGTTACCATTTCGGGTATAACCGGCGATGGCACCTTAGGTATATCAATTGCAGCGGGCACCGCGAGTGACCTTGCGGGTAACACAGCGCCTGCTTCATCAGCGTCAACAACATTTACAGTTGATAACGTAGTTCCAACCGTGACCATCTCCCGTATCTACGGCAACCCGACTCATGATAATGTTTTGTATTTCCAGGCTGTTTTCAGCGAAGCGGTAACTGGAGTTGATTACAGTGAATTTACCTTAACTACTACAGGTGGTATTACCAGCGATCCCATAGGTGTAGGATATATAAGCGCTACCACTTATAACTTCATGGTAAATAACGTAAACGGCACCGGCACAGCCAGGCTTGATTTTAATGCCGGCGGCACTGGAGTTGTCGATATGGCAGGCAATGCAGCAGCAACCTTTACAAGCGGCGAAGTGTATACTGTTGACCAAACAGCGCCAACAGTAACTTCAATAAACATAGCCGGCACCAGCCCAACCAGCGCATCAAGTGTTGATTATACGGTAACTTTCAGCGAGGCTGTAACGGGTGTGGACGCCAACGATTTTACAGTTACCAAAACGGGTAGTGCGGACGCGGGTAGTGCAAATGCCAGCGTGACCGGTGTAACCGGCTCGGGTACTACTTATACCGTTACTGTTGGTTCAGTAACCGGCAACGGCACTTTGCGGCTTGACCTTAACGCCAGCGGTACCCGTATTTATGATGTTGCGGCTAACGCGGTTTCCGGGGGCTTTACCACCGGGCAAACTTATACTACTGACATGAGCATTCCGACACTTATATCCCGCTCTTATTTCAGCAATAACCCTTTCTCCCCGCAGTATGCCAAGGTTGGCGACAATATCACTTTAGCCATTGGATACGATAACCCTTGGATACGTTTAGTGATGACCATTGGCGGCGGCCGCCCGGTAGGCGCTACCCCATCGAACGGTTACAGGGACTGGACAGGTGTCCATACGATGACTTCGGCGGATACGGAAGGCAATGTGCCGTTGACGTTTATCGCTACCTCCTTGTTTGGCAACGACGTGTATTATGCCAGTACAGATTTTGGCGCTTTCCTGATATTTGACAAAACACCTCCGGCGGTTAATATTTCTGCGCCATCGGTAGCTTCAGTAGGCACGGGCACCGCGAGTACAGTAACGTATGCTGTAACTTACGCCGACGCCAACTTTAACTTCAGCACCTTATCAACCGGCGATATTACGCTGAACACAACCGGTACGGCCACAGGCACTATAGGCTTAAGCGGTTCGGGAACAAGCTATACGGTAACTATTTCAAACATTACCGGCTTAGGTACCTTAGGTATATCGATAGGTGCAGGTACAGCTCAGGATATCCCAGGCAACCTTGCAACGGCATCCGCGCCATCAACCGTATTCCCGGTGTTCTCATCCGATGCAAGCTTAAGCAGCCTTACAACTTCTGCCGGTCCGCTTTCGCCGGCATTTGATACCAATACAACAACAGGTTATGTGGCAAATGTGCCCTATACCACCACCACTATGGCAGTAACACCAACCGCTACAGATAATAATGTAAGCGACCTGGAGGCGCGGGTAAATAGCGGCACCCCTGTATTTGTGGCAAGTGGAAGCACCTCGGCAGCATTGCCATTGCACGTAGGTGCCAACACCGTAGCTATAAGCATAATTGCACAGGATGGTGTAACTACAAAAACGTACACCTTAACTGTAAACCGCGCACCATCAACTGATGCCTTGCTTAAACGGCTAAATGTAACAAACCCTAATACGGCACTAACGACAGTACCGGGTACACACTTCAGGGATTATACAGCTTCTGTAAACTATTCAACAAGTTCTATCAGTGTACTTGCCGTTACCCGTGACACAACAACCACGGTAACAGTAAACGGAGTGCCGGTAACATCCGGTGTCGCCTCCGGCCCTATAAGTTTAAATTTGGATACCAACACCATTTATACAACGGTAACTGCTGGCGATGGAGTGACCAAAAAAACCTATGCTATGGTGGTAACACGCTTGCAATCCGGTAATGCCCAACTGACCTCGCTTAAGATAACAAGCCCCGGCACTACATTGACTGTAATACCTGGTGCACACTTCCGGGATTATGAAACTACAGTAAATTATTCAACAAGCTCCATCAGTATAGTTGCTACTACCCAGGACCCAACAGCCACAATGAAAATAAATGGTGTGCCGGTAACATCGGGCATCGCATCCAATCCTATACAGTTAAATGTGGATACCACCACCATTTTTACAACGGTAACTGCCGCAGATGGGGTGACCAAAAAAACCTATGCAATAAAGGTAACACGGCTAAAAAACAACGCCTATCTTACCCG
>Ga0105239_10005497_pt1 | contig 14852 bp, 9 predicted proteins | sample KBSC44metaG_FD_92761 | JGI IMG/M metagenome (GOLD analysis project Ga0105239, IMG submission 92761) | Corn rhizosphere microbial communities from Kellogg Biological Station, Michigan, USA - KBS C4-4 metaG | ecosystem: Host-associated > Plants > Roots > Rhizosphere > Soil | place: Michigan, USA... | reverse complement strand
GTCCAGGCGCACGTCGAGGCCGTCGTCGAGCGACGAGCGGTAGCTGCCTATCGCGAGGTCCTGCGGCCCGAACAGGCGCGCGAGCCGATGGTAGTTCTCCGAATACAGCCCCATCAGCCACGAAAAGCGGCTCGGCAGCAGCGATTGCGGTCGTTCGAGTACGGCGGACATGGACCCATCATAGGCGGGGCACCGAGGCGCGCACAGACTTATGCGGCCGGCTGCGGGACGGGTAAGATGGGGTTCCCCGCCGAGAGTGCAACGAGGGCGCCAGGCGCCCTCGTTTCCTTGCCGGGGTTCGTTCAGTGCCGGCCGCGGCCGCGACCTCCGCCACCACCGTGGTCATCGCCCGGCGGGTCGTCGTTGCCGCCGCCATGATCATCGCCTGGCGGATCGTCGTTGCCGCCGCCATGATCATCGCCCGGCGGATCGTCGTTGCCGCCGCCATGATCGTCGCCCGGCGGATCGTCGTTGCCGCCCCCACCGTGGTCGTCCCCGGGCGGGTCGTCGTTGCCGTGGCCGATGCTGTTGGTCGGTGCGCTCGGGAACATGCCGGACAGGACGATCGAGGCGTCCGCCACGATCGCGATCGACTGCCCGCGCGGGTCGAAATCGAGATCGGCGTGTCCGGGCTCGGGGGGATCGCGGAATTCGATCTCGCCCTCGGTGCCGCCTTCCACGGCGACGACGTCGATTGCACCCTGCTCGGCACCATTCACGAGCAACGTGTAACGGCCCGGGGCGAAGTCTTCGAGTTCGACCGAGAATTCGCTGCGTCCGCGCCCATCGTCGAGCACCGCGCGCATCTGCGGACCGTCGTTCGCCGCTTCGAGTTCGAGCACGTACCGCTCGAGCGTACCGCCCGGATTCGCGTCGTCGTCGCGTGCGCCGCCGGCGAACGTGCGGCTGAGGAATACCGTCGAGCCCTGCACGACTTCGACGAGCTGCGCGCGCGGATCGAAGTCGAGCAGGAGCTTGCCCGGTTCGACCGGACTGCGGAATTCCGCTTCGGCGAACGTGCCGATCGAGGCCGCGACGACATTCAGCGTCGCGCGCTCGGTGCCGGCCACGCGCAGCGAATATGCGCCTGCAGGAAGGTCTTCCACTTGCACCTTGAAATCGGTGCGGTCACCGCGGTCCTCGAAGCGCGCCTTGCCGCTCGCCGCGGGCACGACGCCGGTGTTGCCGAGGAACTGCACGATGCGCACGTCGTTCGAGGCGACGTGGTCGTCCGACAGGCCGCCCGTGCACGCGTCGGTAGACGACGCGGAAGCACGCACGATGCTCGAAGCCGCCGTGCGCTGCCGACTGTCGTCCGGCTGGAACGCGAGGGTGCCATGGCCGCAATCGTCGAATGAAGCGGTGACCTTGCCCCAATGGACGGTCGGCGAAACCGACGCGACGCTGGCGTCGAGTACGGCGACATTGCCCTTGATCGGCCCTTGCGCCTTGATCCACACGGGCTTGCCTGCCGCGTCCCGGGTGAACCAGTACGCGTGCAATTCGGGGCCGGTGGCGCCCGCGACGACCTCGGCACCGAGGCCGCGCGCAGGCTGCGCCGCGTCGACCCATAGACCGGAGAACGCGCGCGTGATCGTGAGCGCATCGACCGGAGCGGAGAACGCGACGGCGAGCGTGACCGCCGCGGCGAGTGTGGTGTATCGAGCCGACATGAGGGCCTCCATCGGTGGCCGTGCGCTGCCGTTTGCAGCATGGCCATCGTCGTCGCAGCCGGACGCGCCGCTCAATGAGCGGTTTCACCCACGCGACGCCGCGACGCACCCCCAATGCAACGCGACGCGACGAGGCTCGTGGGTGGTTCCACCCAGCCCGCGCGGGTGTCTTCGCCCAAGCGCGGAGATTCGGCCTGCGTGGCTATCGACGCTGCCGGGCAACTGCATTAACGTGCGTCCATCGTGGACATCATCCGCACGCTCGCCGCCCGCTTTCCGCGCTTCGCGCGCACCGCTTGCGCGTGTGCGCTCGCCGCGGGCGCGACGTCCGCCCATGCGGGCAGCGTGGTCGTCACGATCATCGATGGCCGCAAGGCCCACGCCGACATCAGCCTGCCCGCCCCGGGCGGCGGCAGCTACACGGCCGAGTTCGAAATCGAATTCGAGAATCCGCAGAACCTCACCGTCGCCTGCCTCGGCCTCGACGCGGACGTGCTCGACGCGGGCGAAATCGCCGACGTCGAAAGCCGCATGCCCGCGGTCGGCAACCAGGTCGTCGACACCGCCTTCCCGGTACGCGTGACGGTCGAGCCGCCTTCGGGCTGTGGCCTGCAGTTCGACGACGAAGTGCACGTCGAGTACCACACCGTCGATCTCGCCTACGCGCCGTTCTCGCCGTATCGGCTCATGAAGGCACCCATCGGGCTCGCGTTCCACGACGTCACCGGCGCCGTCGCTTCGGGCAGCGTACGCGCGCGCGGCAGCGGCGGCAGCTTCTCGGAGTTCGTGATCGTGAAGACGCTCGTGCAGGATTACGCGGGCGATGCCGGCGACGGCTACGACGCGCTCGAGGCGCGCCTCGACGATCCCGCGATCGGCCTGTCGGCACAGCTCACGCTGCAGGCCGACCTGGCCGTCAGCCGCGCCGCGTTCGACGCCGCGAACTATGCGCAGGCGATCGCCCATCTGGACGATCTCGACCTGCATTGCGCCGCGCTCGGCGGCCCTGCCTTGCCGAACGTCTGGCGCTCCGCGCGCGACCTCGCCAACGCCGAAGGCGAGCTCGTCACGCTCAGCGGCAACGTCAAGTTCGCGCTCGGACGCCTCGACGGCGTTCCCTGAGGCGCGCGATGCCTGCGAAACTGAGCATCCACCTCCCTGGCCAGGCGGTCGCCGTGCGCGTCCTGGCCGACGACCGCGAATTCGTGCTCGGCCGCGACGCGGGCGTCGACGTGCACATCGAGCATGATTCGGTATCGCGCCGTCACGCGCGCCTGCGCAGCGGCGTGCGGGGCTGGCACATCGCCGACCTCGGCTCGAAGAACGGCACGCGCGTCGAAGGCGCGAAGGCGAGCGAGGCCATGCTGCCGGACAACGCGTGGTTCGCGCTCGGCGACGTCTTCTGCGAATTCGAGCGGATCGACGCCGCCGCCGAGGCGCGGCTCGAAGCGCGCGCCGCCGAGCGGCGCAGCTCGTCGCTCGCCTGGGCCGCGCGACTGGAACGGCGCGCGCAGTCGACCGCGCGCCTGATCGGCGACCTCCTGCGCGGCATCGTCGACATCGCCGAGTGCGAACGCGGCTTCCTGCTCGCCTACGACGCCGACCGCGCGCTCGTGCTGCGCGCGTGCTACGCGTTCCGCCCGGAGGAGATCGACGGTCGCACGTTCTCCGGCAGTCGCAGCGCCGTCGACCGCGCCCTGCTGTACCGCAAGCCGGTGTTTTCGTCCGATCCGCACGTGCGCGCGTGGCTGGGCGAGCAGCCGAGCGTCGTCGCGCAGGGCCTGCGCGCGATCGCCTGCCTGCCGATGCAGTACCGCGGCGACGTGCTCGGCATCGCCTACGCGGACACGAACGACGAGGCGAAGGTGTTCACAGAACTCGATGCCGAGTTGCTCGGTGCGTACGTCGATCGCGCGGCGACCGCGCTCGCGCTGGCCGACCTCGACGTCGCGCTCGACGGGCTGTCCACGCTGCTGGCCGTCGACGGCACGACGGTGAGCGAGATCGGCGTGGCGCCGCACTGGTCGTCTTCGCCGCCGAAGGAGGTGCGCGCATGACGTCGCCGGGCCGCACGTTCGAAGCCGGCGGCGTCGCGGCGAGCGCGACCGTGACCGGCTTGATCGCCTCGGCGGATTTCTCGCCCGGGCAACTCGTCGGCGGGCGCTTCCGCATCGTACGCCTGCTCGGCATGGGCGGAATGGGCGTGGTCTACCAGGCACGCGACGTCGAACTCGACGTCGATGTCGCACTGAAACTGCTGCGACCGGAATTCGCGAGCCGGCCGGATGCGTTCGAGCGCTTCCGCCAGGAGCTGCTGCTCGCGCGCCAGGTGTCGAGCCCTCACGTCGTGCGCATCCACGACCTCGTCAAGCACGGCGAACTCTGGCTCATCAGCATGGATTACGTCGCGGGGCGTTCGCTCGAGAAACTGCTCGACGTGGAAGGTGCACTCGCGCCGGCCGACGCACTGCGCATCACGCGGCAGGTCGCGCTCGGCCTCGCCGCCGCGCATCACCGGCACGTCGTGCATCGCGACCTCAAGCCCGCGAACGTCCTCATCAACGAAAAGGGCGACGCCGCGATCACGGACTTCGGCGTCGCACGTTCGGCCGGCAGCACCGGCATCACCGGCAGCGGCGTGATCATCGGCACGCCCGAGTACCTGTCGCCGGAGCAGGCCCGTGCCGAAGTGATCGACGGCCGCAGCGACCTGTATGCGCTCGGTCTGATCCTGTTCGAGATGTTGACGGGCACGTTGCCGTTCCGCGGCGGCACGCCCGCGGAGATGCTCGCGCAGCGCATCGTGCGCGATCCACCGTCGGTGTCGTCGCTCAAGCCGGGCTTGCCTGCGTTCGTCGTGCGCTTGTGCGCGAAGCTGCTCGAACTGCGGCCTGCGCGCCGTTTCCAGAGCGCGGACGAGGTCGTACGCGCGATCGATCACAAGCGCGTTCCGGGACTCGGGCGGTCGCGCCGCCGCATGCTCGCCGCCTGTACCGCCGCGCTGCTGCTCGGTGCGACGACATTGGCGATCGTCCGCTGGAACGCCCGGCCGGCATCCACATCGACCGCGCAACCCGCATCCGCGCCGCTCGATCTCGCCGTGCTGCCGCTCGTGGTCGAAGGCGGCGACGCGAAAGACCGCGATCTCGCAACGGGTGTTGCCCGCCACCTCGCGGACGCGCTCGCGGGCCTGCCCGACCGGCACGACGCGGACTACGACCGCGTGCGCCGCGCACTCGTCGAGCTGCGCTTCGATGCCACGGCCGCCTCCCGACACGTGGCACGCGTGAGCGAAGCTCTCGGCGCACGTCGTCTTCTCGTCGGAGATCTCCGGCGCGACGCTTCGGGCATCACGGTCTCGCTCGCCGTCCGCGACGCCACGTCGGAACAACCGCAATGGAGTCGCAACGTGCACGCCGCGGACGACGCTGCCCTGCCGGCACGGCTGGCCGAGCTGCAGGCTGCCCTGCTCGCCCATCTCGGCGCCCCGCCCGCGGCTGCAGAATGGCCAGCCGCATCGACGCTGCTCGCACTCGGGCGCATGCAGGACGCCACGCCCGCACCGGAGGCGTTCGACGCTGCCTTGCGCACGGTCGCCGACGCCGACGACATATCGCTCTGGTGGTCGCTACTGCAACGACTCGATCGCGACGGCCGCGTCGCCGACGCGAATACGGTCGCGCGACGCATCGCCGACCTCGGCACTGCGAATGATTCGATCGCTGCGCGCCGTTTGCGCGCATACGCGCAGGTCGTGACCGGTGATCCGCAAAGCGCATCGACCACGCTCGCCCATCTGCATTCGACTGCCCCGGACGACGCGGTCGTCGCGCTCCTGCTGGCGCGCGCGAAGGCCGACCTCGGCGACTACGACGAGGCATTGAAATTGCTCGAACCCATCGTCGCGAGCGATCCGCGCGACATCGACGCCTGGTACGCGCTCGGCAAGTACGCGATCCAGGCCGGCGACGCCAAGCGCGCCGTCGACGACTACCTCGTGCGCGCGCAGGTGCTCGCCAATCGCCTCGACGATCGGCGCATGCGCGCCGACGTCAGCAACGCGCTTGGCATCGGCTATCGCCGCCTCGGCCAGCTCACGCTCGCGGCCGAGCAACTCGCGCACGCCGAACAGTTGCGCAGTGATCTGGGCGACCTGCGCGGCCAGGCCGCGACCTTGCGCAACCTCGCGACCGTGCGTTCGATCCAGGGCGACTTCGCCGGCGCGCGCGCGGCGCTCGACAAGGCCGGCGCGATCATCCGCCCGCTCGGCGACAGCGGTGCGATGGCCGACCTCGCCAACGACTCGGGCCTGCTGTTCGAGGAGCAAGGCAACTACCGCGAGGCGCTCGAGGCCTACCGACGCGCGCTCAACCTGCGCCAGTCCAGCGGCGATCCGCAACGGATCGGCGAGAGCCAGGTCAATGTCGGCTTCATCTACTACCAGATCGGCGAGTTCGACAACGCTCAAACCTATTCGGAACAGGCGATGGCGACCTACGCGAAGGTCGACGACCGCACCGGCACCGTCCACGCGCAGCAGAACCTCGGCATGATCGAGGTCGCGCGCGGCGACTGGAAGGCCGCTCGCGCCGCGCAGGAAGCGAGCCTGCGCACGGCCGAAGAACTGCAGATGGCCGAGGAAGGAACGATCAGCCACGCCGCGCTCGCCGAGCTCGACCAGCTCGAGGGCGACGGCAAGGCCGCGCTCGAACACGCCGCGCGTGCGCTCGCCGACTTCGAGAAGCGCGGTGACGTGCGCGGCGCCACCGAAATGAAACTGTTGGGCGCCACGACCCACGCGGCGCTCGGCGACTGGGCGGGCGCGGCGCAATCGATCGACGGACTCGACCCGACGAAGGTCGAGAACGGCGAACAGGCGAGCGTGCTGTCGGCACGCCGCGGAGAGATCGCGCTCGCCGGCGGCGACGCGGTCGCTGCACTCGCCGGAGCGGATACCGCGATCGCGCGCGCGCAGGAAACTCACGCGCTCGCCGCCGAACTCGGCGCGCGCCTGCTGCGCGCACGCGCGCTCGCGAAACTCGGTCGCGGTGCGGATGCGGTCCATGAACTGGCCGAGGCACGCGCCGGCGTCGCGCGCTACGCGAGCGTGCCGCTGCGCCTGCGGCTCGCGGAGGTGGAACTCGAACTCGGCGGCAACGACGACGCGACGACGTGGCGCGAGGCCCGCGCCCTGCTCGCACGCCTGCCGGCCTACGGACGGGCCTTCGCGATCCACGCGTTCGCCGCACGGCGCCTGGGCGGCGCGACCGCCGACGAGGCGCGCCGCGAAGCGCGCACGACCTATGCACGCGTACTCGCCAACGCTCCCGTGGCCAACCACGAGACGCTCGCCGCACTCGCGCAAACACTGGCCATCGAACCCGGGGCTGCCCGATGAACGACCGTTCGCGCCGGGCGCCTCCCCTCTTCGACGCGCCGGCAGCCGACATGCGCGAATTGCTCTCGCGCATGCGCGAGCAGCAGGAGCACCTGTTTTCCCAACTGCAGTCGAGCGAACAGCACTTCCGCCAGCTCGCACGCTCGGTCTGGCGCGTGCAGGAGGACGAGCGCCGGCGCCTCGCGCGCGACCTCCACGACGGCATCGGCCAGCACCTGACCGCATTGCGCCATCGTCTCGACGCTCTCGCGCGCGAGCACGGCGGCGCGGACAGTGCGCCACTGCGCGAGGCGATCGCCCTGTGCGAGATCGCGGTGGAGGAAACCCGCGCGATGTCGCGCCTGCTGCGCCCGCAGATCCTCGACGACATCGGCCTCGACGCCGCGTTGCGCTGGCTCGCGCGACAGACCGCGAGCGATGCCTGCGCGATCGAGGTCGACGTCGGGTCGCTGCCGGAACTCGACGAGAGCCTGGCGACCCTCGTGTTCCGCGTCGCGCAGGAGGCGCTCGCCAATGCGCACAAGCACGCGCGCGCGCGCAACGTCGTGCTGCGCCTCGCCGTGCGAGGCGATCGTCTGCAACTGCTCGTCGTCGACGACGGCATCGGATGCGACGTCGACGCCGCGCTCGACAAGTCGCGCAACGGCGACAGCACCGGCCTGGCCAGCATCGGCGAACGCGTGCGCCTGTTCGGGGGCGACCTCGCGCTGTCGTCGCGTGCTGGCGAAGGCTTCCAGTTGCGCGTGACGTTGCCGATCTCCGAAGCCGTGATCGCCGAAGGTACGTCCACATGAAGACGATCCGCGTGCTCGTCGCCGACGACCACACGATCCTGCGCGAGGGCCTCGTCGCGCTCATCGACGCGAGCGGCGACTGCCAGGTCGTCGCGCAGGCATCGGACGGGATCGAAACCGTCGAGCTCGCGCTGCGCCTTCGCCCCGACGTGATCGTGCTCGACATCTCGATGCCGAGGCTCAACGGCATCGAAGTCGTGCGGCGGCTGTCGCGCGAACTCGAATCCGCGCGCATCCTCGTGTTGACGATGCATGCCGAGGAGGAGTACGTGCTCCACGTCGTGCGCGCCGGCGCATCGGGTTTCCTGCTCAAGGACAGCGCGACGGGCGAACTGCTCAAGGCGGTACGCTCGCTCGCCGCGGGACGCGGCTATTTCGGCACGCACGCATCCGCGGTGCTCGCGCGACAGGTGCAAAGCCCGGGCAACGTGCTGGCCGATCCCTATCGCGACCTCACGACGCGCGAGCGCGAAGTGTTCCACCTGATCGCCGAGGGTCTCACCACGAAGGAGATCGCGCGCCAGCTCGGCACGTCGACGAAGACCGCGGAAAACCATCGCTTCCGCGTGCTCGACAAGCTCGAGGTACGCAACACCGCGGAGCTGATCCGCTACGCGGTGAGACACCGCCTGCTCGACTGAAGCTCGCGGCCTACTCGCAAGCGAGCGCGAGCGCCGACAGCTCGAATCCGTCGCTGAACAGGACGTCGGTCGAGTCGAAACGGTAGACGGCGCCGCTGTGGTCGTCGCCGGCAGCGTAGCCGGGGGCGGCCGTCGCGAGGCGGGCACCGTCGATCGCGACCGACCAGCCGGCCAGCGTCTCGGGCAATGGTGCAGCGAGGTCGGCGTCGGTCGTGGCGAACCATGATGCCGCGGAACCCGTGGTGCGATAGAGCACGGCACGCCCGCAAGCACCGAACGCGTATGGTGCACCAACGAGCAATCGGCTCGCGTCGATCGCGACCGACCAGCCGAAACGATCGCCGGAAACGCCGATCGGCGCGACGATGCGGGCGCGTTCGCTCCACGCGCTGCCGGAGCGTTCGAAGACGTGCGCGGCACCCGCGCGTGATTGCGCCATCGGCGCGCCGATGACCACCCGATCGCCCTTCATTGCGACCGCGAAGCCGAACGAATCGCCGTCCGCGAGGGAGGCAGGCACCAGCTTCGCCTGCTGCGACCAGGCCGCACCACCGCCGGTGAACACGTAGGCCGCCCCACGCGCGAAGCTCCCGGCCGTCGCACCCGGGGCGAGGGGCGCGCCGGCCACGATGGTGCCGGCGTCGATGGCGACCGAACGCCCGAAGGCGTCGCCCGCATGCGCATCGGCGGGCGTCAGGCGCGCGGTCTGGTTCCAGGCCGTTCCCGTCCGCGCGAATACGTAGACGGCACCCGCACGCGTGCCGGCGCGGTCGGCGCCGACGACGAGCGTGTCCGAGGCCAGTGCGAGCGCGATGCCGAAATGCTCGCCCGCGGCCCCCGCAGGCGCGATGCGCGCCTGCTGCAGCCAGTTGCCCGCGACACGCACGTACAGGTAGACCGCGCCCGGCGAAGCACCGGTCGCGGCGATCGCGAGCGTGTCGCCCGACATCGCCACCGCGGCACCGAAACGATCGCCGTCGGCGAGATCGCCCGGGGCGAGGCGCTGCGGCGACGCACACGCAATGCCGGAGCAATCGAACACGTACGCCGCGCCACGCGCCGCCGCCTCGCCCGGCGCGCCGCTCGCGACCTGGCCGGCATCGATGGCGACGCCGATGCCTCCCTCGTCGCCGGCTTGCGCCGACGGATTGACGAGCACGTCACGTTCGCTCGCGAGCGCCCCGTCGATCGCGGACGCGGCGGCGCCCGCTGCGAGCGCGCACGACAGGATCGCGGACGGGATTCTTCTCATGCCGCCGATTAGCGTCGGTCGGCGAAGCCGAGTCAAGTCGAGGCTGGGTGATTCACCTCAGCGCCGCGACGGAAGGTTCCGTCGCGGCGCCGGCCGCCTTCAGCGGTGGATCGCGATCGGCATGTGCAGCACGGGCTGCACCGCGTTGTCCGGCGTCAGCGTGACGTCGCCGTAGCTCCAGCCCGCCGGCAGCGTGGAGCCGTCGACCTGGATGCCGAACGAAGCCGTCGCGCCTGCGGCGATCGGCAGGCTCGGCGTCGCGGTCGTGACCGTTCCCGCGGGCAGGCCGGAGAAGGTGATCGTGTAGGTCTGGGCCGTCACGACCGGACTGCGCACCGAACGCGTGAACGTGCACGTCGTGGCGCAGTTCGCGCTGGTGAACTCGGCGAGGTTCAAGGTCGCGAGCGTGCCGCCGCTGCCGGGATTGGCGGCGAGGAAGTTCGCCGCGGATTCGTCGAGCACGAGACCCGCGAGTGCGGCGTGCGTGAGGTCGACGCGACCGGAACCGAGGTCCCACACGTTCACGCCGCTGCCGTCGGCGCGGATCAGGCCGTCGAGTTTCGCGGTCATGTTGAGCGCTGAACGCACTTCGGTCGGCGTCCAGTCGGGGTGCACCGCGCGCAGCAATGCGGCCGAGCCCGTCGTGTGCGGACTCGACATCGAAGTGCCGTTCTCGAGCGCGGTCGAGTTCGCGCCGCCCGCGGCCGCCGCGTACGAGGCGAGGATGTCGACGCCCGGCGCGGTGATGTTCGGCTTGACCAGGTACTGGCCGCTGTTCGCGAGCGGACCGCGCGAACTGAAGTCGGCGACGACGTCGCCGCGCTGCGGGAACGACGACGCCGGCAGCAGCAGCGACGCGATCGCCTGCGCGGGGTCGGTCTGGATCTGCGTCCACGCCGCATCCCAGTCGGCGCGCAGCATTGACCACGAGGTGGCACTCGCGCCGAGGTTGATGAAGTCGCGGTCGACGAAGATCACACCGATGGCACCGGCGGCGAGCGCATTCGTGCGCCGCGCGACGCTGCCGCAGTTGCTCGCGTTCTGGTCGAGCGCGAGCACCGCGATCGCGCCGAGTCGTGCCGGCGCGATCGGGCCGTCGAGGCCGTCGGCGAACACGAGGTCGGGGTCGGCCGGTGCTTCCGCGGTGAATGTATTCGCGGCGAATGTGCTGCAACCGTCGTTGCTGCCATCAGCGAAGCTCGGGCTGCGCACGATCGGAGCGGCGACGATGTCTTCGGTCGGCAGTGGCGGCGCCGCCGGGCGCAGCGGCAGGCCCTGCGTCCCCGGCGGGGGCGTACCCGGGCCGACGAGATCGAAGCGGAATGCGACGACGTTGTCCTTGGTCGACGCGGCGACCGTCTCGACCCACGGCTCGACGTGGTTCACCGAACCCGCGACCGGGCCGTCGTTGCCTGCCGAGGCGGCCACGAACACGCCCGCGCCGACCGCGTTGCGGAACGCGATCGACACCGAATCCGCCCACGGACTCACGCCACCGCTGATCGAGAAGTTGAGCACGTCGGCACCGTCGGCGACGGCCTGGTTGGTCGCTTGCGACGACGCGCTCGAGCTGCAGCCCGTGGTGCAGACCTTGTACGCGATCACGTTCGCGTGCGGCGCGACGCCCGAAACGAGGAACGTGCCACCGCCGAACGGCGCCTGCCAGTGGTTGCCGACGATCGTGCTCGCGGTGTGCGAGCCGTGGCCGTCGAGATCCTCGCCGCTGCGCGTCGCCGAGGTCGTGGTGAAGTTGTACATGCCGATCAGCTTGTCGTTGCAGCGGCCGGCATCGGCGTTCGGCGGGGTCGGCCCACACAGGCCGAGGTAGTTGCCGGCACCGTTCGGGTTCACGTGCGCGTAGCCGTCGGTCGGCCCGGTCGCGGCGAACGCCGGGCTTTGCCAGTTGATGCCGGTGTCGAGGTCGGCGACGACGATACCCTCGCCCTTGGTCGCGACACCGCCGCTCGCGGTGCCGTCCCAGATCGACGGTGCGCCGATGAACGCCGGACCGCGATCCGTGTCGAGCTCGAGCACGCGCTCGCGTTCGACCAGTTCGACGTCGGCTCGTTGCGCGATGCGCGCCGCTTCCGCATCGTCCAGGTCGACGATGATGCCATTGAGCGCATGCTGCATCTTCGCGACGACGTCGAGCGAACGACCGAGCGTGCGCTCGAGGTCGGCGACGAACGCGCCCTGGCGCTGCTGCAGGTAGTCGACGTAGGCGAGCGCCTCTGGCGAGCGAAGGTCGGGCCGGCCGGCCTTGCGGCCGAGTGCGACGTGTGGCGGCGCGGCGAAGCCGGGCGTGCCGCCGTGGTACGTCGCGACCGGCTCGCCCCGCAGCAGGATCGTGTACGGCACGCGATCGGTGGTCGAGCCATCGGCGCCATGGAGCGGCGCGCAGACAGCGGTCGCGAGCGCGAAGCCGACGGCGGCCGCGAGCGGCCGGAAGCGCGCCCGGTACGGGCGAACGTCGTGACGCATGGTGATTCCCCAGGATCGTGGCGCGTTGCGCCGGAACGGCGAGCATAGCCGCCGCGCGCCGCGCGCGCGTGCGACCGTGGACTCAGAACATATGCTTCTCGATGCCGAGTTCGGCGAGGATCTTGCTCGCGATCTCCTCGATCGACGTGTGCGTGGTGTTCTGCACCGGGATCGCGTCGCGGCGGAACAGCTTGTCCGCCTGCTCGAGCTCCCAGCGGCACTGCCTGATCTCCGCGTACTGGCTGCCCGGGCGGCGCGCCTGCCGCACCTGGGCGAGACGCTGCGGCTCGATCGTCAGGCCGTACAGGCGCGCGCGGTACGGCAGCAGGCGCCTGGGCAGCTCGAGTCGCTCGAGGTCTTCCTCGGTCAGCGGGTAGTTCGCCGCGCGCACGCCGTAGTGCAACGCCATGTACAGGCAGGTCGGCGTCTTGCCGACGCGCGACACGCCGACGAGGATGACGTCGGCGTCGCCGTAGTTCACGTCGATGCCGTCGTCGTGGCTGAGCGCGTAGTTGGTCGCGTTGATGCGCGCCTCGTACTCGGTGAAGTCGGTGAGGCCATGGGCCTTGCCGACGCGCGGCGAGCGCATCGTGCCGAGTTCCGCCTCGAGCGGCCCGAGGAACGGCGCGAACACGTCGAGCATGAGCGCCCCGCTCTCGGCGACGATGTCGCTGAGCTTCTTGTCCATGATCGTGTTGACGACGATCGGCCGCGCGCCGCTCTGCGCGTAGGCGGTGCGGATGCGCACGGTCGCCGCGCGTGCCTTGTCCTCGCCGTCGACGAACGGGATGCGGTAGGTGTCGAATTCGACCGAGTCGAACTGGGTGAGCACGCTGTGGCCGATCGTTTCGGCGGTGATGCCGGTACCGTCGGAGACGTAGAAGATCGTGCGGCGCATGGGGCTCCCGGGGCGTCCTTCGCGGGCGAGTCTACGGGAAGCGGCCGGCTTTTCCGCGCCCGGCACGCCCGCAGGCCACGGCAGCAGCCGCATCCCCCCGTTCCGGCTTGCCGGAACCGCGGCAAAGCCCGAAAATTGCGCACTGCCGCAAACCGGCCTTCTCTTCCCACGGAGTAATCCCCTTGAGCGACCTGGTCCTTTGGCTCGATGAGCTGCGCATGTCCGATCTCGGCAAGGTCGGCGGCAAGAACGCCTCGCTCGGCGAGATGATCGGCAACCTCGCCAAGCTCGGCGTGTCGGTGCCGGGCGGCTTCGCGACGACCGCGCAGGCGTTCCAGTCCTACCTCGAGAAGAGCGGGCTCGCGCGCCGCATCCAGGATCGCCTCGCCACGCTCGACGTCGAGGACGTCGACGCGCTGGTCAAGGCCGGCACCGAGATCCGCCGCTGGATCGTCGACACCGCGCTGCCGGCCGACCTCGACCAGGCGATCCGCGACGCCTACGCCAAGCTCTGCAAGGACGCGGGCGCCGCCGACGTGTCGGTCGCGGTGCGCTCGTCGGCGACCGCCGAGGATCTGCCCGACGCGTCGTTCGCGGGCCAGCAGGAAACCTTCCTCAACGTCTCGGGCATCGAGGACGTGCTGCACAAGGTCAAGGAAGTGTTCGCCTCGCTCTACAACGACCGCGCGATCGCCTACCGCGTGCACCACGGCTTCAAGCACGAGGACGTGTTCCTCTCCGCCGGCGTGCAGCTCATGGTGCGTTCCGACGTCGGCGCGTCCGGCGTGCTGTTCACCCTCGACACCGAGTCGGGCTTCCGCGACGCGGTGTTCGTCACCGCGAGCTACGGCCTCGGCGAGATGGTCGTGCAGGGCGCGGTCAATCCGGACGAGTTCTACGTCTACAAGCCGACCCTCGCGCAGGGCAAGCCGGCGATCCTGCGCCGGCAGATCGGCTCCAAGCAGCAACAGATGGTCTACTCGAAGAAGCCGGGCGAGCGCGTGACGATCGAGGAGACCTCGCACGCGGACCGCGCGCGCTTCTGCATCAGCGACGAGGACGTGCACGAGCTCGCGCGCCAGGCGCTGATCATCGAGAAGCACTACGACCGCCCGATGGACATCGAGTGGGGCAAGGACGGCCACACCGGCAAGATCTACATCCTGCAGGCGCGCCCGGAGACGGTGAAGTCGCGCGCACGCGCGACGCAGATCGAACGCTTCCAGCTCAAGGCGCGCGGCAAGGTGCTCGCCGAAGGCCGCTCGATCGGCCAGAAGATCGGCGCCGGAAAGGCGCGCGTGATCCGCTCGATCAAGGACATGAACCGCGTCGAGCCCGGCGACGTGCTCGTCGCCGACATGACCGATCCCGATTGGGAACCGGTGATGAAGCGCGCCGCCGCGATCGTCACCAACCGCGGCGGACGCACCTGCCACGCGGCGATCATCGCGCGCGAACTCGGCGTGCCCGCGGTGGTCGGCACCGGCAACGCGCTCGACGCGATCACCGACGGCCAGGAAGTGACGATCTCGTGTGCCGAGGGCGACACCGGCTTCATCTACGAAGGCCGCCTCGAATTCGACCGCGTCACCGCCGACCTCGGCGCGATGCCGCCGGCACCGCTGAAGATCATGATGAACGTCGCGAACCCCGAGCGCGCGTTCGACTTCGCGATGCTGCCGAACGCGGGCGTCGGCCTCGCCCGCCTCGAGATG
>Ga0105239_10005496_pt1 | contig 14855 bp, 10 predicted proteins | sample KBSC44metaG_FD_92761 | JGI IMG/M metagenome (GOLD analysis project Ga0105239, IMG submission 92761) | Corn rhizosphere microbial communities from Kellogg Biological Station, Michigan, USA - KBS C4-4 metaG | ecosystem: Host-associated > Plants > Roots > Rhizosphere > Soil | place: Michigan, USA... | reverse complement strand
CACGCCCCTCACGGGCGTGGAGGAAGTCACCGAGGAAGACGATGCGCGATGCGCCGGTGCGAGAGAGCGCCGCGTCGAGTCGCGTGAGTGAGCCGGTCGTTGTCCCGCGCGGTACCGGGACGCCGGCCGCGCGAAACGCCGCCGCTTTGCCGAAGTGTGGGTCGGCGATGAGCAGCGTTCGCGTGCGCTCCCAGTACGCGGCACGCTCGGCCAACAACGTCACGCGGTCGCCGCCGATGTCCACCACGGCGGCGTGTTCTGGTGTCTGCCCGATCATCCGGCAGCCTTCTCCAGCGCGAGCTGCATGCGGCGAATCCGGTCCGCCAGAAGCTCCGACGACACTTTCTCGCGGTTGCGGTCCACCACGAGCGGGAACCCGAACGGCGTGACACGCTTCGGGTGCCTAACGATAACGCTGGACTGGAACAGACGGCGAAGCGTTGCGCCAAGCCTCGTACTCTCGAGCTGTCGCTCGAGCACCTCCCGTGCGGCCTGGGACAGGAGCAGGTTGCCGGGATCGTACTGTCGAAGCACGTCGAAGAAGAGACTGCTGGACATCTGCAGCTGGCGGGCGGTCTTCCCTGCCCTCGGGAACCCGGGAAACACGAGGCCCGCGACGCGAGCCAGCTCGCGGAACTGTCGCCGCGCCATCTCCGTCGCGTTGAGCGCGGCCTGAATGTCCTCGACGAGGTTGTCGGGACTGAAGAGCTGTCCCTCGAGCGCGGCGGCGATTGGGGGCTCGGTGGGTGACACGAGCTCGAACCCGTAGTCGTTCGACGCCATCGAAAACGTGATCGGGGCATGCCGGGCAAGCCGGTAGGCGCATAACGCGGACAATCCTTCGTGCACGAGGCGCCCCTCGAATGGGTACACGAACAGGTGCCACCCTTCGCGCGACTTCACTTGCTCGATGAGCAGTTCGTCGGGCGCCGGGATGTGCGACCATTTTCGCTGCACGGCGAACAGCGGCTGGAGCGCCGCCATCTCCGGGCCGCGTACGACACCCCGTCCTGCCTCGCCGAACCGGGCCCGCAGAAGCTCCGCGAGCTGTCCAGACATGGGCAATCGGCTGCCCGCCCAGCGAGGGACGGCGCCTTTGCCGTTAGGCGCGCGCCGCACCCAGGCCTTCATGTCCCGAACGCGCACGAACTCGAGCGGCGTGCCGGCGAACACGAATCGATCGCCCGGTTTGAGGCGCGCCACGAACGATTCCTCCACCGAGCCGAGCGAATCGCCGCGCAGGTAGGCGACGCCGATCTGGGCGTCCCCGACGATCGTGCCGATCGACATCCGGTGACGGCGTGCGATCTCATCGTTCGTGACCACGTACCGACCGCCGACGAGTGTGATCCGCGCGTACTCCGGATAAGCCCGCAGCGCATCGCCACCGGACGTCAGAAACTCGAGCACCCACGCCCACTCGGCATCGGTCAGGCCGGCGTAGGCACGCGTGGATCGCACCTCGCCTAACAACTCCTCCGCAACGAAGCCACCGCCCAGCGCGACGGTGACGACGTGTTGGGCGAGCACGTCGAGCGGGCGCTCCATTGGCAATCGCGCCTCGAGCAGGCCCTGCTCCACACCATCGCGCGCGGCGGCGACTTCGACGAGCTCCAGCGCGTTGGTCGGTGCGCAAGTGACGCGGCTCGTCGCGCCCGGACGGTGTCCGCTTCGTCCCGCTCGCTGAAGGAGTCGCGCGACGCCTTTCGGGCTGCCGATCTGCAATACGCGATCGACGGGCGAGAAGTCCACCCCGAGGTCGAGTGACGACGTCGCGACCACGCATCGGAGCTTGCCGGTGCGCAGCCCATTCTCGACCCATTCGCGGCGCTTGCGGTCCAGCGACCCGTGGTGCAGCGCGATCGCGCCGGCCCAGTCCGGCCGTGCGGAGAGGATGGCCTGGTACCACGTCTCCGTCTGTGACCTCGTGTTCGTGAACACGATGGCGCTCGCCGCCTCCTCGAGCGCGGCGACGACCTGCGGCACCATCGGCGTGCCCAGGTGGCCGGCCCAGGGGAAGCGTTCGATCACCGGGGGAATCAGGGCGTCGATCACGACATCCTTGGGGTCGACGCCACGCACGATGCGCGGCGGCCGGTGCTGCCTAACGCCGAGCAACGCGTCGGCGGCGTCACCGAGGTTGCCGATCGTGGCGGATAGCCCCCAGGTGCGGACCGAGGGCTGGTGAAACCGAAGCCGGGCGAGCGCGAGCTCCACGAGCACACCGCGCTTTGTCCCCATGAGCTCGTGCCACTCATCGACGACGACGAGTCGTAGATCAGTGAAGATGTCGGGAGCGTCGTTGCGCGCGAGCAGCAGCGCGAGCGACTCGGGCGTCGTGATGAGCGCAGTCGGAAGTCGGCGACGCTGTCGGGCGCGAACCGCGGCGGACGTGTCGCCGGTTCGGGACTCGAGCGACCAGGGGATCCCGAGCTCGTCCAGCGGCTGCCGAAGTGCTTCCTCGGTGTCCGCGGCGAGCGCGCGGAGTGGCGTGATCCAGAGAACACGCAGCGGTGGCGTGCGGTCGCGGCGAGGTTTTTGAGCGTGCGACGTCACGCTGCTCATCCACTCCGCGAGCGGACCGCCCCAGGCGGCGAGGGTCTTCCCCGTTCCGGTCGCCGCGTGCACGAGCCCGCTCTCGCCCGAGCGATAGGCGTCCCACACCTCGCGCTGGAAGGCGAACGGCGTCCAGCCACGGGACGCGAACCAGTCGTCAAGGACGTTCATTCCGGCCATCTCTTGCATCTGGATCGGGACGCCTTTGTGAAGCGGGATCGCGGATAGACGCCGAAACGGCACGGACACACGCGGATCGCTCCTCGGCATGTACGTCGCCGTCCCCAACGAGCCCCTTTTTGAATGGACTGCCTCGGGACGCTGTGCTGTGGCCTCCCGAGGCTGGTGAACAAAGAATCCTGGCCGCTTGTGCGAGAGGCCTGCGCCCACATGGAGCGATCCGCGTAATCGCCGTTCCACGATCCGCGTTCATCCGCGCTCCCGCTTTTGCGGAGTCTTGACGGAAAGCGATGCCGGAGATCACAAGGCCAGCAAGGCCCGAAGCGTCGCGATCGTGTCCGCCTCCTCGGGGCGCTTGTCGGTTCGCCAGCGGAGAATTCGCGGGAATCGTACGGCCACTCCGGACTTGTGTCGCGTGGATGCCTGAATTCCCTCGAAGCCAAGCTCGAAGACGTGCACGGGCTTCACGTGCCTAACGGGCCCGAACTTTTCGACCGTGTTCGCGCGAATCCACCGATCGAGGTCGCGGATCTCCTCATCCGTGAGCCCCGAGTACGCCTTGGCGAACGGTACCAGCACGCCATCATCCCAGACCGCAAACGTGTAATCGGTGTTGAGCGACGCGCGACGACCGTGGCCGGCCTGCGCATAGATCATCACCGCGTCCACCGTGAACGGCTGCACCTTCCACTTCCACCACCCGCCCTTCCGGCGTCCCACGCCGTACGCGCTATCCATCCGTTTGAGCATGAGCCCTTCCGCCGACTGCTCGCGCGCACTCGCGTAGGCCGAGCGAGCCTCGGCCCAGCTCGCGAATGGCACCACGGGAGACGGGATGAACGCCGCGCTTCTCGATGCCGAGATCACGTCCGTCAGCATCGCGCGGCGACGAGCCAGCGGCTCGCTCCGGACGTCACGACACGCCACCTCCAGGAGGTCGTACGCGACCAGCACGACCGGCACGTCGGTCAGGATCGACCCGCCTAACGACTTGCGGCCGATTCGGCGCTGCAACTGCGCGAACGCCAGCGGCGTTCCATCCTTCCACGGCATGATCTCGCCATCGAGAACCGTGCCGTCGGGAAGAAAGTCCGCTGCGCCGGCGATCTCCGGATAGCGCTCCGTCACCAGCTCCTCGCCACGGGACCAGATGAACGTCTTGCCGTCTCGCCGAATGACCTGCGCCCGAATGCCATCCCACTTCCACTCGGCTTGCCATTCCGCGGGAGACCCCAGCGCCTCGACGTCCTCCTCGAGCGGGTACGCGAGAAAGAAGGGGTACGGCCGCGAGATGTCCGCGTCCGATGTCTCGCTGGCCGAAAGCGATGCGAAGGACTCGGCGCGCGGCACCCAGGTGCCGCTCAACCGGTGCGCGATCACACCCTCGGCTACACCCGTCGCCTTCGCGAGCGCCCGAACGACGAGCTGCTGGGACACACCAACGCGAAAACCGCCGGTGATGAGCTTGTTCCAGATGAACCGCTCGGTGCCGCCCAGCTCCCGCCAGCACTGCACGACGCTCGCGCGCTGTTCCTCCTCGCCCCTGGTGGCGAGAGGGAGCAGGCGCTCTGTGATCCATCGGTGCAGCGGAAGGTCGGCCGTGCTCTCCCGGTCGGGCAGCAGAAGCGACATCGCCTCGGCGAGGTCGCCGACAGCGTCGTAACACTCTCTGAACAGCCACTCTGGAACCGCAGCCTCATCCATGGCCCACGCAGCCAGGCGCCTAACGGGAATCAAGCGCTTCGGGCGTCCACCGCTCAGGAACCAGACGGCCCAGGCGGCGTCCGCCGGCTCGGCCGACCGAAAGTACCCGACCATCGCGTCGATTTTCTCGTTCGTACGCGTCGTCTCGTCGATTGTCGCGAACAGCAGCGCGAACCGCTTCACGCCGTGATCTCCTCGCCAGGAACTTCGACAGGATCCGTATCTTCCTCTCCCTTCCACTGGCTCGCGACCGCTCGTGCATCGACCCCTCGCTCCGAGAGCCACCTAACGAGTGGCTCCCGCGTGCCATGGGTGACCCACACACGCTCGGCCCCCGTCGCCTCGATCGTCGCCAGCAGCGACGGCCAGTCGACATGATCGGAGAGTACGAAGCCGCGATCGACCGCACGACGACGCCGCGCACCGCGGACCCGCATCCAGCCGGACGCGAACCCGGTCGAGATCGTGCCGAATCGCCTGACCCACAAACTCCCGGCGGCCGATGGCGGGGCGACAATGAGACTCCCGGCAAAGTCGTGTCCACGCGGCATTTCGCTCGCGTACCGCGTGTCCGCCAGCCTGACACCCGTGTGGCGATAGTCTCGGTTGAGGCGTTCGACCGCGCCGTGCGTGTAGATGGGTCCCACGTCGGCGCCCGCCAGGCCGGCGAGCAGCCGCTGGGCTTTGCCCAGCGCGTAACCGAACAGGAGAGACGCCCGCCCATGGTCGCGGTTGGATCGCCACCAGGCGCGCATCGCGTCGAAGACCTCGGAATCCGGCGGCCACCGGTAGATCGGCAGTCCGAACGTGCTCTCGGTGATGAACGTGTGACACCGCACGAGCTCGAACGGCGTGCACGTGGGGTCGGGCTGCGTCTTGTAGTCGCCGGACGCGACCCACACCTCGCCATGATGCTCGACACGCACCTGGGCCGACCCGAGAATGTGTCCGGCGGGGTGGAGCGAGACGCGGACGCCGTTGACGTCGATGGCTTCGCCGTAGTCGACAGCGCGAATGGTCGCGCCAAGGCCCAGGCGGGTGCGAAGCACCGCGGCGCCTTCGCGGGAGCTGAGATAACGGTCTGACCCCCACCGGGCGTGGTCACCGTGCGCGTGCGTGATGACCGCGCGCTCGACCGATTGCCACGGGTCGATGTAGAAATCGCCCGCCTCGCAGTACAGGCCGCGCTCGGCCAGTCTGAGCAGCGTCATACGGCTAAACTTGTCCGGATGAAACTGCTCGTGCTCGGCGCGTCAGGCGCCACGGGAGGATGGCTGACTCGGATGGCGGCACAGGCGGGTCACGAGGTAATGGCGCTCGTGAGGCCGGGCGCCACGTTCGTGCCACGGCCGAACGTGCGTGAGGTGCGTGGCGAGGTTCTCGATGCGGCAACGCTCGCGGCGGCCCTCGACGGACAGAACGCGATCGCGTGCTGTCTGGGGATCCGCCGGACAGGTAAGGCGCCGTGGTCAGCGCTCTTGTCGCCGCCGGACCTCATGACGCGTGTCGCCAGTCTGCTCGTGTCCGCCATGCCGCGCGCCGGCGTGCGACGCGTGGTCGCGATCAGCGCGGGCGGTGTGGCCGAGAGCATCACGCAGTGCACCGGTGTGATCCGATGGCTGGCGGGCGCAGGGAATGTCGGGGTCGCTTATCGGGACCTGGCGGACATGGAACGCCAGCTGTCGGCGAGCCGCCTCGATTGGCTCGCGGTGCGACCGGTGACGCTCATGAACGGCGGTCCTACCGGACTCGCTCGCAAGGTGGACCGCTATGGTTTGTTCTCGATCGTGCGGCGGTCGGACGTGGCGGCGTGGATGCTTGGCGCCCTTTCGCGGCCGACACCGTATGTCGAGCAGACTGTTTTGTTGGGAACATTCATTCGGAATCGAGAATAGTGGGACCGGGAACGGGGAACAGTGACTCAGCGCGGAGCCTCGGTTCCCTGTTCCCGGTTCCCTCCGTCGCCCGCCGCCCGTCCCCCACCGCCCGTTTCCGGCGCGCCGCTTGCTCCGATTCATTGGAAATGCCCGAACAGAACCACAGCGGTCGCTCGACACCCGGTAACGGACACGAGAGACCGCGCGCAGAGCGCATGGGTGCGACGGAGCAGCCGTCCGGCACCGACAGGCGTGCCGCGCTCGCTGCGCTGGCTGCGAGTGAAGCGCGGTATCGTCTTGCCGTCGATGCGGCGCGACTCGGGACGTGGGCGTGGGACGTCCAGACCGACATCGCGTCGTTCGACGATCGCGTGCGCGAGCTCCTCGGGCTGAGCGACGAGAACGCGCGATCGCGCGCGAGCATCATCGAATCGCGCGTCCATCCCGACGACCGGGAGCGACTCAACGCTGGTCTGATGCGCGCGGCCGACCCGACCGGCGACGGGCGCTTTCAGGGCGAATATCGCATCGAGCACCCCGATGGCGGGGAGCGTTGGATCCTCGCGCTCGCGCGGATGCACTTCTCCCAGGAAGGCGAGGGACGACGTGCGGCGCAGCTCATCGGGACGGTTCTCGACATCACCGATCAGAAGCGCGCCGAAGCGCGCCAGCGGCTGCTCGCGAGGCTTGGCGCCGAGCTGCTCGTCACGGCGGATGAGAACGTGGCGTTGCAGCAGCTCGTGGACGCGGCCGTCAGCGATCTCGCGGACTGGGCGATCGTCGATGTCGTCGATGTGAATGGCAAGGCACGTCGAGCCGCCATGGCCCACGCTGACCCGGCGAAGCTGGGCGTCATGCGGGAGCTTGCCGATCGGTATCCGCCGGACCCGGCGCACCCCACGCTCGGTCGTGAGGCGCTGGCGATGCGTCGTCCGCAGCTCTACGCGCAGCTCGACGACGCGTTCCTCGGCGCGATCACTCGCGACGCGGAGCACGAGCGTCTCGCCCGCGCGATCGGCATGCGCTCCGCGATGGTCGTGCCGCTGCAGACCAGAGAGGGGCCGTTTGGCATCGCGGCGTTCGGGTCCGACCGCCGATCGTTCACCGCGGACGATCTACTTGTCGCCGAGGAGATCGGGCGCCGCGCGTCGCTGGCGGTAGAGAACGCGAGGCTCGTCGCGGACGCCAAGCGCGCGCAGGCCGCGGCGGAGCGCGCCGCCAACCGAACGGCTCGGCTCCAGGCGCTGAGCGCCGCGCTGGCATCGGCGCTCGCGCCTAACGACGTGGTGACCGCGTCCGTGCGCGAGGGAATCGCCGCCATCGGCGCGGACGCGGCGGTGCTCGTGCTCCTCGATCCGACAGGGACGACGCTCGAGATCATGGAAGCAATCGGATACGACCGCGCGACCATCGACCGATGGCGGCGGTTCCCGGTCGATACCAGGGTCCCGGTGGCCGACGCGGTTCGCTCGGGCGAGCTCGTGGTCCTGGAAACACCAAGTGACCGAGAGCGCCTGTATGCGGGGATCGATAACGGGCGGCCGCTGACCTATCCGGCTTCGATCTCGGTTCCGCTGGAAGCGGAGGGTCGCAGCTTCGGTGCGTTAGGCCTGAGCTTCCACGAGCCGATCCGGGTCACGCCGGAGGACCGCGAGCTCCTCCTGGCCGTCGCGCGGCAATGTGCCCAGGCGCTGCGGCGCGCCGTGCTGTACGACGCCGAGGGCGTCGCACGCGCATCGGCCGAGGAGGCCGGGCGGCGACTCAAGTTTCTCGCCGACGCCAGTGCGGCGCTCGCATCGCTCGACTACGAGACGACGCTGCAGCGGGTGGCGCAGCTCGCGGTGCCGTCGTTCGCCGACTTCGTCATGATCGACCTGCTCGACGAGACCGGGGCAATACAACGGGTGGGGTACACACATCGCGATCCGGCGAAGGCCGCGCTGCTCGAGCAGACGGCACGCTTCTATCCGAGCGCGAGCCACGACGATCACCCGTCGCGCGAGGCACTCGAGAAAGGGGAGCCCCTCCTCGTCTCGGAGATCGATGACGAGTGGATCCAGCGCCTGGCTCGAAACCCGGAGCACCTGGCAGTCGTTCGCGCACTGCATCCCGTGTCGGCGATCATGGCCCCGCTATCGGCGCGGGGACACACGTTAGGCCTCATGACGTTCGCGTGCTCGGCATCGGGGCGCCGGTATGATGCGGAGGACGTCTCGCTGGCCGGCGAGGTCGCGCAGCGGGCGGCGGTCGCCGTGGACAATGCCCGGCTGTATCGCGAGAGCGAGGTCGCGCGCTACGACGCCGAGGCAGCGAGCCGGGCCAAGGGCCAGTTTCTCGCCGTCATGAGCCACGAGCTGCGGACGCCGCTCAACGCGATCCTCGGCTACAGCGAGCTGGTGGAGATGGGCGTTCACGGCCCGGTCTCGGACGCGCAGCGGGAGGCGATGGCGCGGATTCGGCGGAGCGGTCAACACCTGTTGTCGCTCGTGAACAACGTGCTGAATCTCGAGCGGTCGGAGGCGAACGGTCTCGAGACCGAGTTCTCGACGCTCGAGGTCGCGCAGCTGTTCGAGGACGCGAGCACGTTGACGCGTCCACAGGCGGAGGCCAAGGGGATCACGCTGTCGGTCCAGGAGGCGCCGCGCGGGCTGAGCGTGCTCGGCGAGCGGGACAAGGCAAGCCAGGTGCTGGTGAATCTGTTGTCGAATGCGGTGAAGTTCACGCCGTCGGGTGGGCGGATCGACGTGGCCTACGAGGCGAGTGACGACGCGGTGACGCTTCGCGTGTCGGATTCGGGGCCGGGGATTCCGGCAGACTCGTTGAACCGGATCTTCGAGCCGTTCGTGCAGCTGGATACGGGCCTAACGAGGCGAGCCGAGGGTGCCGGGCTGGGGCTGGCGATCAGCCGCCGGCTGGCGCGACTCATGGGCGGCGACCTGACGGTGGCGAGCGAAGTAGGCCGGGGGTCCACTTTTTCGTTTACGCTCGTTAGGGTTGCTTGACTGGGGACTTAGGGACTGGGGACTGGGGACTCGGCCGGGATGCCGTTAACACCGAGGAGCCCTCCGGACGCGCTAATAGCTTCCCGGCCGAGTCCCCAGTCCCTAGTCCCCAGTCCCCTGGTGCGGCTCCTTGTGGATCGGATCGACCCAGTACACGGTCTCCGGTTCCTCGACTGCGGGAATGTCGAGATTGACCACGATCGCTTCCTGGTCGCTCCGCACCAGCACGCACTCGAGCGGTTCGTCGGGCGCTGCGTTGATCTCCTGGTGCGGCACGTACGGCGGCACGTAGATGAAGTCGCCTGGACCGGCCTCGGCGACGTACTCCAGGTGGTCGCCCCAGCGCATCCGGGCACGGCCGCGCAGCACGTAGATCACGCTCTCCAGCGCACCGTGGTGGTGCGCGCCGGTCTTGGCGTCGGGTTTGATCGTGACCGTGCCCGCCCAGATCTTCTGCGCGCCCGTGCGCGCGTACGTGATCGCGGCCGCACGCGTCATCCCCATCGTTTGCGGCGTGTTCGTGTCCAGCTCATTCGCGTGCACGATCCGTACGCCGTGGTGCTTCCAGTCGTGATGCGATTCCATGTCCGTAGCGCTCATCTCTGTTTGTAGACCACGCCGCCCTTCATCACGAACGTCACCTGCTCGAGCTCGCGAATGTTCGTGAGCGGGTCGCCGCTCACCGCCACGATGTCCGCGAACCGGCCTGGCTGAACCGAACCCACGCGATCCGACCAGCCGAGCAGGTCGGCGGCATTGACCGTCGCGGTCTGGATCGCCTGCATTGGCGTCAGGCCCCACTCCACCATCTTCGCGAACTGCTTGCCGTTCCAGCCGTGCGGGTAGACGCCCGCGTCGGTGCCGAACGCGAGCTTCACACCGGCCTGCGCCGCCTTACGGAAGTTCTCCCGCTGCGTGCGCCCAACCCCCGCTTCCTTGTCGAGAATCTTTTTTGGGTACCCGAGCCGCTTGTACTCGCTCACGATGTAATCGTCGTTGTAGATGTCCATCACGAGGTAGGTGCCGCGGGCCTTGGCGAGGGCAATGCCTTCGTCATCGATGAGGCTCGCGTGCTCCACCGATGCCACGCCCGCCCTGATCGCGCGCTTGATCGCCTCGGCGCCGTGCGCGTGGGCGGCGACCTTGCGTCCCCACATCGCCGCCTCGTCGACCACGGCGTTCATCTCCTCCTGCGAGTACTGCGGCGCGCCCACCGATTCCTCCTCGGAGAGCACGCCGGCCGACGCGATCATCTTGATGACGTCGGCGCCGTTCTTCACCTCGAACCTAACGAGCTTCCGGATCTCGTCCACGCCGTCCGCGACGCCGGAGAACGTCCCGAACCTGAGGTAGGGAGAGAAGCCGCTCAGATCGTTGTGGCCGCCGGTGGACCCGATCGCCAGTGTCGCCGCCTGGATTCGCGGCCCTGGAATGTCGCCACGATTGATCGCATTCCTCAGCGCGACGTCGATGAATTCCGCGGACCCGACATCGCGGATCGTCGTGAAACCCGCATCGAGCGTGCGCTTGGCGTAGACGTGCGCGGTCACGGCCTCGTCGATCGGACTGCGTCGGAAGATTTCCTCGTAATAGTCCATCGGCGGCGCTGTGACGTGCGTATGGCAGTCGATGAATCCGGGCAGCACCGTCGACCGGCTGAGATCGATCACGCGCGCGTTCGCGGGAATCGTTAGGCCCGGTCCGACGGCGGTGATGCGGTCGCCGTCGATGAGGATGACGGCGTTCGAGATTGGCGGACCTCCGCGGCCGTCGATCAGACGACCGGCGCGAATCGCGATGTGTGTTGTGCTGTCGGCCTTCTGTGCGGCGGCCGGCGTGGCGACGACGCAAGACGCGAGCGCGAGTGCGGCGAGGTGTGTCCGCATGAGCAAGAAGGAGTGGATGACCGAGATCTCGAAACGCTCAACCTGACGTAGCGAGATGCGGCGTGCAAGAATCCGATGGCAGCCATCCGGCTCGCGCGGTCTAAAGTGAGGAGTGAACTCTTGCCGCGACTCTTGCTCGCCGAGCAGATTATGGCCATGCCCGCGCACGCACCACACCGTCCGTGGACGGAAGAGGAATTCTACGCGGCGCGAGACGCCGCGCCGCCCGGCGAGCGGTGGGAGTTGGTTGACGGCGAGGTGCTGGTGACACCGTCGCCGCACTGGCTGCACCAGCGTATCGTCGGACGCCTCTACGTGCTGCTCGATGCATACGTTCGTCCGCGTGGCTTCGGCGAAGTCTTCGCGTCGCCGCTGGACGTAAAGCTTCAGCCGGGCCTGGTGCTTCAGCCAGACTTGCTCGTAGTGCCGTCGGGGGAACTTCGCCGGCGCTCGGACACTGTGAAGCGGCTTCTGCTCGCAGCGGAGGTCGTCTCTCCAAGCTCCGCCCGCTACGACCGCGTCACCAAGCGTCCGCACTACCAACGCAATCGCGTCTCGGAGTACTGGATCGTCGACGACATGTCGCGGACTATCGAGCGCTGGACGCCTGACGACGACCGGCCAGAGCTCCTCGCAGAGCAGCTCACCTGGCATCCGTCAGGTGTGAGTGAGCCGTTCGGGCTCGACATAGTCCAGTTCTTCAAGGACGTCGCGGCTGAAGACTGACCGCCCGAACGGCGCAGGGGCGATCTTTGGGATTGGCGACTTTCGGGACTGGCGCCGTTTCGCCAGTGCGCCGTTAGGTGGACACAACCCCACATGGCCGGTATGATCTCCGTCATCGCCCCCTTAGCGGAGTCTCGGAATGCCCCGCCTACGTCTCTCCGTCGCCCTCCTCGCGGTCACCGCGGCCACACTCGGTGCGCAGGAGAAGAAAGCCGACACCCTCCTCACCGTCGACAAGTATCTCGACTTCGAACAGGTCGGTGAACCACGGGTCTCGCCCGATGGGTCCCAGATCATCTACACCCGACGGTGGGTGAACAAGCTCGAGGACAAGTTCGAGTCGTCGCTCTGGATCATGAACGTCGACGGCTCGAAGAACCGCTTCCTCACCACGGGTGGCAGCGCCGTGTGGTCGCCCGACGGGACGCGCATTGCGTACCTCGCCGACGGGAAGCCGTCCGGCACGCAGATCTTCGTCAGGTGGATGGACGCCGAAGGCGCCACCTCGCAGGTCACCACGCTCAGCGACGGACCGGCGGACATCCGCTGGTCGCCTGACGGTAAGTGGATCGGATTCAGCTCGGTCGTTCCGAAGAACGTGGCGTGGCGGATCGACATGCCCGAGGCGCCGAAGGACGCGAAATGGACCGCCAACCCGCGCATCGTCCAGTCGATGCACTTCCGGCAGGACCGCCGCGGTTACATGGACCCGGGATTCCGCCACCTCTTCATCGTTCCCGCCGACGGTGGTACGCCGCGCCAGATCTCCAAGGGCGACTTCAACCTCGGGGCGCGATTCGACGGACTCGATGGCGCGGTCGGCTGGGACTGGATGCCCGATGGCAAGACGATCATCGCCGACGGGCTCGCGGACAGCACGGGCGACATGAACTACCGCAACTCGAACCTCTACTCGATCGACGTCGCCACGGGCGCAATGAAACGGCTCGGTTCCGCCGACGGCCTGTGGTCGTCGCCGGCCGTGTCGCCCGACGGCAAGCACATCGCCTACAGCGGCTACTCACAGGTCAAGGATAGCTACCACACCGCCGAGCTCTATCTCATGAACGCGGACGGCAGTGGGGCGAAGAAGTGGTCCGGGGACCTCGATCGCGACGTCGGCGACATCACGTGGGCCCCCGACGGCAGCGGCGTGTATTTCATGGTCGCCGACAGCGGGACGTCGAACCTGTACTTCGCGCCTAACGCTGGAGCGCCGCACGTCGTCACGACGGGAACCCACCAGCTCAACGGATTCTCGCTCTCGAAGAGCGGCAAGGCGGCCGCGATCCGGAGCGGCTATCAGACGCCGGCCGACGTCGTCCGCATTGCCCTGGCGCGCACCGGTCCGGCAGAGATCACGCAGCTCACTCACGTGAACGACGACGTCCTCGCGCGCGTGAAGCTCGGCACGGTGGAGCGCGTCCGGTACACGTCGAGCGGGAACACCATGGTGGATGGCTGGGTCGTCAAGCCTCCGAATTTCGACCCGTCAAAGAAGTACCCGCTCCTGATGGAGATCCACGGCGGTCCGCACGGTGCCTACGGCGTGGCGTTCAACTACCAGTTCCAGAACTTCGCCGCGAACGACTACGTCGTCCTGTACACGAACCCGCGCGGCTCGACGGGATACGGCAGCGCATTCGGGAACGCGATCATGCACGCGTACCCGAGCGTGGACTACGACGACCTCATGGCGGGCGTGAACGCGGTCGTCGCCAAGGGCTACGTGGACTCGACCCGCATGTACGTGGGCGGATGCTCGGGCGGTGGTGTGCTGTCGAGCTGGGTGATTGGCCACACGAACCGATTCGCGGCGGCAGCGGTGCGATGCCCGGTGATCGACTGGCTGAGCTTTGCCGGCCAGACGGACATTCCGTTCTTCACGTACAACTTCTTCGACGCGCCGTTCTGGGAGAAGCCGGAGCAGTGGCTCAAGCAGTCACCGCTCATGTACGTGGGCAACGTGACGACGCCGACCGTGGTCATGACGGGCGTGCTCGACATGCGGACGCCGATGCCGCAGAGCGAGGAGTATTACGCGGCGCTGAAGATGCGTGGGATCCCATCGGCGCTCATCAGGTTCGAGGGGGAGTACCACGGCACGAGCTCGAAGCCGTCGAATTTCATGCGGACGCAGCTCTACATGATGAGCTGGTACAACCGGTGGAAGCGGACGGGAACGGCGGTGACGGCGGTCATGGAATAAGCGGAACCGCGTAGCGTGGCGGCCGAAGACCCCGCGACGTACGCTGCCGTCTACGATGAGCTCAAGCGCATCGCGCACAGTCATCTGCGCGCGGACGCGCGGGGGACGCTGTGCACCACCGAGCTGGTGCACGAGGCGTATCTCAAGCTCGGGCGCGGGCCGGAATCGGGGTGGGACGGCCGCGCGCACTTTTTCGGTGCGGCGTCGCGCGCGATGCGCCAGGTGCTGGTGGATTTCGCGCGACGCCGCGACGCCGACAAGCGTGGCGGCACGATGCAGCGTGTGTCGTTAGGCGAGGCCGACGCGGTCCTCGACATGCAGCTCGATCAGATCCTGGCGCTCGACTCGGCCCTCGAGCAGCTGCACACGGCGAACGACCGGCTGGGCCGGATCGTGGAGCTCCGTTTCTTCGGCGGCCTGGCGCAGGACGAAGTGGCTCAACTGCTCGGCGTCACGACGCGCACAGTCGAACGCGACTGGATGAAGGCCAGGCTCTTTCTGCTGAGGGAGTTGGACGGGACTGGGGACTAGGGGACTAGGGGACTGGGGACTGGGGACTCGGCTGGGATGCTTCTACTCGCGCGGAGCCTTCCGTGGCGATAGAAGGTTCCCGGCCGAGTCCCTAGTCCCTAGTCCCCAGTCCCTAGTCCCCTAGTCCCCTAGTCCCCAGTCCCGTCCAACTCCCTCAGCAGAAACAGCCTGGCCTTCATCCAGT
>Ga0105239_10005494_pt1 | contig 14859 bp, 10 predicted proteins | sample KBSC44metaG_FD_92761 | JGI IMG/M metagenome (GOLD analysis project Ga0105239, IMG submission 92761) | Corn rhizosphere microbial communities from Kellogg Biological Station, Michigan, USA - KBS C4-4 metaG | ecosystem: Host-associated > Plants > Roots > Rhizosphere > Soil | place: Michigan, USA... | reverse complement strand
GTGGTCTGCAACAACACGCTGGCCGTGGCACTGAAGAACGGTGGTGCCGCCGTGAAGGTGCCTCACTCCACCACCTTCGATCCCAAGGCGGTCAAGGGGCAACTGGGTCTGTCGTCTTCCTCCTGGGAGGATTTCGTGTACCAGATGAAGAAGCTGTCTGAGCGCAAGCTCAAAATTGCTGAATCCGAAGCCTTTATCGCGGAGCTCTTTGCCGATCCCCGTGAAAAATTCACCAACGAGCGCGCCATGAAGAAGGTGTTGGAGCTGTACTCCGGTCATGGCCGCGGTGCGGAGCTGTCTTCTGCCAAAAACACCGCATTTGGCCTGCTCAATGCCGTCACCGAGTTTGTCGACCATGAACGCCGTGCCAGGAGCACGGACTATCGGCTGGATTCGGCCTGGTTCGGTAGCGGCGCCAACCTCAAAAATGACGCCCTGGCGCAGGCCATCGCCCTGGTGAGCTGAATTACCCTTCTCAACGACATAAAGCCCGAGCCAAGTGCTCGGGCTTTTTCTTTTATGAAAGGATTGTTATGTCCGTCATCACCGCACCGTCGACCAGACGGCCTGGACGTGCTGCACTACGGCTGGTCAAGACCCGGGACCTGTCCCGGGAAGAATGGCTGTCGGTACGCCGCAAAGGTATCGGCAGCTCCGATGCCGCTGCGGCAATCGGCCTGAACCCCCATCAATCGATGCTGGAGCTGTGGATGATCAAGACGGGGCGTTCGCATCTGTTACCCCAATCCGATCCAGGAGACCGTACCAGCCCCACCTACTGGGGAAGCCTCCTGGAACCGATTGTGGCGGCTCACTACACCCATGAAACCGGGAACAAGGTCCGCAAGATCAACGCAGTCCTGCAGCATCCTGATCCAGATAAGGACTGGATGCTGGCCAACATCGATCGCGAGATCCTCGGAGCACCGGATGTCCAGATATTGGAATGCAAGACTGCCGGCGAGTTTGGTGCCCGAATATGGCGTGAAGGTGTACCGGAATATGTGCAATGCCAGGTTCAGCACCAGTTGGCCGTCACGGGCAAGGAAGCTGCCGATGTGTGCGTGCTGATTTGCGGGCAAGAGATCCAGATCCACCGGATTGAACGCGATGACGAACTGATCGATGGTTTGATCAAGCTCGAGCGGGAGTTCTGGCACTACGTGGAGGCGGACATTCAGCCGTCGGCCGACGGCTCCGAGTCAGCTGATCGGGCCTTACGGTCTCTCTACTCGCATGACTATGGCGATGTGGCCGATTTCAGAGACAACCGGGCCATGTCAGCGGTCTTTGCGGACCTGCAGGCCCTCCGGGAGGAAATTGCCACTCGGGACAAGCTTGAGCAGCAACTGAAGCAAACCATCCAGCAGATGATGGGCAGCTCCAGCCGGGCGCTCTTCGAAACCGGTTCGGTCAGCTGGAAACGCAGCAAGGACGGTACCCAGATTGATACCGATCGGCTGGCGGCAGACTATCCTGACCTGGTTAAACCCTATCTCTCCCCCAAGGCCGGCAGTCGCCGGTTTCTTATTCATCCTTAACTACAGCCAGGCGTCCTCGGATGCCTAGCCTTTATACGCTGGAGAATCCCATGATCAAGGGTTTATGCATTACTCCGCCCATCCTGGGCAGGATCTCGATCGGCAAGATGGTCGAGAAGAACGGACGTCGCCTTCCGGAGAAGGACGACCAATTCACCATTACCAGCCAAGTTCAGACGCAAGAAGGATGGGCGCCGCATCCGCTGGATGCCATCTACCGTAAGGCGTCGCCCGCCGAGAAGCTTCGCACGATTCCAGTGACCGTCATGTTCAGCGAGCCAGCCCTGAACCTGAGGGCGTCTTATTGCTTCTTTGATCGCCATGCGGGCAGGCCGCTATGCAGCGGTAATGGCATGCATTGCCGGCGCCTGACGCAAGAAGGCATTGCCTCCCTTCCCTGCCCTGGTCCGGACAGCTGCGAGTTTGGACAAGGCCAGTGCAAGCCCTATGGCCGACTCAATGTGCAAATTGATGCAGCGGATGAATTGGGGACCTTCATCTTCCGTACCACGGGCTACAACAGCATCCGCACTCTCACAGCTCGCCTGCAGTATTACCAAGCTGCGTCAGGCGGTCTGTTGGCATCTCTGCCGCTGGAGCTACGGCTACGGGGCAAGAGCACGGTGCAGTCGCACCGCACACCGATCTACTACGTGGATTTGACGATTCGGGAGGGGATAACGCTGGAGGGGGCGATTCAGCAGGCGCAGGAGCTGCATCAACGACGGGCGAATGCGGGATTTGATCAGTTGGCGTTAGATGTGGCCGCTAAGGTGGGATTGGCTAACGGGCTGTTTGAGGAGGCGGAAGAGGAGTTCGCATCGTTGAGGGAGGAATTTTTCTCCCACTCTGCTGCAGGCGATCAACCACAGTGGCAAGACAACATACGATCAAAAATCAAAGGAAAGACGAGAGGCATTGCCGCGCACGGCTAATCAGCGTCGTCTAGGTCACTAAAAAACTCAGAAGGGCTAACGCCGAGAGTTGCAATGATTTTCATGATGTTGATGAGTGCGACGTTATGCTCCCCTCGCTCAATCCCGCCCATATAGCTTCTATCTAAGCCGCACGCATCCCCAAAGGCTTCCTGCGAAAAGCCTAGCTCCTTACGTCTACGCCGTACCGCTTGGCCAAAAGCCAGCAATACCGGCGCTCGTTCCTCTGCAGGGGCTTTCTGTTTTTTCGTATCCATATCCCATGATTTCTTCCTTAGGAATAAATTTCCACGGCACAAAGCACCACGGGATATAATTTCGCGGTATATATTACTCATTTCTCTTAAATTTGTCGAAAAGCGTTTTTCGGCGCCGCTCGCTAACTAGATACTGAACTGGACTAAACATGCCTATGGTCTTCTGCCGCGGCTGCGGCAAAGAAATCCACGATACCGCGCCAATCTGTCCACATTGCGGCGCTCCACAGATTCAGTTTGTCGAAAAAACGAACGGACCACTCTGGCTTGCCATCACCAGTATCGTCTCAGCCATCTTCGCGGCCATCTGTGCGATCCAAGTAAGTAGTTTTGATCGCGACCAGATCGTCGGCGGCGCCGCCATCGCTGTTTTGGCACTTGTCACCGGCGCCATCAATCTGCAGCAAAAGAAGCCCGGCAAGGGAATCTCTGTGACGGCAATCGTCGTCTCCGCGGTCTCCTTTCTCATCCTGATCGGCTCATGAAGCCACTTCATACCTACTAGGGGAAAACCATGTCCAACTTTGTGAATTGCCCGCATTGCCAGCAACAGCTCCACGAAACCGCACCAGCCTGCCCGAAGTGCGGCGCGCCTAACCAGACAACATCCACGACCAGCTTCACCTCCTACGACCAGGTGCCTTGGTATCGCCGTCGTTGGGCGGTCATCTTGAGCGCTTTTGTCTTCATGCCGATCGCCTTGGTGATTGCCTTCAGCGGCGACGTCTATTTTCTGAAAGATGGAAAAGTACAAGTGTTTCCCAAGCAATTCAAATTTAGTCTCCTGATCGTCTTCGCGATCTTGGTGCTGATTCGCATGAGCGCATAAGCCAAGGATCTCAACATGAAGCACATCTTTTTATCCTTGGGTCTTTTGTTGGCTTTTACATCAAATGCCTTCGCTGGCAACGGCTATTGCGATAGTCGTCCTTCTAATCGCGAACGCCGAAACTGCTATCAAAATGCCGTGGAGTCGAACGTAAGCATGATCAAGCAAAACTATCAGTACCTGATGTCCTCCTCGAGGCTCACTCAACAACAGAAGCAGCAGCTCCAGCAAGACCAAAACGCCTGGATCGACAAAGTCGGTCGCTATTGCGGCGACAACCTCTCTTGCCTATACGAATCCTCTGCTGAACGCAGCATGAGCCTGCACGCCATCGCAGCGCGCAACTGATCCCCTTTACCCCACCAGAAGGTCTTTATGAAAAAGCTGTGTGCATTGGCAGCGTTGTCGCTGCTGTCCATTAATGCTCTTGCCGCCGGCAACGTCGGCCAGTGTGTCTTTCCAAAGTACGAGATTCAAAAGAACGGGAATATGAAGTTTAAGAAGCCCATTCCTATCTATAGCGCCGCAGACATGAAGAGTGCCAGCACGACACTGACAAAGTTCGACGGATTCAAGGTGGCCAAGCAGTCCAACGGCTTGGTGCAACTGGTTGAAGTGCCTGGCGCTGACGGCAGCAACCCCAATGCAGGTAAACCGATTGGCTGGGCCAAGCTCTCTGACTTTGATTTCCAAGAGCTACGTAACTGCAATTAATACCCCCAAAAAAAGAGGTCGCATTAGCGACCTCTTTTTGAGTCATGTATAAGCACGCATTTTTTTTTGAAAAAAAATACGTGCTTCTTCATCAGAACATGGGAGCAGGGCTATTAACCACTCTCAACCAGACGTAAATTTAAATTTAAAGGTCATTTAGATAGGCCTCAGATTACGGATATAACAACATTCCAGGCGGCGGTGGTTTTTTCCATTCTGAGCTCATCGACAATCTTTTCTCGTGATGTGATCGTCATCGCCACAAACCAGAAAATTTCTCATCCATTAGGATTTTCGCCCCCCTCCCAAAAAAAGAAACTCTAATTCAGATCTCGACATATAACGTAAGCACGTTATAGTGAGGAAGCTTTACTTCCAATCTTTTGGAGAGATCACGTCTCGAAAATCAGCCAGCTCTAAGCAGTCCGAACCTGGATTCATGCGGGAATCGGATGGCTTTATCAATGTGCCGGTCAGCAGAAAGACTCGCGATGACCTACATGCACTGAAAATTAGCATGCAAGCTTCCAGCCAGGCAGAGATCATAGAGAAGGCAGTGGCGATCGCGCGAGCAATTGACCTCGCTGTTAGAGAATAATTTTTTTTAAACCGCGTAGTTCTACAGACTCAAGAAATGCATCGAAAAATTAAAACGCCCGCGGAATGCGGGCATCTTTTATCGAAAAGGCATCCCCGTATTTTCAGATCGACGATGATGCTCATCCAGCAGAAACGTAATCGACGACTTGGTACTGCGCAGCGTTCTGTCCCCACAAGCTGAAGTGTTTCGTTCGCCACTCATGGATATCGCCGAACTTTGAGCATCCGCTCCGGCAACGCGCATAGCATCCAATATAGATTGAGTGGATTCATTGGCACAGTTCTGCAGCTCTATGCTTTGCCTAGTCCAGCGCCATATCCATCCCCATTCGCTTGTAGGATATCCCCATAAAACGGTCAAAACGAGGCCTATTAATATCTTTACTTTGGTGCGAAATGAAAGCCTGGAAGCAACCTCATAGGCAATCCACAAAAAGTTCATGTGCTTCTCCGATACGAGCCTCATTCCTCGTGCATACCAACGAAATTAAAATAGATATTCTTGCGAAGAGCATGTAATTTCCTCCTTTAGCCGGGTTCCACTGCCCATTGAATTTTACGTCTGGGGCAAAGCAGCGCGTTCATCAAGCCGAAAAATTATTCTGCAGTTAGCGAAGCATAAAAAGGCACACTTTCGCTCGCGCACTTTTGCGCACTCGCTTATTCCGTTCTCTGCCAGTTCCACTCCCCGTCATTTATTTTCATTCCCAGCGCCCTTAAGCTTTCAGAAGAAAGAGTACTGGCCCTTTCAAGTCAATGCGGCATAGACCTTGGTTAGTAATTTCTTGAGCTGTTCTGGAACGCCATCCCACCCCTCTCCCCACCCAAGGGTATGCTTGTACGCATTGAAAGGCTTTTCAGAACCAGGTACCGGGTAACCCAAGAAATCTTCAATACACTCCTCCAGAAGAGTCAACCTTTCGTCATTCCCCACTGCAGCCCTGATAGGCTCATTAAATTTCTCAGCCCCTTCGGTGCCTTTGTCTCGATCATGAATGACAAAGAAATCCACATTAAGTGCGTTCAGGTACTTAACTAATCCAATAATTGAGGCTTTCCCTCTAGCCTTGATTATTTCGCTCCCTGAAAGGATTAGTGATTTCATCTCTGCCGGCATTCTACGAATAGCCTCTTTGACAACGACCTCTTCTGTATCGCCCTCGACGACCAGCACTCGGCGGGTGAAAAATATCCGCGACACATGATCGTCTAGTTTGATAAGCATTTTGACCTGATCTTTGTCGTTGCTTTGTAGCTTGACGAACTCCTCGGATACCGAAAATGGAAGCACAGTGGTGTTCCCTTTCTCGTATTGAAAGCGATTGAGGACCTGCTTGGGTTTGCGGGAGAGATCTATTAGATAGGGAGAATGCGTAGTAGCAACTATCTGAGAGTTCTGATTAGACAGATCGTAAATCAGATCGCGCATTTGGTTAGCGGCACTCGGATGAAGGTAAATCTCCGGTTCCTCAAAACCGATAATGAGTCCACGCTCATCGTTACCGTTACGTCGTTTCAGCCATTGCTGCCTAAACCTCAGTAGTCCAAATACCGCAGCACGAACCATCCCCGTTCCTTGGTTGGCAACGCTTGTGCGAATATTGCTGGACATTTCAATTTCGAAGGTAGGAACCAGTGCGTCCGGACTGGAAAGATCAGCTGCTGCGTATATACGGGACTCCGGAAAGACTCCACCAAGTACGGTGTTCAATTCCCCCATCATTTTCCCGAATTCTGAACCAATATCACTTGGATCAAGTTCTTTTGCGAGCAGATTCAGGCATGCCTGCGCCTCCTTGTAATTTGCGGAGCTTTCACGGACATCCTTGAATAACTCGTGCAGAGTTTTTTGCAGCACACCACTTTTCTGATCGATTTCGTGGGATGCAGATTCCGCTGGAATAATGAGAATGGAAGGAAGTTTGGATAGAACGACGCCCCCAATGCCACCTGGGTTAATCGCCCACTCCTCCTCTTCTTCTTTGATTTCCCACAGTTCATCAATCAGCTCAAGCTTATCTCGGTCGCCAGGAGAGATTTTCTTATCCAATGCCGAGAAAATCTCGGAAAACAAATCGGGAGCCCCGCCGGCGCCGATAAAGTCAGAAGGTTTTTGTAGGTCTACGAACTCTGACTTCATCATCCGTTTAAACGTCTTCAATTCAATCTTGACATCTTCGGCTAACTTATATGTTTTTCGATAGAAAATACTTTTCCCAGTCTCTCCGCTATCTTTTGGATCATACGAGAAGATGCGCCCTTTGAAACCGCGCCACATAGAAGCCACGTCAGGGACATTCCTAAACTCAGCCTCTAGGATTACAGTGTCACTGGTGATTTTCGCTTCACCTGTTTCCTCATCCAGTTCGGAGCAGAAGCAGTCCGTATCCATACGCTTACTGTTAGACAGTAACCATCCGATAGCCTTGAGTACTGAGCTCTTACCTGCGTTATTAGCGCCGATCAGAAAAGTCGCCTTGCCAAAATTTATTTCAGCAGTATGTAAGCGCTTGAAACCATTAATCGAAAGCCGATGAAGTCGCATGAGTCTCCCCCCCGTTGTGCCGATTTATGAGCTAGTAAGAGTGCCAATTGATCGAATTTACCGATTGCTGCTTCCCAGATTCTTCTCAATTATTTAGATTTATATTTAGTTCAACGTCCGAGAACTCCGTACCGCTTGAGTATCTGCGATTCCATCGGCGATGACTTTGAGTGGTACGGCGCCAATGCCTAATGCGCGTTCGATGATGAGATTATCGCCATTCTCGGCCAATAACTCCTGTAGCTTGGAAAATTCGCCGCACCAGATTGTCTCAACATCCTTATCGCGACTGGTATCTCGATTGTTCGTTAACGCAACCGAGCGGATTTGCAAGCGACCGGATTGCGCCTGCCCTCCGATCTCGACGCCATATCCTGGTAACGACGGCTTCTTCGCAATCACCTGGCCGTCTCTGGCCCAAGCGGTCTTCATGCCCTCATTGACCTCATACCCTAACTTGGCCAATCCCTGCAAAATGACATCACGGCGCAACTCGGCCTCCCGGCTTTGTTGAGCCAGTACAATGCAGGTCTTACATTCATCGATAAGCTCTGTCATCGCACTTAAGGTAGTCGACGAACTGCAGTTATTAATACGCTCCAGGAGCGTCATGGCTGGAAGCTCACCAGCACGTAGATCTGGGGCCAGTGCCAACAATTCGCTCATTGCCGCCTCGTGTTCTCGTGCCGCCTCTAATGCGGCGGCCAAGTCTAGGATCAAACTATCCAGCAGCAGTTTTTGTTGTGAACCACTTTCCATCGTTTCAATTGTGCGTAACCGTGACACGAATTCGGTCATCCTATCCGCCTCGAGGATGGTTCCGAGCTCTGCGATCTGGTGATCAATACGTTCAATACGCGGGTTAGGCGCCCCTGAAGTATGGGCCAGCTTCCAAGCAGTAAAATCTTGCCCTTCCATACCGGTCATGAGACTCGATACCGCCGTGCGTTGAGCACCGCTGAGCTCGGTAGCGTCTTGCGGCGCCAGAAGTGCAAACCCTCGTGCGAGGGTCGCATCGGCGTTCTGAAGTTCAGTGCCAGAAGCAATGGCATTCAAACTACTCTCCAGCTCCGAGGGAAGCGCAATACCACGCACTTTAAGTGCGGTGATCAGTGCAGTAGCGCTGTCTCTACCTTGACGCTGGCACTTTTTCGCCTGAGCGATCTTGTCTACAGCGATCTGTCTGCGCCTACCCGCATCAGCGCTCAAGAAGGCGATTTCATCGGGAACTTGCTTTTGCAAGTCCATGAAAGCGTCTTGAGCGAGCAAGGTGCCAAGCTGGCGCCGGCGCTTCATCGTCGCAGCAATCTCGTCATCGGATAGCTCTTGAACGCGCTTTCCACTTGTCACCCACGCTTCAATGGCTTGGTCCAGACGGCGTAAGTGCCCCTCGCAGATGGCAATAATCTCTTCGCGCGTCACAATACGAACTACTTTGGGGCCACTCATGCCGACTCCTTTTGCAAAGCTGATTCAATTGCCGACTTCAGTCGGGCCTTCTCGTCAAGATTGCTGTGGTACCAGGCCTGCGACGATATACGGTGCAAATGAGGAATTGCGCGGCGTAGGACGGATGGCCGCCAGATATCTCGAGCCCGAGCCCGTTGCAGTAATTCGTGCCTGGGCGCATCACATTCGATACCAATGGCATAGAGGCCGGTCTGAGGATCTGCGATGGCAAAATCCATTCCGAATGCATCACCTTCCTGTGCGACGACCGGATCGAGTCCCAGCGAACGTAGATAGGTATGCACGTCATTAGCGAAGCCATCCAGCTTCTGACCTTGCTGCAGTCGTGCATTCACACGTTCATTGTGCATACGCCCCAATAGCACGCGACCGGAAGGGAGATCGCCATTTGACATCGCGCGAGCATACTCCATATACCCTTGCAAATAGTCGCGTGGAATAACGGGCTTGCGCTGGGTATTGAGCATGTCCGAAATATCACGGACAGGCATAGAGGTAATAAGAACGACCTTTTTACGCGCCCGTGTCACCGCCACGTTCAATCGCCGCTCTCCTCCCTTTTGCCCCAGTACGCCGAAGAAGCGCTTAAAGGCACCTTGACCATTACGCCCGAAGGTTGTTGAGAAGATGATGACATCACGCTCGTCGCCTTGGACGTTTTCCACGTTTTTCACGAAGACAGCCATATCCTCGCCACCTTCACTACGCGTAGACTCCTCTTGATACGCGGAACGGAAGGCCGAATCTTTTTCTGCGCGCAGCTCCAGTCGTTCCTCGATCAATTCTGCCTGTTTCAAATTGAACGTAACCACGCCTACGGACGGACGCTGTGAATATGGCTGTTGCCAGAGGTTGGCCAGATACTCCACCACTTTATCGGCTTCATCTGAATTGGTCTGCTTCTCGTACAGACCATTCACCTGGTGCATCTCGATTGGTTTGATCTCCCGAATCGTAGCCTCAGGATGTCGAGCAGGCACACTCAGATTGTTCTCATAAAACGCGGCGTTGGAGTACCCAATGAGCTCCCGATAGACGGAACGATAGTGGATCTCGAGCGTCGTTTTGGGCAGAGCAGTCCTGGCCAACTGCAGGAGATCTGGGCAATCCTTGATCTCACGGCGGTTCCACGTCTCATCAAACAACTCTTTTTCTTCATCGCTGGCATCTTCATCCGGCTGCTCGCCGTCAAAGAGCTCGCTTTCATCGTTATCCATTCGCCCCGAGAAGAAAGCACTTGGCGGCATCTGCTTTTCGTCACCGCTAACCACTGCCAGATTCCCGCGGAAAAGCGTTGGCAGAGCGTACTCCACCGGCATCTGCGAGGCTTCGTCGTAGACAATCGAATCAAACAAGTTACTTTTCAGTGGCAGAACACGACTGGCCACATCGGGGTTCATCAGCCACACTGGACGCAACGACATGAGCCCCATACCCGCCCCCAGCTCGATAAACTCTCTCAATCGGCGAGACCGCTGTCCCTTCAGTCGCGTTACATCCTCCCACTGCTTAGGTGAAGCCAAACTGCCGCGATCGATAGCCTCCCGAAGAACATCACGATTCAGCCGGCGCATTTCTTCATCCGCCACCGCCAACGACCGGACTTTGGTAACCGTTTCAGTCTGTTCCAGAAGAAGCTCTGGATTATCTTGCTCCATCCTGCGCTTCCAGCCCAGACGGGCCTCTCGGTTGATAATTCGGCGAACCTCTTCATCTAACACGCCCACGGGGACGTTGACCAACAGCGACTCGTGCGTGCGCATGACTGCAAAGACATCCAATGCGTCTTTGCCCAAGTTCTGGGATCGGGTACGGAATTGCTGATAAGCCGCTAACGTGGGTAGTGCATCATGAATTCGGTTCAGCGCGGTGCGATCTTCGAGATTTCGCCCGATAGACTGCCGGCATTGGTCAACCAATTCCTCGACCAGCCAGTCTTCAAGGGTAGCCAGTGCCTGCAGACTCAGTTGACGCGCTGCATGGCGCACGAACGCCCGCTCAAAACCGTCCAGAAGTTGCTCGACCGGAGCCCGATCACCCGTCATCACAGCAGCATCGAACTCGCTACCGCGGGGTGCCACCGCCAGGTGCTGGGCCAATTCACGGACCTCCTCCAGCTTACGCAAACGAGACAGACACTCTTCGGCCAGCGTCGGACCACAGCTCAACGCAACCGTGTCCAGCTGCAATGCAGAGGCGATTGAATTAAGGGCAGTGCGATGCGGTCGCCATTGGTGTTCCAAGCGTGCAGCGGCCAATAACTTCGTGATCGAATCTGCCTGTAGAGGTGCACCGGCGCTAGCGATGAATTTCAGCAGCTTATTGCGTCGGGTATAGGTCGCCGGATTCAGTCTCGACAAAAATGTGAGCGGGCGAACAGCTAACGCGGCCTGTTGGATCGTGTATTGCAGATCCGCGTCGGCTAATTTTGCCAACGCGATCGATAACGACTCGTCATAACAAGAATTGTTAATAGAAAGCAATTCTTGATGGAGAGTCTTGAGCGACGCATAGTGAACCTGACCTGGTGAATCCGCTTTATCAGCTGGTCGGAATAGCGGGAGCCAGAGCGCCAGCCGTTTGCGCTGGACATCATCGAGACCGGCCAAACGTGCTCCATTGGACTTCAGCCATGCTCGGTATGGCTCGGGATCATCTACATCGAAGCTCGCAGGATGATCTATCAATACTTGGATACGATGAATCTCGGCATCGAGGAAAGGCGTAAAGGCAGCTTTAAATTCCTCAATAGTTGCAGCATCGCCCGCGAAGGCTTTCAGCTGGACGAGTGGGCTTCCTTCAAATTTCGCCGGCAGCCAGTAGCGCGCCAAAGGTGCGCATTGCTCTTCGACCGTAGTGAGGGCAGACGGATCTAGGGGCGACAGCTTGCTACGCAGCTGCGGTATATTCAAAGGCGGTGTACCGGCTTCTAGTTGGATTAATTCGCCAAGGAGCGCCCGATAGCTCAAGCCGGTTGCCGGATCGACGCGATGCAGCGCGCGATGTAAGCGATCCAACTCCCCCTCCAATGCTTCAATTTTTGCAGCAACACGTTCACGCTGCCGAGCCCAGCCATTGTCGAATAACGAGCCCTTAAAGATGCTGTCCAATTGTTCACGAACAGCCCGAATTGTCGGCTCACGGTCTTTATTGACATCATTGACCATGATGATCCGATCACCCAGGCCCTCGGCGACAAGGCGCTTATAGACGACCTCAAGCGCGGCGTGCTTCTGGCAGACGATCAGCAAGCTTTTTCTTCGTCCGATAGCATCTGCAACCATGTTGACGATGGTCTGACTCTTACCTGTACCTGGCGGCCCCTCAACCAAGAGCCCAGGCCCCTGGCGCGCCTTGAGTACAGCTGATTCTTGTGAAGGGTCACTTGCGACCGTCAAATAGCGATCAATTTCGGCGACTTGCTCAATCGGCGCATCGAATTGCGCCTTTTCTTTCAGGCGGAGCATGGACTCCAGAGCAGTTCCTGCCGGTGAAAGCACTTTCAACTGACGCAGATCCTCGCCAATTGCCTGGCCACTAAAGGTCACATGGAACAGAACTGCCGAACATAAAAGCTGCCTTGTTCCTAGCGGGATCTCGTAGTTTGGCGCCGGCAGTATGCTCAGCTGGCGCTGCTCGACCGGCGCCAACATGCCAAACGCATCCATGACATCGGTGATTTTTAGCGCTGATCGACCAAGTACTTCGTCCGCTGCCGTTCTCCATGCCTTGACGGCCTCACGACCGAGCAACCCTTCCAAGGCAGGATTGATACGAACTTCCTCACGTTCACCGTCAAACGCCACCGCCACCTGGCCGCGGGTTCCCAACTCCATCAACAGCTTCACTGGCCAGAGCAGGATTGGGGTGACACGAGGACGGACTTTGGGACGCGTATCTTTGATGGCCAAGAAGGGAAAACCCATGTACAGACCATCGATACCCGTGTCGCGCTTATAGATGGAGGTTTGCCGGTATAACGCATTCAAGCGCCCTTCCAGCCCGAGATGATCAGCAAAAAGCGCTGGATCCAATTGGATCGATTGAGAATTGCGCTGTAAAAGATGTTCAAGTAATGATGCGCCGCTATGACGGGTACCATTCATCTCCATTAGGTCCGCGCGGCCAGAAGACTTACTGATCGTCATGCGGACGAGCGGCCCGCGCATGACGGCAGCCGAGACCTTCTTCTCGAAGAAATCTAGGATTTGCGATACATATTGCTGCTTTTGGGGCTCCAGCCACTGCTCGGCAGGAATGGCCAGCAATAAAATCGCCTCATGCAAAGGCAAGCGCCGTTCAAGGCGGAATTGCTCCGCCAGCTCATCGACTATCTTCTTTCCCGTTCGGGCAAAGCCTGCGATACGGTCGTCAACCCGACGGAGAAACTCAGCACGAGGCAATGCCAGCTCTGCCTGCGCAGCCTCTCGACTAAACGTCCAAATATCGTTCCTATCGGCCAATTGCTTGGCCTCATCCAGGACTGTGTCCACTGAGCGAAACTGGGTAATTGAGGCGCTCAGCAAGACAATTAAGTCTTCTTCGCTAATGACCCGCTTTTCAGACAGGGACAAAAGCCCAGGGTGGTCAGAATCGGGCATTAATACACGTTGCTGCTCCCATATCGCCGCCAAACGGGCACGCGACGTCGAGAGTAAATAGATACGGGCGCTGTCTTCATTGAGCTCAATACCTAACCCAGCTGCGCGTTGGCGTACGACTTCTACCCGGGAACGTAGTCCGGAGAGCCATTTTTCAGTGCCCAATCGGTCCAAAAAGGGCGGCACGGCGCCCGTGATCAGATCGTAGGCCTCGAGCGCGTTCTGCAGAAGCCAGCTTGGATTGACGATATTGCCGCGAAGAATTAATGGAAGTTCGGGATTGAGCAGCTTCAGGGCGATCATCAGCCGGCAGTCTTCATCGATGCCGTCCTCTTGCAGCAGCCGTCGAAGCGCGGACAACGAAGTAGCCACAAGGCCAGCTTGCTCTGCCCAAGTGATTAAGACACCACGATTCAGATGATCCTTGGCCTCTTCCCAATGTTCCTGTTCTGCTGCTTTGAGCGCGAAGATAACCGGTTTGAAGAACCGCTGATTCCCAAGCGAGATGCTACTCCCTTCAACGGCATCGACTTCCGAGACGTCCAGGCGGGGGGCATCAACTGCTTTACCATCAAGCCAAGCCTGCACTTGTTGCCATTGCCAGCGCTCGTGACGGTCACGTGCCAATAACCCGCGTAGTAGTAGATTGATCTGTGGATCCAGATTGTCTGGCAGGCTAACGCCATTGGTGACAATGTGGATCAGGAATGCATGTGGATTCGTCCCTTCAAAGCATGCACCATTGGTCAGTTGCTCAAGCAAAATCATGCCCAAGCTCCACCAGTCGGACGCCGCGGCAACGCCGCCCGCAATGGCTTCGGGAGCCATATATCGGGTGGTTTCCAAAGGAGAGACCAGGTCTAGATCGAACTCAGCCAAGCGCGCCGAACCAAAGCCGCTGATCACCAAGTCCAATGGATCCCTACTGCGCACCAATAATGTTCCTGGACGTAGGTCACGGTGACGTAGCCCAGCTTCAGCGAAGCAGTGCAGGGCTTGCCCGAGTTCTGAGACGACATGGCGAATTGTCGCCATATCGCTCACTGCAATCCCAATATCAGCCAGCGTCCCACCGCTTAACTCTTCGGCGACCTCATATGCGCGCCCATCCCAGCGCCCTGTGGCGATAATTTCCGGGACATGCTCCCGAGGTAGCCTGCCAACCACATCGTAGACAGCAGGATCCGGCTCCGCACCAGGCCGATATAGCGTTAAGACTGCCTGTCGATTCGTATCGCGATGCTGGCAGATGTAACGTTCACGTACGCCATCTGTACTAGAGATGCGCCGCTGCAGGCGCCAACCATCAATTTGTGTTTCTTCTGGAGTTGGCTCTACTAGCGTGCCTCTTACCGGCTGCTCGCGCT
>Ga0105239_10005493_pt1 | contig 14859 bp, 15 predicted proteins | sample KBSC44metaG_FD_92761 | JGI IMG/M metagenome (GOLD analysis project Ga0105239, IMG submission 92761) | Corn rhizosphere microbial communities from Kellogg Biological Station, Michigan, USA - KBS C4-4 metaG | ecosystem: Host-associated > Plants > Roots > Rhizosphere > Soil | place: Michigan, USA... | reverse complement strand
CAATCTTGTCTGATGACAACACGTAAATAAGTGCTGACCATAAATAGGCCCATCCTATAAGGCCAAGAATACCCCACCAATGGGGTGCAAATCTTTCAGGATTGCCATCTTCGCCACCACGATAAATAACAGCAAGCCATATTAATACGGCAACACAAACAACTTTGGCAATATTGATAATAAGTTTATTGGCTGTTTTAGGATATGCGTTCCATAGAATGATAAAGCACGTCCAGCAGATAACATTCCATACCACACGTTGCATGCCTGTACCTGCAGCATCCAGGCTTTCTCCGTTTACAAGAAAGACACCTATTATAAGCAATGCAACAGAACGCATAATAATGTGCATCATTACCTGTCCTTTTGTATCTCCTTTAGAAAACCTTGTATTCACTGCAAAAGGAATTGACAACCCTACTATAAACAAAAACGCAGGGAATACCGTATCAGCAAGCCCCATACCATCTTCATCTGCTTTAACATGTTCAAGCCAGCCGGGTATATCTTTTAATGACCACAGATCGTTGACAAAAATCATGAGCACCATTGTTAAGGCACGCAGAATGTCAATTGAAGCAATACGCTGCTTTACATTGTTCATTGGTATACTATTTATCGGGGTAGAAAATTATTAACTCTTATAGCCCTTTAAGTCAGCACTTCGTTCTGTTGTTTTGGTATCAAGATTTAACTGGCTTTAAATATATTTCATTTAAGGCTTTCAATTAAAAGATTCGGTCACATTTTAAATACATAGTATCAAAAAAAATTTATGAACGGCATTACATGAAAATGCCCCTCAGAAGGGGCAAATATTATCGACAAAAAAATCAGGAGCTAAATTTTTACACCAGCTTATCGATTGGTTGTTTAGAGTGTTGCTTCAGTTTTTTAAAATCACTTGGAGTAAAGCCGGTGATTTTTTTAAACTGACCTGATAAATGCGCCACACTGCTATACCCCATTTTCCAGGCAATTTCGCTCAATTGTAACTGATCATACACAAGCAATTCTTTCACCTTTTCAATCTTCTGAATAATAAAAAACTGCTCAATGGTTGTGTTTTCCAAAGAAGAAAACAACTGGCTGAGCATTGTATAGTCTTTATTCAAATGCCTGGAAAGATAGGTTGAAAGATTCTCCTTCAATTCATCTAATTCTTTATGATAAATCAAATCAATCAAAAGGTTTTTAATCTTTTCAACGATCGCTATTTTAGAGTCTTCTACAATATCAAAGCCTTCTTTCTGTAACCTTTCTTTTAATAACCTGATTTTGGTATTATTTATTTCTTGTGGCAGGTATGCTTTGCCAAGTTCAACTTTATCATACATTATTTCCATTTCGTCAAGTACTTGCTTAACCACTTTAATACATCTTAAACAAACCATATTTTTTATCGCTAATTCCATCATAAAATGAGTTTAAAAACAACAGCAGAGTCCTATCCCCTGCTGTTGTTGTTTTTACCTGAAAGCATTAAACAATAAATATTCGAATCTTAGTAAAACTCCATTGGGTGATGTTCGTTGCATTGAACTGTATAATTGCCTGCGGTAACCTAAATCAATTCTTGCCTGGCTGTTAAAAATAAATTGAACGGAAGGTACCGCATCGAGATAAGATTTACCGTTGCTACCCAATGTTTGGCCCAGCAATTCAAGCATGAAATTCATATTGGTCTGGCCATAGCTGGTATAAGAGCGAGGTAATATTAATTCACCAAACGAAAGGCTATAATTAACAGCATCTTTAGCATTAGAAGAAGGCATTTTATTGCCTGAACCATTGTCTGTCGCTCTTACATAGCTTACAGTTGAAGACAATGCCACTTTATGCAATAATTGTGTGGTGATAAGCCCTGCCTGGTAACCACTGTTGTGACCATACAAATCAATTTCTTCCTGGTGTATGTTGCTGTTGTTAAAGCTATACCTTGCAAAAGCCGCCATTCTTAAATGAGCGTGAACCTTGTCACTTGCCAGGAAACGATACTTTGCATAAAAACTTCCTCCTTCTGCCGAAAAACTCTTTTCCTGGTTACTCAAAAAAGCGTCTGCATGAAGCATCAGGTTTTTATCAGCGCCCCACATTAGTTCAGGAACCAAATGATAATCGTAACGGCTGGAATTGCTTTCTTTCATCAGGTAATTACCAAGCCTTAGCCCAAGAGATTTTGCAGGCATGTTACTTGCCGGTTCAGTAACAACAAACAACTCCTGCGCCTGTGTTACAGAACAAGCAAACAATAAAACAATCCATAAATTTTTCATGATAGCCTGGTTTAACCAAGCAGTTTCTGCAGCATTTCTTCAAGCGCGCCGTGTGTAGCATTTATAGCTATCACTTTGCCTTCTTTGTCTATGAGGTATGTATTAGGAATAAAGCTAACTTCCCACTTGCCGGCAACATCACCTTTCGCATCGCTAACCTGCAACCACTTAATGCCATCTTCAAATACAGCTCTCTTCCAGTTAACAGGATTATCATCGAGGGATATACCATATATTTCAAACCCTTTATCCTTATACTTTTTATACAATGCTCTCAAATCAGGCATGCTTCTTCTGCACGGCCCGCACCAACTCGCCCAAAAATCAATCAACACAACTTTTCCTTTTAATGAAGAAAGACTTGTATTTACACCTTTCGCGTTAGGTAAAGTTATATCAGGTGCAACGGAACCCACTTTAGGCTGAGCCTTCAACACAAAAAAACTTAAAACCAATGCAATAACAGAAACTGCTTTTTTCATTGAATAATATTTATCTTCTTAAGTATTAATTGTTACATGGTACACTCTGTCTGTAACACCGGCCGCTTTATTTTTTTCGCAGCAGGTATCCATTTTGCCTGTATTAAAACATTTCATGGTTGTAAACTTACTGTACCTGTTATGTTCTTTTTCTGTAACAAATTGTTTATCGACCAAGGTAATGGTTTTTTCACCGTTTAATGTCTGCTGATTTACATTAAGGAAATGAAATGTTTTGCCATCCAGTTGTATATGTTTGTCGTTAGCAACTTCCACATTGTTGAAGTTTGCTGTTAAATCAAGCTTTGCAACCGAAAAGCCTGCATCCTTCACCGCTTTGCCTAAAGCGTCAAAATCAACAACCGCATCTTTCTTAAAAGTAATTGTGTAACTGGATTCTGAAATGTTCGCTTTAATTGTTTCAACAAAAGGCACTTTCTTTAATGCCTGGTAGACAGCTTTGGAACACATAGAACATGTTAAGCCGCTAGCCTGCAGTTTTGCTCTTTCAATTTGTGCGAAAGAAGACAAGCCCGTTAAAAGCAATAAAACCAGGAGAATATGTTTCATAATAATTATGCAATTTAAAATTAATCAATTACTGCTTTGTTTCAGCAGGTTTTCTTTCATATTTGCAGCAGCCAGGCAGTTTGTCATACGCGTTACCTGAGGCCTCTATATCGCGTGTATCATAACCAGCCGCAGCTATCTTTTCCTGTATTTTATGGTTGCTGGTTTTAGCGCCATCATAAGTTACCAGTAACAGTTTGGAATCTTCGTTCCACACCGCACTTACGGCGCCGGCGTTTATTGCGGCAGATTCAATGCGCTTTTTGCAGCTTTCGCAATTGCCCCACACTTTAACGGTATCCTTATTTACAATGGGATATTTCTGACCAAATGATATTGCTGAAATAAAAACAAATACGAAAGACAATATGATAGTTTGCTTTTTCATATAGAATGATAATTAAATTATCTGTTCAGGCTTTGAACAAATAATATCTGTAATAAATATTTAAAAAATAAAGCTGAAAATTGATGCGTAGAAAGCATCTAAAGGATTGAAGAGAAAGAAATTTCATCCTCGCTGAGAAAGTATCAAATTCTGAAGACGCGGTTTTTAAGGTACAGGGGAACATCTGAAAGTGGCGGACCATTCGCCTTTGGGGTCAATTGCTTTTGAACCGGTAAGATATTTATTCCTGAAAATGCATAAGTTTCAGCAACAGGGGCGTCAAATGCAAAAGAGAAATCTGCCTGCACATACTTATGCTCCCCTGAAAGCTTTACAATCTTAAGTTCATCTTTGCAACAACCTTCTTTGGCTTTCATGCCGCATTTGCCGCAAACATCATCCAGGTGATACTGAACTTTAACAGAAGAAAGTTTGTTCATGCAATAATGCACATCTATCACAACACCGGAAGTGATGCCAAGGTATAGAACAGCAATGATTGATGTGATTAACTTCTTCATTCAACGCAAATGTAAACCTAATTGCGAACGAAACTTATTGAAGAGAGTTACGTATTGCAAAAAATCTCTTAATAATTTCAGGGGGGCATTCATAGCCAACTTCCCAGTCTTCTCAAACCTTCTGCATTATGAGCAGAAGCAAATACATTAATATAAGGCAACGCAGCCTGCATACCAGCTACATCAGGACTATAGGCCTCATAACCAGCAAGCGGGTTTAACCAGATAATCTTTCTTGCTTTGTTACGAATTGTTTCCATGCTATGCTTAAGCGCAGGTAAATCACCGGTATCACAACCATCACTCATGATAATTACAATGGTTCTTTTATCAAGTAACCTGGCCGCATACTCATTTACAAAAGTTTGAAGACACTCCCCTATTCTTGTGCCACCGCTCCATCCATTATTTTGCTCGCCTAACAAACGCATGGCGCCCGCAAAATCATTTTGCTTCAGCAAGGTTGTTATTCTTTGTAGCGTGGTGCTGAAAACAAATGTTTCTACTCTTTTATACACCTGCTGAAATGCATACATAAATTGTAGTAAAAAAGCAGCATATAAATCCATTGATTTACTTACATCACAAATAATTACCAGTTTGGTTCTGTTGCGTTTGGGCTTATGAAAAGCGATGTCTAATAATTCACCGCCGCGGCGCATATTTTTTCTGAGTGTTCTGCGCAGGTCAGGGATATTAATCCTGTTATCTTTCTCATAACGGCGATTAACATGCGCCGCCAGTCTTTTAGACAGGGCTTTGATATTTCGCATCAGTTCATCTACTTCTTCATCAGGCACGGCGCTGAAATCTTTCTGTGAAAGATTTTCATGTATGCTGTAAAGAGCCAGTTCTTCTGTTTCTTTATTTTGATTTCCTCCAAGCCAGGACTTTAATGCTTTGAACGAGGCTTCCTTGTTTACGATATTCTTTCTTTCACTTGAATGTTCTTTTATTTTTGAGTCTACAGCTTTTGCTAACTCTTTCCAATAATCATTAAACAGAGCGTCAAATTCATGTAGTTGGCTGATGCTTTTACAACAGACGGCTTTTAATGCTGTTTTAAAAACTTCCCTGCTGTTGTAATCAATCAATTCAAGCGCATTAAGTATGGTCGCTTCATCATCTACACCTAATACAAATCCTTTGCTCCGCAAATACCTGCAGAACTGAATGATGTTTTTTAAAAGTGATGTATGACGTTGAAGCATGTGTTGGTGAATGGTGAGTGGTGAATAGTGAGTAGCTAGTGGGTTTGTGATAAGTCTTCATTCAATATTTTTGTGAAAGATGAATGGGAAGTAGCCCTATCTCCTAACTTCCATCTTCTATCTACTAACTTCTATCTTCAGTGTTCTCCATTCCTTCATCATTTCAACATTCCTTGTTCCTTGTTCATTATTTCTCAGTTACCCTTCAATCTTTGAAATAATACCCGTCTTTTCCATTAACTCACTTAATGATAACTGCACCTGTTTTGTATCTCTCCAGTCTTTAAGTATTACACCTAATGTTTGTTCAATTATATGCTTGTCTAAATAATCAATGTGTAATGCAGTTAGTGCCATTGCCCAATCAAGCGTTTCTGCAACACCTGGTGTTTTCTCCAGTTTCATTTGCCTTAACTGGTACATAAACCGTGTAATTTGCTCAGCAAGTTTTACGTTTACGCCAGGCACTTTGCCTGTTACAACCAAGTACTCTTTTTCAAAATCAGGATAATCTATGTAGAGATACAAGCAGCGTCTTCTTAAGGCTTCACTTAGTTCCCGCGTTCTGTTACCTGTTAAAATAACCTGTGGTATAAATGTGGCTTTGATAGTGCCCGTTTCAGGAATGGTTATCTGCCAGTCGCTGAGCACTTCCAGTAAAAAGCTTTCAAACTCTTCGTCTGACCTGTCTACTTCATCAATAAGCAATACAGGTTTTTTATGATGAGTAATTGCCTGCAGTAAAGGCCGCTTCATTAAAAATGCATCACTGAAAATTGTTTTCTCTTTTTCAGCAATTGCCTGCTCATTATGTTCCGTCATTTTTAAATGAAGCAATTGCCGCTGGTAGTTCCATTCATATAAAGCATGTGTGGCATCAAGTCCTTCATAACACTGCAGGCGTATTAAGTCGGTATCAAGGGCTTTTGCCATTACTTTGGCTATTTCTGTTTTGCCTACGCCAGCCGGACCTTCCACAAGCAATGGCTTATTTAACTGCAGAGAAAGAAACACAGACATAGTGACGGCATCATCAGTAATATAGCCTTGCGATTGGAGCATTTGACCAATAGTGCTTAACTGGATGGTATTACTGTGTAGCTGAGACATTACATGTAAAAGATTTAATCTAAATGTAAAATGAAAAGCGTAACGTTTAACTATGCATATTTGATTTTGTCGAGGTAGCGTAATCCATAGAAAATTGTACTCAGGTGCATAGATTGCAAAAAGCGTTTTTCTTCCATCAACTGCATTAGCTCTTCTATTGTTACCTGCAGTATTTCAATTTCTTCATTATGATCAAGCTGTTGCTCCTGTACAAGCTTGCCACCTGTTGCAATAAACATGTGCATCATGTTTGCATTGGTGGAAGGGTTGGCAGATATCCGTCCCAAGTAATGCATAGTTTCAAAAGCATACCCTGTTTCTTCCAGCATTTCCCTTCTTATTGCATCTTCCAATGTATTGTCTGTTGCATCAACACAACCACCAGGTAATTCTATGCAGACTTCCTCAACAGCATGGCGATATTGTTTTTCAAGTATTACTTTTCCGTCTTCTGTTAAGGCCAGGCACGTAACCCATTCGGGAAACTCAAATACATAATAATTGTTTACGATTTTGCCATCTGGTTTTTCGCAGGTATCTCTTCTTACCGTAAACCATGTTTCTTTCGAAATATATTCCGATGACAGTGTTTTCCATTTCAGATGATTATCCATATCTGTAGATTTTTGGTGAATGGTCAATGGTGAGTGGTGAATAGTGAGTGGCTAGTGGGAAAGAAGACAGACTAACATTACTCCTTCTACTCACCATTCAATATTCCTTGTTCATTATTCATCACCTCCCAATTATTAATTACTAATTATTAATTCCCGGTTTACCACCCTTTCCTTTCTCTAAGCGCAGTAATATGTCTTACATGATGTTTCCCATGCCATGAGTACATGCCTAATAACTCCCACAAACTAATTTCCTTTTTATGTTCAGGGTGAAAAACAGTGCGTTCCCATTCACTTTCACTTAAATCTTTAATAAAAGCATACCAACGTTGATGCAGGCAATGCAACAATGTAAGCGACACATTTATGGGAATGATTTCACTGTCTTTTAGTTTAGCCCATTCACCTTCTTCATAAGGTTTTATGGAAGGATTTTTCTCTGTGAGTCCAAGCCTGAAACGCACATAAGCATTCATATGGCTGTCTGCAACATGATGCACAAGTTGTTTTACTTTCCATCCGCCTTCACGGTAAGGGGTATCAAGCTGGGCCTCATCAAGATTAAGCACCGCCTGCTCAAGATCATCCGGAAGAAATTTAATATCAAGCAGCCATTTTTCTTTTTGTGTATTGGAAAAAGGCTGCGGTATAAACTTACCAATAGGATAGCGAAGATCGTCACTCATAAAAAATTATTTAAACTTTACATTATCTAAAAACGGGTTCTTGAAGTTCTTGAATTAATGGTAGTAACAGCCACCAACTGATCATGACGACCGCTGATATCCCTGAAATAAACAAGAATAGTGTATTCATTTTCAGTTTCCCAGTAGTTGCCGTCTGTTTGTGCAGTTTCGGCAGGCTTACTTTTATCATTAACATCTTTTGTTACATATGTATAAGTATAATAACCCTGCTTAAGTAAAATTGTTTTTTCATAGATACCGGAAGTTGCATTATAGGTAAGCTTCGTATCGTCACTATACTTGTAATCCGTAAATTGTCCGGCTATATACACATCTTTACCGGCATAAGGCTGGTTACCTTGCGGAATAAAAATAAAATGAGTATTGGCATAATCGCTTTGCCACCAGATATTGCCAAAATCTGTAGTGCTTACCTGGAAAAAGCCATTCAGATCCTGGTAAGTCAGAAACCGCTGCTGCGTTCTTTCTAAATCGGGCCTTAGTAAAATATTGGGTGGCGTTGCATCTTTATCTATGCTTGCTATTCGCTCACTCAAAAACCTGTAGCTTCTTAAATCTGCCCAGCGATACTCTTTGCCTGCCGGAAATACAAGATCCTGTTCATTATTATATTCATAAAGATTGCCCCGCATAAAAGTTGGATTCAATATTTTGGTGGCATTATCCCAACGATAATTTTGTAACACAACCACTTTTAACTGTTGCGGCTGGTTAATAATATTCAGCTTTGTTTTATCAACAGTAAACTGAAGCTTCTGGTATGTTTTAAAAAGTTCCGGATTAAATGGCTGTGTAATTTGAGCAGCTACCGGCACTACCGTTTCATAAATTAAAAGCCGTCTTGTAAAAGCAAGTTTAGTGGTATCACTGTTGAGAAAAACTTTCAGTATATAGTTACCGCTTTTGGTAGGCAAACAATTTCTGTCAGGCAACATAGCCTGGTAATGAATGTACCGTGCTTTGGCACCAGATGATTGTCTGTAGGTAGTAATCCTGTTCTGGGTAAAGCCCTGCATAAAATCAAGCGCGCTAAGATTGACAGGCTTCCAATCCGCATTGCACAACTGGAAAGTGTAGTTATAGTTTTTGAAATAATCATCAAAGTCATCAAAATCAAGTTCAAGGGTACTGGTTGAGCCAAGAGCTATTATTGGATAAGTTGCCTGGTCGCCCTGCGCAAATAATTTTACTCCGTGAACAGAAGACATATAAATACTGTCTGGCAACTGGGCTTTGGCAAATAATGGCAGCAAAAAGAAAAACAACAATGGTCTCATAGAATCAAACCTCATCTTGAAAAATTTGGGTTAAACATACAAAGAAAAAGCTTGTGATTAACGGTTTAAAACCTGTAGTTATATAGGATTTTACAGCACACTTAAATAATAATGTAATAACTATATCAATACTATGTTTATTGCATTAACTGTTTACATAAACTTTCTTCCCTATTTTCACGCTACCAAATATGGATATTGCATCTTTTATAGCCAGGCATGTTGCATTTAAGGGACAGAAATCCTTTTCAGCTTTTATTATCAAGCTCGCCACAGCGGCAACTGCTCTGAGTGTAGCGGCTATGATAATAACACTTGCTTTTGTGAATGGTTTTCAAAAAGCGGTAAGCAGTAAAGTATTCAATTTTTGGGGACACATTCGTGTACAACAATATGAGCCTATCAAATCAATGGTTGCGGAAGAAACACCTTTAAAAGCCAATGATACCGTTATCAATATTTTAAAAGAAATCCCTCAAATAAAAAAAGTACAGCCCTTTGCTACCAAAACGGCTGTAGTAGAAAAAAACAAGGAAATTGAAGGCGTATTAATAAAAGGAATTGACAACACCTACGACACAGCAAATTTCAAACCGTTTATTACAGAAGGCCGGTGGCTAAATTTTAATGACAGCCTTTACAGCAGGAATATTCTTATTTCAAAACCTGTGGCAGATGAGCTTTCAATAAAAGCGGGTGATACACTAACCGTCTATTTTATTTCTGCCAATGAAGGGAAAAGCACTTTTAGAAAACTTGCTGTCAGCGGTATTTTTAAAAGTGGTGTTGAAGAGTTTGATAAACTTTTCGCGATTGCTGATTTACGTTTAATACGCCGCGTAAACAACTGGCATGAAAATGAAATAGGTGGGTATGAGATTTTCCTCAATGACTACAAACAGATTGATACAATCAACAACATGCTGTACGATCGGCTGCCAGATACATGGATAAGCAAATCTATAAGGGAAATTTATCCTAATATTTTTGACTGGCTCAATATACAGGATGTTAACCGTGATGTAATTTTTACGGTGATGTCTATTGTTGCAATCATCAACCTGGTAACATGTCTTTTAATTCTTGTATTGGAAAGAACAAGAATGATTGGTATTTTAAAAGCAGTGGGCAGTGATAACTGGACCATACAAAAAATATTTCTTTATCATTCAACCATTATAGCGGCAAGAGGCATTTTAATTGGGTTATTTTTTGGTGTTGGCCTTTGCCTGCTGCAAAAATATACCGGCCTCATTAAGCTTGATGAAGCTGCTTATTATGTACGCAATGCACCTGTAGAAATCATCTGGTGGCAGGTAGTACTTGTATGTGTTGCCACCCTTATTGTATGCATACTTTCATTGCTGCTTCCTACACTTTTTGTTAGAAATGTTCAGCCGGTAAAGGCAATTGAGTTCAGGTAAATTAATTACATACGTGAGACAAAATAATTCCCGTTGCTACAGCAGCATTTAATGATTCTGCATGCCCCATACGCGGTATGGTTACAGGATGTTGTATATATGGCAACAGTGCCTTGCTAATACCTTTTGACTCATTGCCTATTACAAGTATTCCTTCGTCACCCATTTTAACTGTTCGTACATCCTGCCCATTTAACAAAGCACCGTAAACATTTATTGAAGCGTTTTCAAGAAAGGTCTGTAAATCTTTATACCATACATCTACGCGTAAAAAACTTCCCATTGTTGATTGGATCACTTTGCCATTATAAATATCTGCAGAATCAGGCGCTGCAATAATTTGCTTAATACCAAACCAGTCTGCTATGCGAATAATCGTTCCCATATTGCCGGGATCCTGTATTCCATCTAACACCAACGTTATAGATTGTTCAAGTACAGGCCCCGCCGTTTCATTTTTTTTAGCAACTACGGCCAGCACATGGTTGGGCGTTTGCAGTTGGGATATCTTTTGCAATTCATCTTCCGTAATTTCAACAGCACCCATATATTCCCTGTTTTCTTTTATCCATTGTGCGGTTGCAAATAATTGCTTAATGCTATAATCACTTTGCAATAATTCCTTTACAATCTTGGGCCCTTCTGCTATAAACAATCTTTCCTCATCCCTGTTTTTTTTGTGGTACAAACTTTGGATATATTTGATTTCTTTTTTAGTTATCATAATCATGAAGTTAAGCAGCGAGCCGTTATATATTCTTTTGTTCTGTTTATGCATGGTTTGCCTGCTTTCCTCTTGTAGCAAACAAGAGTATCCGGCCAAACCATTTGTGTACGAAAATAAAATTGTTGTTCAAAAAGGCAACACCAGCAAGGACGAAAAAAAACGACTGGAATTGGCGTTGCAAAATTATTGGGATGACAGCTTACTTACCCGTAAAATTCAACAATTTGGTTTTTTCTACCGTCTAAAGAATCCGCCAGTCTTTGATACCATTTATGTACCACGCACTAAAGCTTTCATGAATGGATACCTGAAATCGCAGGGATATTTTTATACCGATATACAAGCAGCTTACGATACCACCATTCATAAAGATCAAAAGCGTGTAAAGGTCACCATGAATGTTAATACAGGAAAGGCAACCATTATTGATTCGCTGGCTTATAATTTTAGCGACAGTACTGCACAGTATTTTGCCGTGCGGGGATTAAAGCAATCACTGATAAAACCAGGTGTTACAAGGCTTTCCAAAGATGATGTGGGTGCCGAACTTGACAGGCTTGTGGATACTTTCAGGCTTAGAGGTTACTATAAAATGAATAAGGAATACCTTGTTTCCGTTGCTGACACAATGGATGTTGCCTTGTTACAGCAGGTAATAGATCCTTTCCAGCTTGCAGAAATCATTAGCGATGCATTGAAAAAAAGAAGAGAAAACCCTACTGCGGATCTAGTCATACAGGAAAAAAGAAATGCTGATTCTTCTCTTATAGATTCCTCTGCATTCAGGCGGTTTTATTCAGGCCATATTTACTACTATCCCGAAACTGGAATCTATGATATTTTTGACAGCCTTATCAACAACCCTTCTTTTAAACGGCTTGATCCACCAGACACCAATGCCATCACTGTTTTATATAACCAGGGAAAATTTCATTACAGGCCCCTGAGAAAGCACAGTTATATACGACAAGGGCAACCTTACAATGAAAGAACTTTCTTTAAAACGCTCAACAACCTTTCTCAAATAGGCGCATGGAGACAGGTTGATGCGCGAACCGTTGAACGTGGCGATACAATTGACTACCACATTTTTCTTGTGCCTTATCCCAAGCAAAATATCACTTTTGATCTTGAAGCCAGCCGTAATACCGGCGACGTGCTTGGTTCAAATAATCTTTTTGGTTTGTCATTGAATTCTACTTATCGCAACCGTAATTTATTGAGAAGAGCCATACAGGCTTCTACCAGTTTCAGAAACGGTATAGAATTAAATCTTGGAGGAGGTATAACGAGCTCGTTGCTGCAAACTTTTCAATCATCAATAACACAGTCGTTCATTTTACCGGAAGTACCGGCTGCCGTTGAAAGGCTCTGGCACTTGCAACGCTCTGATGGAGTTAAGACGATTATTAGCGCAACAGGCTCCTATTCGGAAAGAAGCGAATATTTCCGCCTTCGTTCGCTTAACTTTTCTTACGGCTGGGAATGGACAAACAAGAGAACTGTCGTTTGGCAATTTAAACCCATAAACCTTGAATTCTATGGCCTTGACAGCCTCAATCTCTTAAACCAGGCTATCGCAAGCAACCCTTATTTAAAAAATGCGTTCAATACAGGCAACATCATCAGTATGATGGCCAGCCGTACATATACCGCGCCAAGCAAACGAAATCCCAACATCACCAATTATTTGCGTCTCTCTGCAGAATGGGCCGGTCACGTCTTTGGATTGATTAAAAATCTTCAAAACGATATTTATCAGTACATTAAACTGGAAGCAGAGGTTAGAAAGAATATCAAATTCCGCAAAACATCTCTTGCGTTTAGAGCCTTGGGCGGGTTTGGCATTAATTACAGCAGTGACCCACTGCTTGGTCAAACATTACCTTTTTACAAGCAATTTGTTGGTGGCGGCCCCAACAGCATGCGTGCCTGGACATTAAGGCAATTGGGTCTTGGCAGTAATATAGCCAGCGATACCATTCGCTATAAAGATCGTTATGGCGATTTACAGTTAGAAGCAAATATTGAATACCGTTTTCCTCTTGCAGTTATCGGCGGTGTAAATATTGGAAGTGCATTGTTTACCGATATTGGTAATGTTTGGAACGTTAGAAAAAATACCGGGTTGCCTAATGCCAATTTCGATTTAAGAAGACTTGGCAAGGATATAGCCATTGGTATTGGCACAGGTTTACGTTTTGATTTTAATTATTTTCTTATTCGCGTCGATATGGGTATTAAGCTCAAGGATCCTGCACGACTTACCAATAACGGCTGGCTTGATATTTCAGATTTTACATGGCGAAACAAAGAAAAAATTTATAAGGATAATTTCGGCGTTATTAATCGCAACAATTATGCTATCCAGTTAGGAATCAATTTGCCATTCTAAACCTAAGCTCAAACCAGTCTGCGTTTAGGCATTAAATATCAACATAAATAATCCTGAAAATATTTAACTAAACATTCCTGTCAATTTTTCTCCTTTCTTTGCCTTGGCAAAAAATTTGACCCTTAAAGTATTAACAAACAAAGGCCATGGAAGAAAAAGATATGCAGCAAAACAACAATAACGGGACTACCGAAATGACAGACTACACAATTAATGCTGACGAAAGTGCAGCGGGCACTACACATTTAAGTGAGCCTGTAGCCAATGAGTCAGAGCTGGAAAAAGTTCAGGCAGAACTGGCTGAACAAAAAGATAAGTACCTGCGCCTTATGGCTGAATTTGACAATTACCGCAGAAGAACGTCAAAAGAAAGGCTGGAGTTAATTCAAACCGCAGGTAAGGATGTAATTGTTTCACTTCTGGAAGTGCTTGACGACTGTGATCGTGCCGAAAAACAATTGCAAAACAGCAAGGATGTTAACCAGGTTAAAGAAGGCGTTCAACTGGTATTTAATAAACTAAGAAGTAGCCTTCAGGCTAAAGGTGTAAAACCACTGGAAAGCATTAACACCGATTTTGATGTAGAGAAGCACGAAGCAATTACAGAAATTCCTGCACCTACAGAAGCCCTCAAAGGCAAAGTGATTGATGAGGTGCAAAAAGGATATTATCTTAATGACAAACTGATAAGGTTTGCTAAAGTAGTTGTTGGTAAGTAAGTCACGAAATACTGGCCCAGGCAAGGCTATAATCATGAATAGACAAGATGTATAAAATGTGAAGGTGTTGAAACCCCAATATTAGTACATCAACACATTTGCACATCAGCACATTTATACTATGACAAAAAGAGATTATTACGAGATACTTGGCGTATCTAAATCTTCTTCGGCAGATGAAATTAAAAAGTCGTACCGCAAGGTGGCCATGCAATTTCACCCCGACCGTAACCCCGGCGATAAACAGGCTGAGGAAAAATTTAAAGAAGCAGCAGAGGCATACGAGGTGCTGAGTGATGCCGATAAACGTGCCAAATATGACCGTTTTGGTCACCAGGCATTTGCACCAGGAAGCGGTGGTTTCAGCGGCAGCCAAAATGTAAATATGGAAGATATCTTCAGCCAGTTTGGAGATATTTTCGGCGATGATATATT
>Ga0105239_10005492_pt1 | contig 14863 bp, 13 predicted proteins | sample KBSC44metaG_FD_92761 | JGI IMG/M metagenome (GOLD analysis project Ga0105239, IMG submission 92761) | Corn rhizosphere microbial communities from Kellogg Biological Station, Michigan, USA - KBS C4-4 metaG | ecosystem: Host-associated > Plants > Roots > Rhizosphere > Soil | place: Michigan, USA... | reverse complement strand
GACCAGCATATAAAGATTAGCGATGAGTACGGCAAAGGTGGTGGTAGTAAGGAACATTTGCGGGTAGGCGTGCGGGTGCAGTATCCGGTCTGACACGTCAAAGAGCAAGCCACCGGGATTGGTCAAGACGTCCCAACTGTTCCAGCGCAGATCACGGCCAAGATAGATTGCAAAGCCGCATAGCAAGAATATGACTGCCAGCCAGGCAAGCGTATCCCCATTGCTGAATCGGCGCCGAAATTGCAAATGTACCAGATACAGACTACTCATGCCCAGTGCCACCCCCACAAAAATAAACGATGCGAACATAACTGCATCGAACAGCACATCAACTCGGGCAACTTCCTGCAAATGGATAAAATCACTCACCATGTAGAAGCTATTCGGGAGGAATAGCACCCACAACAAACTTACCCCAATACCTTCCCAGCTTGACCACCGTTTGCGCTTCAAAATCAGCACCAGCCAACCAGCAAACAACAGCGGTAACCACGCCAAAAACAAGTTCCAAATCAGATAGCCAAACTCCCAGCTCTGGTTCCGCCAAGCGCCATACAGATATAACGCAATACTCACGAATGAAGCCAACAGCAGCGTTAGCAAGAATTGAGTCCGCGGGCGCAGGTTGCGCATCATGGTGTTAAGTATACCGCGGTCCAGCTTATTACTCGTTCAGAGCCTTTTTGAACTTCTCTATCAGATCAACAGGGGTTGGGTTTAGGCCGTTCAGCAATGCAGTGTAAAGAGAGACGAAATCGCCAAGCTGAATTGTCCATAAGAGCTGTTCAAGCAGCGTATCGCCTTCGGCTTCGACAACAATTGGGCTGGGGCGCATGCCGGATAACAGGCGCTCCGTTACTTCAAACCGCTTTTGCACCCGTGGGTGCTCAAGGCTAGAACGTAAATCGATGACCGTGTATGGCTTATTGACCGGTTGCTTAGTCCAGCCCAAGAACTCGTTGTGGTTGAACTCGGGAATCTGATTAACCCAGGCGACCTGTTTAGCATTCTCGTTAAAACTGATCTTCCATTTGTACGCTGCTGGGTAAAGCTTGGGGCCGCCATATACCACGACTGACTTCCCTATACACTCCTGGGCAATCTGCTTAGCAACGTTATCTTTGGTTGCGACTGTCGGCACCCATGCTTGGACCTTCCCTTTTAGGAATTGGGCGGCGGCTTCCAGTTCACTTGCTTCTTTGGTGAGCAGTCCCGCTTTTTGCAAGATGTCGATAGTCGCCTTGAACATATACAGCACTGCGTGCCGCGGTTGCAGGCCAGCCGGTATTTGTACCAGCGGATACCCTTTCTCGCCAGCGATTTCCGCTAACCGGCCGCCGCTGCACATAACAACTATCTGGGCACCCTGCTCACCCGCTTGTTCGAGAGCGCTAATAGTTTCTTCGGTGTTGCCGGAATAACTTGAGGATATGAATAAGGTTTTGCTCGAAACATATGCAGGGATGTCATAACCGCGCACAATTTCGAATGGTCGGTCATAGCCCGGCCAGCTGAGACTCACTTGCGCCGCTAAGGCTGAACCGCCCATGCCAGCAAAAACGATGTTTTCGGCCGTCACTGGCGCCAGTTCAAAATCATATTGATGCCCAAGCTGCTCCCACGATTTCTCGGCGATACCGAGCGCATCTTGGGCGTCTCGCTCGTGAATCATTTTGAGGTCGTCGAGCATAATTGAATCTCCTTGTCTTAGCGTAAGCAGTTTTATATAGTATAGCGTAAGCAGTAATAAGCAATCGAGTCATTTCAAGGGGGAACAGAAATGTTTGGGCACCAAGACGAACCACAAAAACCAGTTAATGATGACAATTCATCACACGACAATAATGCATTCGGTGCAAGTACCGTAACACCTACAAACGACGCAAATGCCACTAGCGATGCGCCAGTTTCAACACCAAGCATGCCCTTACCTACGCCTGATGCAGCACCGGCGGTTTCCCCAGACGCCTTGCTCGACATCAAGCAGCAGGCCCTGCAACAGCTGACCCCGCTAGTTGGTCACCTGGAACAAACCCCCGAAGAAAAGTTCCGCACTACCATGATGATGATCCAAGCCTCCGACAACCAAGATCTTCTCAAAACCGCCTATGAGGCCGCCCAAGCTATCTCAGACGAAAAGGCCAAAGCCCAAGCCCTCTTAGACATAGTCAACGAAATCAACTACTTCACCCAACACGGCAACAAGTAAATCAACTCTCTGATTTAAGCTGCAGCCTTGCGGCGAAGACGAACCTGGTAAAGGATTGTGCCGGTTGCGGTTGCGATGGCGAATGTAGCAAACTCACCGGCTGGTCCGGTGCTAGGGATGTTGGGTGACTGACTTGTTGATGGGGTGGAACTTGAGGTTGAGCTACTTTGCGCCGGCGTAGATGAGGTTGAGGAATTATTGCCTGATGACGTGTTAGACGATTGTGCACTTTCGTCGCTCGGCAAAGAAGAACCTTGCGATGAATTGTTGCTCGTAGAGCTACCAGTACTGTTCTTGGCTTGCGATTTGTTCTGCGACTGACTAGTCGTTGGTTTGCCCGAGTTAGCAGTGGTAGAGTGGGACTTGTGCCAGACCCATCGGAAGAATATGAACAGCAGGAACAACACCGCTAGCAAAAGTACGATGCGCACCAGCCAGCTTAACCACCGGCGAGGCGAGCGACCACTGTAATACGGCGCCAGTTCAGGAGGCACTTTATTGTCGGTTTGACTATTTCCCAAAGCCATAGTTTTAGTATAGCCTTCTCTCCTCTGCATGCAAGCGCAAGCAGGTTGTAACCACCGGAGTAACTAGCCAATCATTTACTATCACCATACAAAACACCAACAGCATCACTACCCCTGTTCATTCCGGTCGTGCGAGCTTTCGTACTAAAAGATAGTATCGGAGAGGCCCAGGCAAGCGCTCTATTACTACTAAAAAGCTCCGAATCCCGGAGCTTTTTAGCGTACCTTGAAGCGGTGACTACATACCTAATCCCATACCGCCCATGCCTGGATCGCCACCAGCAGCCGACTTCGGCTCTGGCACCTCAACCACCAGCGCACCCATGGTCATAGCAGTTCCAGCGATAGAAACCGCGTTTTGGACGGCTTCTTTGGTCACCCGAGCCGGATCAACTACACCGTTCGCTTTTAGCTCGACAAGTTTGCTCGGGTCGTTTACGTTCACACCGAAGCCTGGCTTGCCATTCTTTACTTGTGGCAACCACTCATCAGCGTTCAGACCAGCATTTGTCAGCAAGATACGGAACGGCTGCTCAAGTGCCTTAATGAGTAGGCCGCGGCCCGCATTCACTGCGTCATCATCTGTTGCTGAGCTGGTGATTGAACTACTCAAATTAATGAGCGTCACCCCACCGCCAGGGACAATACCTTCAGCCAGCGCCGCTTTAACAGCGTGCACTGCGTCATCAACACGGTCTTTCTTCTCGTTGATTTCAGTCTCGGTAGCGCCACCGACTTTGATGACTGCAACCTTACCACTCAAAGCCGCCTGTCGCTTTTCCAAGTTCTCTTTCTCGTACTCACTAGTGGCCGCATCAGCCTGAGCACCAATCTGCTTGACGCGGGCAGTTACCTCTGCCGGTGCACCAGCACCTTCAATGATCGTCGTCTCGTCCTTGGTAACGATTACCTTGCGGGCCGTACCGACCACGTCAAGCTCAACGTTCTCAAACGTCATACCCCGGTCGTCGGTAATCACTTCCGCCCCAGTTAAAATAGCAATATCATTCAAAATGTCCTTGCGGCGATCCCCAAACGAAGGAGCTTTGACGGCGACAGTATTAAACACACCCTTCAAACGGTTCAAAATAAGGGTACCGAGCGCCTCACCATCAACATCTTCGGCAATAACAACCAGGTCTTTCTTCCCAGATTGCGCCAATTTCTCGAGCAATGGCAGAAACTCTTGGATACTTGAAATCTTCTTATCAGTAATCACCACCGCCGGCTTGTCGTAGACAGCTTCCATGCGTGTGGTGTCAGTAACCATGTACGGACTCACATAACCGCGGTCAAATGTGAAGCCTTCGACCACTTCGGCTTCAAGCGCCAGGCCCTGGCCCTCTTCGACTGTCACGACACCGTCTTTGCCTACCTTTTCGATGACATCAGCGATCAAGTCACCGATCTGGGCGTCGCCAGCGGAAATGGTAGCCACTTCGGCCACGCGACTCTTCTTGCCTTGGATATCCTCAGCCATGCCGTTCAATTGCGTGATAATGTCTTGGGCCGCTGCCTCAAGCCCCTTACGCAACAACATCGGGTTGTGCCCGGCCGCGATCAGCTTGTTAGCTTCGTTCAAAATGTGATACGTCAGCACCGTAACAGTGGTAGTACCATCACCGGCAACATCATTCATCTTATTAGCTGCCTGCTTGATAAGCTCCGCACCTACTTTGTACCCAAGCGTTTCATCATCAACATCAGCGATGTCCACACCCTTGGCAACCGATACGCCGTCATGAGTCACGGTCGGTGCCCCAAATGACTTGGAGATAACCACATTGCGCCCCTTAGGACCCATGGTAGTCTTCACTGCGTTATATAAAATCTCCGCTCCAGCCAACACACGCCGGCGGGCATCATCGTCATAAAATACTTTCTTCGCCATATTTCGTTATCCTTTCCTATTGTCATTCCAGCGAAGGCTGGAATCCAGTCTATTAATTGTTCTTTCAAGGGATCCTGAAACTAGTTCAGGATGACGTACTGCACTTACTTAACGGTTGCTATGATGTCCTCTTCGCGCACGATAATGTACTCATCGCGCCCTACTTTAACTTCGGTAGAACTAAAACTCTTATGAATAATCCTGTCGCCGACTTTAACGCCCTGTACTACTGGTCCGACCGCCACGACTTTGGCAATCTTCGACTTTTCCTGTGATGATGGCGGCACATACAGACCGCTCGCCGTCTTAGTCTCAGCTTCTTCGGCTTGCGCAACAACATAGTCGCCCAAAGGCTGCAAAGGTGTACTCATCTATAACTCCTCCTAATTTACCTCAGTATTCTGGCACTCCAACGAATTGAGTGCTAACCATCTCCTATACTACCTAAACCGTATCTGCTCCGTCAACCCTCCAGTCCCTAACCGAATTATGAGAACTACTCGTTACCCTTCAACTCATCAAAATATCTCTGCATTCACGACAGAAATCATGTGAGATAAAATTTTCTACTGACAATTCCATGCATTTGTACTTATTGACATACTCAGCTCATTATTGAATATACTGGGAATTTTGATATACTCATTTTGTCCAGTTCTTCCGCAAGAAGATTAGGAGTCTCGCATGACCACGCTGTGCTGCATTCTCCCCGACCTGGGGACAACGGTTCGTCAGTTCGGCGAGATCGAGGTCGATCCCAACAACTGGCGAGTCCACACCAACCTGTTCGTCCACTCCCAGCAGGAGGGGACGGCGCAGATGATCGTGGCGGCCGCCATCCACAACGGGCTGGTCAGCAAGGCCGGCGCCCTGGCCGACGTGATCGAGATCGCCGTGCCGCTCGACGGCGAGTGCAGTGCAAGCGACGCGCTGGAGGCGCTCGAGGTCTTCTTCGAACAACTCCCCCACGCGATCCGCAGCTACCTCGCTGCCACCCGCGCCGCCTGAACGACCTGGACCTCCGGAGGACGTGTGGCTCCCGCCACCAGCGCAGCTGCGCGTCCTCCGGGATCCCGGGTTCGATGAAATGTTTTGAGGCTTTCGCCTCTTGCCCCACAAGGCAATCAACAAAACCACCTCATCGAACCCGGCTCCTCAACTCACATTTGTTATACTTATCTAGATGTCCGCTCAGATAAACACCACTGTTCTAATGTCCGGCGCTGATTATTTCGACGATGCCGCCGCCATCAACCCTTTTATGAACAAAGATGTGGCTATTGACCGTGTCAAAGCCCAAGCCGAGCACGATTCCATCCGCCAAGCCCTCGAACAAGCCGGTGTCACCATCATTAAGGTCGACCCCCCGGCAGACTGCCAAGATGGCGTCTACACCGCCAACTGGGCCCTCGTTCGTGGCAACAAAGCTGTCATGGCCAGCCTCCCTTACGCCCGTAAAGGCGAAGAACCCTACGCCGAGCAAATCCTAAAAGCCCAAGGCAAAACCATCTACAAAGTGCCTGACGACCTCCGCTTCAGCGGTCAAGGTGACTCCTTACCGGCCGGCAATTACCTGTTTACTGGCAGCAAATACCGCACCGACCTACAAGTCCACCAATTCCTGGCTGAAACCCTCGGCTACGAAGTAATCAGCCTCCGCACCGTACCCTTAAAAGACTGGCTCGGCAGCCCAGTCAAAAACAAAGATTCCGGCTGGCCCGACAGCTTCTTCTATGACATCGACCTCGCCCTCTCTGTCATCCGCCCCGACCTCATCGCCTGGTGCCCCAAAGCCTTTACCCGCGCCAGCCGCAAAAAGATCCGCGCCATAACAGATATAGAAAAGATAGAGGTCTCATTCGACGAGGCCAAAAAAGCCTTTGCCTGCAACCTAGTCTCCACCGGCGAAACAGTAGTCATGAGCGCCACCGCCCCTAAGCTCAAAGCCGCCCTAGAAGCCAAAGGTCTCAAAGTAATCACCCCAGTAATAACCGAATTAGCCAAAGGCGGCGGCTACATCCGCTGCACCACCCTCACCCTCAACAACCAATAAGCTGTAGACAAATTTGCATCAACCCCTTGCCTCCACCCCCCAAGAGGCGTAAACTTCCCTGCAAGGAATAAGCGCCACGCTTGCAATTTTAGGAATATTATGCTAATGTTTAAAGTGTTATGAGCCACGAAGGCCTAAAAACACAAACACCAGAACAAAGCCAAGCCTCGTCAGAGGTTATTGCTCAAGCATTCGCCACTGCCCAAGATGACCTCAGAACACTTACCTTTGATAAAGATTTCCATAAAGATTTAGATACCCATGGAATGCCAGACCCGTTTGATGCCATTGGCACACCGAGATATTTAGCAGTATTGGCCGACTATTCACGAACACATCTCGACACACTTATAAATAGTGATCTGAAGGTTGATAGACTTCGCCTACATACCTTGAAGCTCATGGCATCCGTGCCCACCTTCTTACATGCTAAATATGCACTGGACTCCGGTGCAAAACTTAACCCCGTACAGGTCCACTCCGCAAGGCTAAAAGTAAGCAGGTTCAATGGCCAAGTTGCAGAATTCGTCACTGCATACCCTCAAGCAAGGGTCGAGGATGTTAGTAAAGCTTTGCTAGGTAGCGTGAACGCGACAGTGGAAAATAAAAGGGTACGCGAAGCAAGCTTTGGCATGTTGAGCCGCACTCTTTTTGGTATCCGGCACGAACTTGCCCAAGGCCAACTGCTAAAACATTTACAGGAAACTACTGGCCGCCAATTTAGGACTACGACAATTCAAGAAGACCTAGAAGGGGCTGACTACATCGTCCAGGGCGATAGAGTGCCCACACTGATACTCGATGTCAAAGGTTCATCTAATCAGGCCAGTCAAAGCTCCAACTACAACGGTTACTATGCTATCGACCGAGGAGCCATTCGTCTCCGTTCTCTGCTAAGCGAGCAAGACTTTAGAGGCAAGTTCTTTGTCCCTGAACAGGTTGCAGCCGCACGTGCCCCCCAACTTGACCATATTCTCAAGCTCGCAGAGCTTGAAATGGTAAATCCTAACGAATTTCGATCATTGACACAAGCACGTTAGTCTTGTATAATTATAACTATTATGCGGATGCAAGAATTCGTTGTTACTGAGCCCCCCACCGCTAAAGAGGTCCGGGAGCGTATTGCTGCGGCTTGGGTAAGTCGTCAGCTGTTTAGGCTGACCGTGGAACCCACGTATCAGGAAATACCCCACCCTCACCCAATCGAAATCACAGTAGACATGCGCGGCACACAAGACCCGAAGTTAGGTGAAAGCAAAGACACGCTCGTACTTGGGACTCTCGTGCAACCCGACCATACTTCAGAGATACCCACAGTTGTCCGGATTATGATCGATAATAATCTCACCCAACCCGCAACCGTCAGCTTTTAATAGATCCCTTAAATAAACTCTCAGCTCCCCATAACATATGACAAACCTGTCAGCCAACCCGCAGCTATCACGATTACCAGAGTTATTTACCAGGTTTACCGATTGCGTCCACGCTACCAGCGCCCGTGCCGTTAACAGTTACTGATTGACCTACCCCCAGGTCCGTGGAGCAGACACGTTGCTTGCTTATTTTTTGCGGTTTTAGAGCGTATGTTGCAATTTTAGCGTCACTGTTACCGTCTGTGGCTACAGGATTACTCAACTGATACCGCGTTACTTCGGTGAACTGACAATCCGGTGCCACTGACATTATGCTGAATTCCATTGGGCTTGAGTCGTAATGTGTCAGCCCTCCCATGCCAGTAGAGCCCTCATTCAGGTATATGTAACCCAGTGATTCAATAGTTTTAGGATCATTCTGATGATGATAATGACCGGCCGCCATCAGCCGTGCTTTAGTTGAATCTTCTATGTCCGGCACCACGACTGGTTCGTGAGTTGCCGCAATATCGATGCCCGTCGACGGATCGAATCCTTTCAGTGCTCGGTCAATCGCTTGATGCTCAAGGGGGTCAGTCTGCTTGCTATCATCCGCCCCGTAAACACCCTCACCACCGAATACACGCGGATCCGGTACGCCCAGTACGTTTAACCCGTAGACCGATACATATTTTCCACTTACAACAAAGGTGTGGTCTGGCTGCCTGATTTTATCGCCCAGCACAATTACGCCAGGTATGCTGCGCATGACGTTCAAGACTTCTGGCGAATCATGGTTGCCGGCAACCCAAATAAATGTAGTCTGCTTTGCAAGCTCCCGAATCCCCGCGATATATTCTGGTGTCAGTTCAGCCTTCATACCGAACTCAGACTCATCGCCGGTGTTAATGACTACTTTAACATTCTTTTCCTTGGCCATCTGTGTGATGTAGGGATACATATTACGCAGATGCATGTCAGAAATGAACATTACGTTATAGGCCGTATTTAGGGCAACTTCTTTCTCTTGTTTGCTGGTGAGTTGCTCATCAAGGGCAATGAGCGTCTGTACCTTTTTGGCGGCAGTCGTATCTTTAGCATACAAGTCTGCGAGCTTACCAGGCACCGCCTTAATGTCCGCCAATAATCCGGTGACTTCGTAGCTCCTTTGCCATTCAGGATTGTAGCTAGCTACACCGTAAGCACCCGCACCAACTGCCATCGCAGTGACGCCAGCCATCGCACGCAACCCCATATGCCCGGCATTCTTAAGGTGGCCTATCTGTGAATGTCGGTTGCCAAGCGCTCGTCGCAAAGCTTCGGCAGTTCCAGCTCCCACTACCCCTCCGGCTGCTATGACTAATGCAAAATGAAGCTCAATATCAGCTAGTTGATCCCTGAAATCCTTCTCAGCCTGTGCAGCAAATTTAGTACTATTGTCACTTACATTGCGAATATCGGCTACACCAACTTCTTGTGGGGTGATATGTAAACCTAGTGGGAGTCCGTCAACGTTCGGGTACTTAAAGTTACCAAGGGTAGTGTCGGCATTGAGTCCGACATCGGTACCGGTGCTAATGGATATTTCCGTACTTACGCCAGCAAGTTCTGTTTTATACGGGAAAACGTGCAGCGCTATACCGGCGCCCACTACCGCACCGACAGTATTCAGCGCTATTTTGCCGGCACCTATCGCTACCTTTCGGAACAGATGCTGACTAGTAGTATCCGTATCCTGTTCGATCGGTTCAAGGGGTTCAACTGTGGCTAGTTCCTCTGGTGGCATGCCGAGTCGCGCGGCTTCAGATTCAGGAAGGCTTCGCCTGAATATATAGTCCGTGAAGGTCGCGCGTCCTTTAGACTCGCCAAACACTTTACTGTTGCTCCGCCATAATTAGTATTATTTATAACACGGTTGAGGGCTTTTTACAAGGCTTGGTTTCGTAGGGCGGCGTGGGCCGTGCCGATTTCGTCCCAAGGGTGGGCGCCATCGGCGCGTTCTATAGTCTTTTCGTGGCCTTTGCCGAGTAGTATCACTGTATCGCCTGTATGGGCCCTGGAAATGGCGTATTTTATAGCTTCGGTGCGGTCGTGCACCAAGAAAAGGTCTGTGTCGCGGACTTTGCCGGCTTTTTCGGCTCCAGCCGCAATCTGATTCATAATTTCTACACCGTCGATATCACGATCATCTTCTTCAGTGATAATAACTTCGTCGCAGTACTGCCCAGCCAATTCACCTTGTACCGCCCTTTTTGCCTCATCGCGCCGACCTGCCGACCCGAACATGCAGATAAGTTTGCCCTTCACCACAGGTTTGAGATCCTTGAAGAGTTTCTCGAAACTATCCGGAGTATGCGCAAAATCCACGATGACGCTGAAATCTTGGCCCTCATCGATGGTTGTCATGCGACCTTCCACTCCTGTCAAAGCAGCAATTCCCTTCTCTATCTGTTCGCGGTCAAGCCCAACAGCCCGCCCCACGCACACCACAGCCAACGAATTGCTCACATTGAAGCTGCCCGGAATCTGACAACGGATACTGTACTCATTGCCACCAGCCACTGCCCGGTAGGAGCTGCCGTCAGGCGTTAGCTGCACATCCCTAGCCTGTACATCACCCGTTCCAACCCCATACGTCACCGGATGTGCTACGTCACCAGCAAACAGTGCCGCACTGGGGTCTTCAGCGTTCACCACTCCTACCCGCAAGCCTCGAAGGTTCCGATTGGCCCGCTTAAACAGTTTCCGCTTAGCATCACGGTACCGCTCAAACGTCTTATGATAATCCAGATGTTCATGGGTGATGTTAGTCATAACAGCGATGTCGAACGGCACGCCCCAGGCCCGATTCTGCGCCAAAGCTTGGCTGGTAATCTCCAAGACCAACCAGTCAATATTAGCCGCCTTCATCTTCTTAAGTCGCCGCATAAGCTCAGGCACCGGCACATTGGTATAATGCTGCACCTGGTGCTCGATCTCTTCACCGACGCCCCACGCCACAGTGGTCATAAGCCCAGTCTTATACCCGGCCTCCTGTAGCATCCGATGAATCATAAACGCCGTCGTAGTCTTACCATTCGTCCCTGTCACCCCTATAACCTTCATTCCCCTCCCAGGGAACCCATGCGCCACATTCCACAGCACAGCTTCACCCAAGTGTCCATACGGCTCTACCGCCGTAAACACCCCCTTAGGTATCACCTTCTTCACAATCTTTCGTGGATTCATTACCTTTTAGTATACCGGCTTCTTTCATATCAATCGAAAGAAAAGTGCCTCCTGTAAGAAGAGGCACTTTCCGGAAAGCTATCGTCCTTTTAGACGGGCTTTTACGTATTAAGCGTTGTCTTCAGCTTCGCGGGCGAGTCGTCGGCGACGACCATTTTGCCGACCTGCTTCGAGTGGGTTAAGTAGTAACCGGCCAGATTTTCTTGCAACCTGTTGTTTGCGTTCAGTAGTCGGCTTGGCTTCGCTGACTGCCCGAGCGGCCCGAACCGACTCATATTTCCTACCGTAGCGAAGGCGCCCAACGCCAGTTTTAAGAGGTTTCGCTATTGGTGCTACATATTTGTCGTGAGCCTTCTCAATGGCATCATCAAACCGCTTATTAATACCACGGTTCACATGGTTGCTAACAATGTTCTTGATCTGTTGCTTGATCGGCACATGCCTGTTCCTACGTGCCATATCCTGAGCTTCGTAATCAACAGCATCTAGATCAATCCGATCACTTCGGAGCCTACGTGGGCGTGGAGGTACTGGGGGTAGTACGACGGGAGGTACTGGATCATGATCACCCCCAAGGGCAGCCCAAAGGTCGTCATCCTGGTGATCATCATGACCCGCATCAAATACTTCTGCTGGGACAACATCATCCTCTTCAAGTGCACCCGCAGGTTCATTCTCGGCAGGTTCATTCTCACTTGAGCTAATCTCGGGAGCAGGCACCGCCTCGTATACTCCATCACCATTAACGAACACCGCACCCAATTCAACCTGGAAGTCGAGCCATTTTGCAAAAGTCTCTTTGCTTAAACCATTTACTTCAGCAGTACTGGTTAATGTAGCGTAGACGTCCTGAGGGTCAAATGTACCGCCATTTTTGAACGTTTCGTTGAGCAGCTCAGTTGCAGCCACTAGTTGGGCACGCTCTTCTGCAGTTAGGTTTGCAGCAAACTCTTCCCATGTTTCATGAGGCGCAGCAGGAGCGAGCTCTGTGATGGGTGCTTCCAGGCTTGGTGCGGGTTCAGGAACTGTCGCCGGTGTTAATTCAGTATCAGGCGCCTTAGGAGTACGTGGGCCAGCGAGTTGTTCTCCGCTTGGCTTACCATCGCGCGTTGCTGGCACACTAAACACTCGGAGCGCTTCCCCACTAACACCATCAAGCAAATGTGACTTGATGCCGCTGCGACGCTGCTTAGGCGCTGAAGGCTGTGTTAATGTCTGCATATTTCCAGAGATAGTAGCCTGTGCCCGACGACGCGTACGCTGGAATGGTTCACGGCGCTTGGCTTCGGCTGCCAGTTTGTCCTTAGCTTGCTGCTCAGTAATCAGCTCCTTCAAGGTGCGGACAGAACCTAGATCGCGGTTGCTCGTGGCAATCTCGAGCAGCTCTTTAAGCTCACCAACAGATTGGGGATTACGCGTAATACTGTCTCGTAACACATCTACGCCACGCTCAGGATCAAACAGATCCATGAGTGTAGTTTTGTCTCCCTTAAGTTCACGCTCTGAGCGTCCACCCTTTGGAGCCATGCCATCGTATTGAAAGTAAGCATCAAATTTTTGACCCAACACTTCATCGGGGGTTATCCCTGCTAAAGTCTTCTCTTTCTCGTGACGCTTCGCCAAAATAGAGGAGCGATAGCGGAGATCCTGCAAGCTCGTATCACGCCGTACTTGCTTATTACCTTGAGGAGTGCGAACAGTTACCACAGGTAAGGTGTTGAGTTGCGCCATAACATCGGCGGCTTCACCTGCATTCGTCGCATTATTGAGACGAGATCGTAGCGTGTCGAGGTCGTATCCGCGGTTATCAGCCTTCTCGCGGTGAGCTAAGTATCGGTCCCAGTCTGCTACTGATTCTTCACTTTTGGTATCAACAAATACTTCATCAAGCTTTTTGGCTTCCAGCGCCTGGCGAGCCTCTGCTGCTTGGCGACGAGCATCTTCTTCGCGAGCAAGACGAGCATCTTCTTCTTCGGCGGCTAGACGTGCCTTTTCTGCTTCCTCAGCAGCTGTATTTTCTTTGTGAGCATTGAGATGTTGATGTGCCAAGTTCCTGAGATCGCCATGAACCGCAACGCCGACTAGCTCGTCTGGCATTACGTTCTGTTCTCGGTTATGGTCAATGCTTGGTTGCTCGTGAGGAGCGACTTCAACTTGGTTGCTCATGGTTTCTTATACTCTTTCCGCTTAAATTGATGTTTTTGTTTTTTGTTTGAACTGATTGCATAATAGCAAAAACCTTGTGTTTTGTCAATATACAAAATGCTTTTGCTATTTACGCAAAAGCGAAGCGATATACTTTGCTGTTATCTTGTCACAGGATGTAATGTGGCTGGAGTAGCTTCTAGTTTAAAGACCTGGCGCATGCGGCGGAGCCGTGATGGTCTTATGGTTGATCGCTTACCTTCGGCGGCCTTAGCTTTACGCGCACCTGATTCTGTGGGAGTAGTCTGTACTGCCGCTTCTGCCGTAGGCGAAGACTGCGGTAGGCTTAAAATATTGTGTGGAGTAGCAGTTGTCGGTGCATGTGTACGCAAGGCAGATTGCGCTTGAGACCCACGTATACTTACCTGCGCTCGACGGCGCAGGCGCTGGGCATTGGTTACTGGGACATTTTCTGGAGGCTGTTGCTGAGGGACAGTTTCGATTCGTGGATCGGTACCTGCCTTGGGCGTACCAGCTCGCTGTTCGATCGACATCTTGCCTATCAGGGTTAGCCGGGGACGCGAGGTGGCTGTTTCGTGCGCCATAACATTAAGGTTAACCTCTGGTGTTTCGGACTGCGTCTGTTGTGGCGCCTGTTCGGCTGGGTCCTCTGTTGACGGTGGGTTATCGAAATATTCTGTTACCGCTGCGCGCTGCTCTGGAGAGAGCTTGAGCCAACGCCACTCGCGTATGATTGCGTGACTACCACAGATACGTTGCAGACGCTGATCGCACAAACGACCCGATAGAGGGTGCGGGATGATTTCGGAGCTCTCCTGAATGGTTATTGGAAAGTTCTCTTGACGAAGTATTTTCGCAGGATCAAAAACAAAACTCGTGATAAGGGGGTTGCCTTCGTCATCTGTTACCCGTAGCGCTTCTAAGAAGTAATACTTTTCGGGTAAAGACAACCTATCCCAACGATCTAAGGAGACCAGCTCTCGGGGACACTCAATACCAAGCTCTTTGGCGTTATCGTCGGTAATGCCGAGCAGCTCGAGGGTTTCGTTTATGCGTATTTCGTCCTCTGGGTGTAAACCGCCATCATGAACCCACACCAGTAGTTCATCGGCATTGGGGTCGTATGGCTCAGTGTTCTTTTCCCACTCGGGCACTGTATTCACCTCGGGCACTACTGCTTGAAGTTCATGCATTCCGTGGTGGTGATTGGATATTTCGTGATGTGATTGGGGTTTCATAGGTCGCCTCGGCTGTTACCAGCATTTACAAACTAATACTTTACATTCTATTTATTGTTTTGTCAAAGATCTCCGCTTCGATGCTGGTACTGTAACAGACGTGGTAAGCTAAAAGCAGTGAAAATTTTGGGTATTGAAACTAGTTGTGACGAGACAGCTGCAGCAGTAGTTGAGGATGGTGTTCGGCTCCTGAGCAATG
>Ga0105239_10005488_pt1 | contig 14875 bp, 8 predicted proteins | sample KBSC44metaG_FD_92761 | JGI IMG/M metagenome (GOLD analysis project Ga0105239, IMG submission 92761) | Corn rhizosphere microbial communities from Kellogg Biological Station, Michigan, USA - KBS C4-4 metaG | ecosystem: Host-associated > Plants > Roots > Rhizosphere > Soil | place: Michigan, USA... | reverse complement strand
TATATGCGAGATCTAGCCTCCGTGCAGATGACTTGCAAGGCGTGGTTTTCTGATGCTCAGCGGCATCTATATACCAATATCGAGATTGTTGGTGATGACGATACATCAATCCTCCAGAAATGGAGACTGACTCGAGCCGCTCGCCTCATTCGACTTCGGTCTACACTTCGATCGAAACATCTACTCGCATCCTTGGTCAAAACAATTCATGTGCCTGATCCACATATTCCCCTGTACCTGCCAAATGATTATCCCAACCCAGAGTATGATGCCTATCTCTGCACATTGGCATCTGTTATTATGACTTGTCCGAACCTCGAAGCATTGACGGGATTCATCCCATTCTACAATCACACTTTTGATCGCTTGACACATGCCTTGTCAACAAGAACGAAGCTTCGACAGCATGTTTGGATAATTGCTGAAAATGATGATGTCAGCGCACGAAGCCAGGAACAGTTGCCTCCAGGACTATTGGATGTGCATCAAGTCTATCAATTCACGCATTATCACGATCGTTGGACAAATCTTGAGACGCTCATGCTGTGTTCTCCCGCAAGCCTTGGTGTCATTGAACATGACCTCTTCATTCACATTCTAAATTCTCTACCATCACTCCAAAATTTATGCATCTCCACTTTCGATGCGGATGACTTTCATGATAAGACACTACTTTCGCTTCCTCGAATACAACGCCTTCGGCTTGAGGAATGCAACGGAATAACTGAACACGGCCTGATGAGATGGGCAGCGAGCCCTGTTGCATTCCAGGTCAAAGAACTCTCTCTGTTACATCAGAATATTGTACATCTCTCAACGTTATCAAAAGTGTTAGCTAGTCTAAGTCATCTCACGAGATTTACAATTTGGCAGATTGATATCGCCCCATCGTTCACGCATGGGGAAGAGCGAGTTACCCTGCAACCAACGCTCGCATCCCCATCCCTAGTGTTTCTCCACTGGGACTTCCACTGCCGAGAAGATCAAGGTCCTGGCCAGAATCTGCGCAGTGGTACTAGGACCAGCAACACTCTTCATAGCGCTCGCCTTCTTTCAGCAAATGCTCACCTCGCACTTTCTATACAGCATGATGGGTTTCCACGGCTCGCTCTCTTACGAGCTCCGCGTGACACTGCGCCTTACGGAGCTCTCCAGTCTGTCTGTCTTCCCAATCCGGAAAATAACTTTTTTGTATCAGATGATCGAAGAGGCTTAGAAAGCTTTCATACGAAACCGTTTTCGAATTCACTTCAGATAGCACGGATCAGGGCTCACCGGATGGCTCGTCAAACTATAAGGAAACAAGTTGCGGCCCAGATCCCCAGAACAGCACGGTCATCTCCCAATCCAATCAAGGTTCCATGGGGTACGGTGGAACTCGTCAACTGGCATGTTAAGACGGCCACAAGAGCAGCCCCAATGACCCCAGGCAACAATAAATCAACAACTAGCTCTGAAGATGGTGAAGGGTCAATACCTCGCTGTCGATCGAATAATCGGGATACATTGCCTCAGCCAGCACGCAGTGATGAGGCTCAGAGTGCAGGAAATGCTCCTCAGAAACAGGCGAATTTCATCAGGCTGAGAAATCAAGCAGATGTCCCGTCCGACACGCAAGTAAGGGATGACTCTCCTTCCCTACCTCCTCGACACCCGCTTCATTTCAGGTCAACTCCATCAGAACCGCAGCAACCGATGTATTTGCAACATAATACAATATCCACTGCAAGGTTCAAGCGCCCAGCATTTTACCTATTATCAGATGCCTACGGCAATGATGAGAATGGAGGATTAGTCGGTTGGGCAGAACTTCTGGGTATTCAAGAAAAGGCTAAGATGGAAAGCGATAGTCGGCAATCGAGTTCAGACGAGGTACGAATGAGCTCTGAGTATACCCACTCTGAAAGTAGCAGCGAATATGAGACATCAATAAACAGGCTTTTTGGCAGAAGGTTTCGTTGTGATGGCTCATGGAACCGCTCAATCCGAAGTGATTACGATCTTCAGAGCCAGCCGAGAACTGTACGACCTTTGAATTCGTCCTCCAAATCCAGTGCGGGTTTGAAGTCTTCGAAGGGCTCGAAGTCAAAATCAAAATCATCATCGAGATTTTCTCTTCCACTCGATTTCTGGTCGTCAACCAGAGCGAGGGATGGCGAAAGATGGAGGCATGTTGCGAGGCCGAGAGGTGAAAGGGGTGAAACCGTCAGTGTCCAAGATTTCTTTGGGGTATAAATCCCAATCTTTGTTCTTTCTCCGAATACCATGCTTGATTGTCGGTCTTTGATAGGAAGCTACTCAGGCGTTCCTTACACTAGTTAAGCCCGTTGCAAGGGGGAAAGCATCCCAGGGCCATGGCTTTCATGACCCAATAAGAGGCGCAGCATGTAACTCAGCCTAGTCTGCCTGCAGCGAATTTTGTGGCACGTCGCATCAGGTGTCAAGACCCCGGCCAGGACTCCACAGCCTTACCAGTGCACCTAACAATCTTTCGACTTTGTTGATCACTCAATTCCTCAGAACCTGCTGGAAATCATTTCATCTTGCCTGTTCCATCCCTCCCGCATTTCCCCATGTCCGTTGTTCGGTGAGATCTCCAGCTTTGGCTTATTGGCCTTCATCGCCTGGGTAAAGGAACGCCAGCAGAAGGCAGTAAATTGGTAACGAGCCCCGGGGCTAGTGATTCTGCCACCTCCATTTCCGCGTGTAACTTGCACGTCATCCCCATGTGTTCCATCGCTTGCAACATGCCCCAATGAGAAGGCAAATCTGGTTTCCCGTCTGAGAAGCATTTCAGTAGCCGGCCACACGTCTCACCGTCACACTTCTCCTAGATTCGCTCCGCGTCCCACTTGTAAGTGTGGTAGAGATTCTAGGAGTCGCCTCCCTCCTCATACCCGAGGAGTGCGATACCCCCCATACGCCGAGACGCCGCTAATGACCGATCTGCCCGATCTTTTGCATCGCCGATTGATCTATAGACGGTCTACCTGTGCAGATTCCCTCCAGGCGTCGGCGACACCACGATCCAGATCGAGATTGACATCAACGAAGAGCTGTGCCCTATTGTGTGGATAATCCAAACCACCGCCAACAATCCGTTCTATCCCAACCGCCATGCCCGCCGGCTCGAGTTCTCGCCGGGGTTTCCGATGGAGCAGATCTACATCATCTGGCTGACTCCGATATTCTCACCGTTTGTGCGACTCACTCGAGGTAGAGGCGCCGTCAGCAGTCCGTTCGACCTAGGAAACTGGTCGCCATACTACACTGTCCAACACGTGCTCCAGACAATCGCCAACTTCCTGACTCTGAATCCGCTCTGCTGCACGATACCGTCCATAGACCACGGCATCCTGAAGATTCCGTGGAAATTCTCCCACCTACCGGAAGTGTCGAACTATGCCAACAGCGAGGACGCCTCTTTCCACGCCGCCCAGTTCTTCTCGCGCGCGTATAACCGCGTGAGCCGTGAAACCGACGACCCGCCTACATTGGAATCGCAGACGCGAGCGTCTACCACGGCAATAAGCGAGGCCGTCCGGCCTTTCCTCCGTGGGGGCAGGTTCCCGCTGGCCGGGCCAGCGCAGACTATGTCACTGCTTTCAGCGCCGTGCGCACTAATAGGGAGTGGATCGCGAAGGAGAATGTCTGGCCGACGCCTTGTCGGTTGCTTGCAAGTTCGAGTTCTTCGAGCCTTGATATCCAGTCTCGACTCTCCTGCCAGTTCCTTTGATACGTACGGAATAGAGGCTAAAACCCCCTGCTCTCCGCATCCGCATTTGAGAGCGCCGCTTTTCTTTCTCAATCTATGTATGTGTGGAGGACATGGACATGAAATCAGCTGTACTTACTAGCTAGCTGATTGTAATGATATGTTGGCTGTTGCTTGGCCCATAATTTGGCAGGCGCTCGGATACTACTGGGTGATATCGAGATTCATGGAACACATGTCTGATTGTGACAATTGGGTTTTTGGACGCAGCTTTCTAGTTAAACGCGTTCCCGGAAGTTAGAAGGCTGAGTAGGTGCTAGAAACTTTCCCAGGTTTGGTGTCAGGCTAGGAATTCTTAGCATCAGCCTTCTCGTCTGAGAGCTTGGATCCTTTCACATCGGTGTCGCCAGTGACCAACTCGACTAGTGTGGAGGGTGATCGGGAGCCTGTTCCCCAGCGAGACTTTCTTTCAAGATTGTTCAGATCATCCTGCGCCTCCAGTGTCGTCCAATGATCCGGACCATACACTCGCCAACAACCATCATAGACGCGCTGAAACATGGCCGCCGCGGCATCATAATCGCGCTTTTGCTCGTAGATGGCGCCGAGACGCGCCGCCGCGCGGCGGGACATATAATGATCGCTGTCTTCGGCGGCCTCGAAGCCCTCCAGGGCCTGTCGGAGATATTTTTCGACTTCCTCGGGCTCCTCCTTGGCCTCGTGGAAATCCGCCAGCGCCATCATGGCCCAGAATGTGTTGACGTCCAGCGGGCCATAGCTCTCCTTGCACCCTTCCAGGGACCAGAGGTACAGCTCCTCTGCCTCGTCGTATCTCTCGAGTTCCGTGTACATCAATGCGAGGTTGTGGACGGGGTCGAGCGTTAATTGGGCGTGCTTGCCCAGCGTCCGTGCACGCCCATCGATCGCCTGTCTCAGCAGACTCTCTGCGCGGTCATAGTTCTCCAGCCCCTGCTGCGCAAGGCCGAAGACATTGCACATATAGAGAAAGCCCTGGTCTTCCTCTCCCAGATTTTCTCGACACCATGAGAACCCGCGTTCCAGAAGCGGCGTCGCCCCCTGCGCCGTCCTGGCTAGCGCGAGCACCGAGAGGAATTCACACAGCTCATGACACCGGGATTCATCCAGCTCTGATTTTTCCAGGACTGCGTACAGCTGTGGGTGCATCAGCCGCATCGCGTGTGAAACGAGCCCGGCCTGCGGATTGCCGCCATCTTTGTTTTCCCAATTTTCCCAGTTTTCATATTCGGCGGCACCGGCCACCGCGGTGCAGTTTATCGCGCGCCAGAGGTCGGATTCGTCGATTTCTGGGTTGAGGCTCGAGAGGGTCCAGTCGTGGACGCACGGGTGTAGGCGGTAGCCGCGACTGGTGGTCTCCACCAGCGAATAGTCTCCGAGGCGCGCCATTGTGCGATGGAACCTTGATTTGGTGCTCAGGATGTCTCCCAGACCCGGCCAGAGTCCCTCGTCATCTGCTGCTAGGAGCTCGTAGTAGATGTTTTCATTGCTGAAGAATGCTAGTATTCGCAACAGCTCGGCCGTGTGAGGGTCTTGGCTTTTGATTTTCTCGAGCGACATGTTCCACGTGGTGAACAGCGTGCGGTCGCCGTATTCGAGGAGGTTTGATGAGTCTTCCTCGTCGACCCAGTTCTCGTCATACTCGTCGAGGTATTCTTGCACGCTGAAGCTGGTACGCTCGAGAAATGACGCTGCTGATGCCAGAGCCAAGGGGAGGCCATCTAGCCTCTGCACCAGCTCGATTGCTGCCTTGTCTAGAGAGGAACGTTGTTAGCTGTGCCTTTCTAACTTTGAGGGCTCGGTTTTCTTGGGAATTCAAGGCGGTCTAGAGGTTAGAATTGGATACTTACCAGTGGTGATGTTGCGTCCAGATCGTGCAGACAAGACCTTTACTCCCTGCTCCAGAGTTTCGAGCGTTCCCAGTGGCAGCTGTTTCGCAAAGCTGATCTTGCGAGATCGGGAAGTTATCAAGATCGAGCCCTGAGATCGAAACGGGAAATACTGTCGAATGTCAACGGACGCAGGGTCGTCATTTTTGCCGGACATTTTCGGGGTGTCCAAGTTGTCAAAGACCAAGAGCCAACTCCGATTCTCTGGGTGCGAGAACCATTGACGGAGTTTTTGGATCACGGCATCCTCCTCTGTTCTTGTGCTCGTCATGCTTGCCTGATCTGGCAGAACAATCTGTGCGACATTCAGGACGTCCGCTCGCAGCGACGGCTCGTCTTGAGCATTGAGCCAGAAAATGGACGAGTACCTGCCCTGCTGGCTGACGGCATATTCAACACAGAGCTGGGTCTTGCCCATGCCACCCATGGCAGTCACTGCAACCACAGACTGTCTTGGTGACTCCGGTTCGAGCATGCTTCTCAGTGTGCCCAACTCCGACTCGCGCCCAACGAAGTAGCCCTCGGCGAGGCGGGGTGCTCCTCCCAGATTCAATCCATGTTGGAAGTTGGTGGCGTCCGATGCTCTAGCATTGGACAGTAGTGTTGCTGCTGCCAATTTCTCAATCAAATCCGCCGTGGTTTCTGAATTTCGAGTCGTCTGGAAGAATGTCAAGAGGCTGATGTTTTGAAGCAGTTGCGTGGTGACGTTCGCGATCCGTTTGTCGAGCCGCAGACTTTTGATTGCAAGCAGTCTCTTTTCGAACGACGAAGAGCCCTTCGGAGGCACGGTCTTTGATAGTGTCTCATCGATCTCCTGGATTAGCTCCGTGCAGCGGTCAATAACGGCTTTCAATGCTTTTTCTTCATGAGCGGTGAGTTCGTTTTGCTCGATGCGGCTGGATAATCTCTGCAGTGCCGCAATGGCAAATGGTAGTTGTATGGAGATGTTCCGGAATGCGTCTGGAATGTCCCTAACGTTCGTGGTGAAATCATGGATCCGTTCGACGAGCAGTGCGCTGAAGTTGATGAGCTCGACGATGTTGGCAGCAAGGCCTAAGGCGGCGACCGCCTCAGCCATGGCTGATTTAACACCAAAGGGGCCCAGCAGTTACCGTGTGGCTTACGGCGGGCGCCGCTCTCGTTAAGCTTCCTTGCGATATTGTTGCTTAAGATAAAAGTATATTTATTACCATCGACATTATTGTGTGCAATTCCCCTTCTTATACGAGTACGTCTCGACACTCGAAACACTAGCATTTCTTAAGACGGATCTCCGGTCCCAAATGTAGAATAACCTGAAGAGCTCGAGAAGGCGAAGCCACGAAACAAAGCCCCTAAGAGGCCAAGGCCAGCCCCCACAGGCCTTGAAAACGTGATCTAATGGCCCAATTTTCCCTGCCTAAATGCCAAATCTCCTTCTCCATCTGTTGTTCCTTCGCTCAGTGCTCACGCACGATCAAGTCGCTAGGGAATCCGAGAAGAGTGAGTGGAAGGAAAGCTTCTCCAATGATCTACCTGATCCTGATCGTTGTTCATAATGAAGTGGCGAACGTTAGGGCGTATCATTTCCGAAGGTGCACTGCACTGTTTAAATACTGTTTTTAGGTGATCTGGTTAATTTGAGGACAACAGAGAACGAAATCGCAGCCATTTTGCCCGGAAGGGGCCAGCTATTATACATTTTACAGCCTGGAAATCCTTTCAAACTCGTTTAGAGTGTACTCTAACACCTTGGCCCCGGCACCTTCCTCCTGGAGCTTCTTCAAGTCCGCATTAGCAGGAAGTACGCTCGAGTCACCTTGGACGAGATATACACCGCTTCCCTTCTGCCCATTACTTCCCTCCTGTATCAAAGTCCCTTCACCACTCATTCCTGGCGCCAGCTTTCTGAACCGCCCATTTGTCGCCGCAAACAGGACCCTTTCGCCCGCCTCGCGTGGAGTGTACGCTATCAGCCACAAAAGCGGCTTCAGCAGACTGTTCCACAGGAACGTCAGAGCGCCAGGTCCACCGATGGCCTTGAGGCCTGTGTAGACAACCCCCGGGAAAATGTGGATGAAGACGATCTTCTCATTCTCCCGCTGCCTCGATAGTTCCTCGAACGACAGTGTCGTCATGCTGGAGGCCGCACCTGCCACTGCTACTAGACTGTAGTTTTTAGGGTTGGTCATGCCGAGATCGTCGAGATTCAACGGCCCTTCCTTCCCAGATGCTAACACTGAGATGACCCGTGGGTTGGGAGCTTTTCGCAGTAGCGGGAGTAAGGTGATCACAAATTGTAGGCGCGAGTGATACCGAATCGACGTAACCTTGTCGAGCCCCTCGGCGCTGAAGTCTGGCGAAGAGCTAAAACTGATGAAGCCTTGTGACGTGACGAGCAAATCGAGGTGGTCGGCCTGAGCGGCGATCTGATCAGCGGCCCTCTGTGCGTCCTTGACGAGCGTCAGGTCGTCGGCGACGATGGGAATCAGCTTCGCGTTCGGGTTCAGTTGCTTCGCAGCGGCGATCTGGCTGTCAAGCCGTGATTCCCCGCGGCCAACAAGGTAGACGGTGGGTGAAGTGGTGTATCGAAGCAAAGCCAGAAATGCCTCGTATCCAATGCCGGCAGTTGCGCCGATGAATGCAGCCACTGGCCCGCCGCCACTCGAGGCCAGCGATTCATTGTTTAATTTGATGTCTGAGTAGGACACCATCTCTATCGATTGCTTCCAAATTCCGGTTTGGGGGATACTGAAGTGAAAGCTGCAACTGTTATGAAGTTGATTGTTCTTGTTGGTTGGTGGTGTTACTCGGTAGTCGCTAAATGAGGACCAGGCTGTAGATACATAAGTAGGTAATTATGGGGAACTTGGAAGCAAAAACCCTCACATCGATAGAGCCGCAACCACGGATAATATACACCTACAGGACAAAGTTCTTCTTTTTCAGGTACAAAGATTTCAAATCAAGCAAAGAAACTCTAGGCCAATGCATATGTTCCAGCTCCGACACACAGGCTCAACGCTCAAGGGAAGGTTTGAAGTCACCAGGTGGATGCCAGGTGTGGCTCGCAAGCTGACCAAAAGCATTCCTTCCCCCCACACCCAGCATGTTGCGATCGCGAGACTCTCAATGAATATTATTACATCACACCATGCAGGTCAGCCTCAGCGGGTACGGAGTAAGGCGGTTGTGGAGAGAAGTTTGTCCGAAGCGAAGCGAAGCGGAGCGGCTGCTGAAGTAATATTGAATCGAATGACACCACAGCCCAGGCCAATGGCGGATCGCTCGTGGCGTCCAGCCTCGTCTCGCCCCGACTCGGTCTCTCGAGGCACCGAGCCAATGAGTTCCCAGGCTGCTTGCTTAGATATCAAAACTGGGCGCCCCTCGGGCCATGAACCCAGGAGGGGCCTGGTGCACAACGTCGAAACTATTAACCAATATGCGAGAAACAACGACGCATCGAGATGAGAAGTAACAAATATATTTATCCAAAAAGCAATCCCTAGGGATTTGGCATAATATACAGCACTCAAAAGGGGTTTGCAATTTTTTTCGTTGAAATCATCTATGGTGCTAAACTTCCCTGTTGCACGCACAGTCAAAAGATCTATTATTTGTCTCCCCCCCATTCCTTAGTTAGACTTTCCCTTTCTCTTTGTCCTTTTAAAAAAGCCCCCAAGAAGCCCTTGAGGGGAAAAAAACTAACTCGATCCTCTCCCCTCCCTGTCATCTGTCTCTCTCTCTCCCAGAGTGGATGGTGGAAAATGATCCAAAAGGAGCCCCATAAAGAAAATCCCCTGTTATATGCCTGGCAAACGATGCGATATGATGTACAAATTGTATACATTCCCTAAGGAACAACGCCATGAAAATGCTTCAGTGATAAATGCACTGGTGATGGATCAGTCTTTTGACTGGCCGAGCGTATCTGGAGAGCATCGGTAAATACGAGAGGTAAAAGGAAAAATAGCGAAAGAGGAGAAAAAAAACGATCCGACCCATGGAATTCGATTCACGGAGAATGCTTTATGATGATGATGTTGTTGTTGTTAAAAAGGGGTGTGGGGTGGAAAGAACGAGATGGGAACCTGTAGCCTGAAACGGTGGGATCACCGGACGTCCGCGTCCTTTTCAGCCACCTTCTCGGAATCCAAGTCACGGGTGACGGGAGGTGATTCAGTCGTAGTAGGCACCGTCTCCACGGGAGGGGCTGACTCGATGTTCTTCTCTTGAGGAATGGTTTGGTTGGTGGGAATTGGGGAGAGGATGCTGCCTTCCCTGCTGCCGGTTGGGCTTGCGGTTTCCTTCTTGGCGTCGCCCCTGTTCTTTGGGACACGGCCCAGCCAGTAGAAGAAGACAGCGCCGAAGATGTTGAAAACGATGTATGCCCAGATGATGCCCCAGTTGCGCCATTTATGTTGAGGGTGGGCGTTGACCGCGGCGAGGAAGGTGTTGGTCTCGCTGATTTGGCAGTACGAGCAATCTTCGGTCGCATCTGGGTTGAGGACATAGCCTCCCGTGGCGTTGATGTAAGCTGCCATATACTGTGCGCAGGTCTGTCCAGCTTGCGAAGGGTTGAAATGGAGATATTCGTTCGTCGCACAGGTGACGCTGGTATCGGCGACGGCAGTGGAAAGCATGCCGTCGATCAAGTAGGTGAACGGGCTGACTCTGTACATGAAGATCCAAAATCCCGGGAAGGCGTCCGGTCCGACCAGGACACCACAGAAAACTAAACAGAGCATAAACGCCAAATTGGCAATGTTGCCTCCAGCCTCGGCAGTGTCAACCGCTGCGACTGCCATGTGTGCGAATGTGCAACTGAAGAGCAAGAAGGACAGGATGTAGAGGAACATCAGGCCTCCGCGCTCGGTGACAGCGTCCGTTGGCTCGGCGTTGTGGTATAGTCCGATCGGGTAGTACCAGGTAAAGTAGAGGAGCACGGCGCAGAAAGCCGACCAGGGGATCTCAACCAGGATATTGCACATCATGAATGCTCTCCACGAGTAAGCTTTCGACGGGCGTTCGCGAACCTCATACAATGACCGTTGGGTGACAAAGAGTGGCATGATCTGTTGGACCAGTTGACCGAAGATTGTCATCAACATGAAAATTCCAAACATCTGGTTCTGAAGGCCCTGTTGCGTATTGCGAGCATCGAAGAAGGAGAAACCGACGAAGAGACCCTAGGACATATTTGTCAGTACGAAAATAAGGCATGGGGCATTGTGGTGTGCCAACTTACAGAGAAGATAACCAAGGAAAGCTTGCTGTAGATGTAGGATGGTGTGCGCCAATACTGTTCGAAAACACGCTTCTGGGTTTCGTAGAGTTGCTCCCAAAAGGGTGCCGCGAATTCTCGGTAGCTTGACTTGTCTGCACTGTTGGATGTCGCTCGCTCGAGTTTGCATCGCTCACGCTTCATTTGCGAGAGTTCAGCGTGGACGGCTTTATATTCGGGCGAGCTTCGCCAGGTATCAACCCAGTCAATATCTGTGTGGGATCCAGGTGCAGCACCGATGACTTCCAACATCCACTCGGCAGGGTTTGCTTCAGGAGGACAAGGGTGGCCACCGTTTCGTTCAAAATAACTTGTCAGGATATGGGAAGATTCGCCGACGGGTCCAAAGTAGACAGTCTTACCACCACTGGCAAGGAAAAGAAGACGGTCGAAGCGCTGGAATAGCATTGCCGATGGCTGGTGGATGGTGCACAAAATGGCTTGGCCATTGTTCTTCAATTTCTCGAGGAGGTCGAGAATAGACCAAGAAGTCTGTGAGTCGAGACCAGAAGTGGGTTCATCCAAAAAGAGTAAGAGTTGAGGCTTTGCCGCTAATTCGACACCGATGGTAAGACGTTTCCTTTGTTCAACGTTGAGACCTTCACCTGGCACGCCCACGACAGCATCGGCATACTCAGTCATGTCGAGGAGCTTGATTACTTCGTTGACATAAGCAAGCTTCTCCTTGCGTGGGACATGAGCTGGTTGACGCAATAAGGCGCTAAAGTTCAGGGCCTCTCGGACAGTCGAAGTCTCCAAGTGCAAATCCTGTTGCTGTACATAACCAGTTTTACGTTGGAACGATTCATCTCTCTGTTGCCCGTCAACCAACATCTCGCCCGAGATGACACCCATGGTAACACGAGTAGCCAAAACATCGAGTAGAGTTGTTTTACCAGCGCCAGAAACACCCATGAGACCAGTCAAAGTACCAGGTTTTACCCAGCCATCAACGTGGTCCAATAGTCTTCTCTCACCCCCTTTGACTTTAATGTCATAGCAAACGTTCTTCCACTGGAAGATGGCAGTCTGTTTCTGGATTATGCTTGAGATGGGTTGGAGATCTTGATGGTGTGATGTTCGAAGGGCACGTCCTGTATCGCCCGCTTCAGCGTCTTGTGGAAGATCTTTCAGAACGGCGGGCTTGTGTCCACGACGGAATACCAAAACTTCACCTTTCGATTTCTTGGCGGAGACGAGTTCGGCAGCAACGAGGTAGGCGACCATAAGACCAATTCCAAACACAATCAGGAGCCCAAAATTCCTCCATTTGTTTGAAGCGTAGTACTGATAGGTGGTGTTGATGTAATCATCGCCATTCACGAAAGATTGACCTGGTCGAGATCCTGGAGTGTTACATACATGTTGCAATCCTGAAACACCGTCGTAGCCTGGCCCACGTGGAACATACACAGCGCAGTCGTAGTTCTGGCCGGAAAACTCATTGACCATCAAAGCTTCAAAGCCGTAAGCAACTGGATCTAGGTAGTTTATCCATCTCGCCCATCCCAGCATGTAATTGACGGGGATGGCGAAGCCAGTGTAGATGACGATGGCGAGAATCAGAATAGCTGCGGGTGCCAAGGCCTGACTGAGACTCCTTGAAACCGACGCGATCGTTCTGAATAACATACTCATGACCAGAGTTAGAAAGAATGAGATGAGTAAGAAAAAGAAGAACGCTCCTGGCTCTCTCCTCAGGTTGGTCATAAAGTAAAGCGTGAGATTGAAAACTATCGTGTTCAGAATCTTATAAGGAAGATCTGTCAACATTGAGGCGAAAGCCTCCGCAGAAGGGTGGTAAAGAGCGTATCGCTGGTGCTTCTCCACGATTGGTCGCTGAGCATAGAGGGTTAAGATTTCCAAGGCACTACCAAAGGCGTTCATAAGAATGGCGAAGAAAAGTAGTGCACCGCGCGCGTAAAACGAGTTTGTCGTCTTGTCGAGATTGTAGAAGATGGAGGAGATGACCAAGGCCATAATGGTGTTGAAGAAGAGTTGGACAAAGGTAATCGTGGGATCCGCGGCCAGTCTACGGAAGCCACGCCACAGGCAGAGCCGAACTTGCTGCGCGTAGGAAAGAGTATAGGGAGATTTGATGCGTTGCCTTTTCGCTTGCTGCAAGCGTCTCGATTCCTTGAACCTTGAGAGCCCTTCTCCGCCAAGCGGATTCTCCTGATCGAACTTCTCGATATCTAGCAAGAGTTGTGCACGCTCAGGGCTGTCTTTCCAGGCCTGAGCAAACTCATCCGGTGTACGCGGGACCTTGTTCTCAAACCCTTGACGTACAATACGTTCCTCTGGGCTTGTCATGGAAGTCAAGAAGTCGGCGGTCGTTTGGCGGTCAGGGCAGTGGAAGCCCATGTTGACGAAAAAGGCCTTGGCGTCTTCCTTCTTTCCAAAGTATATTTGTCGTCCCTCGTACAAGACAATGGCTTTATCGAAAACATCATAGGCGCTCTGTGGAGCTTGATAGATGGCAACTGCGGCGGTTGCATTAAGGACCTCAGTCGAGATTCGCAAACTTCGAACGAATTCAAGTGCATTGGCGCTGTCCAAACCACGCGTACTGTTATCCCAACACTGCAAAGGTGACTGATTCAACATTGCTTCGGCGATACTGACACGTTTTCGTTCGCCACCGCTGACACCCCGGATAAAGTCGTTTCCAACTCTGGTATTGAAAGTGTGTCGAATGCCCAGGGTTGCCATGATGACATCCCTCATATGAGCAGCATAGGTATCTTTGGACACTCCACCTGGAAGAAATCTAGGGGCTCTCGCACGGGCAGCGAAGTAGAGCGTTTCGGCAACTGTCATTTGAGGGAAATGAACATCGAGTTCTGCAGTATAGATTGCCTCACCACGAAAGTGCTTATGCATATCCGCGTAGCTGACGCCTTGGTAATTGATATAGGAATCCTTCTCGATATTGAAGCCGTGGGTCTCACCGGCAATCGTCTTGAGGAATGTCGAACATCCTGAGCCGGGCGGTCCAAGGACGACAAGCATCTCTCCTGGTAAGACGAGGCCGTCAAAATTCCGTAAGATATCGATCCTTCGCTTGCCAGTACCCATAAGTTGTCGTGCTAGGCCGACGACTTCGAAAATCACATTTCCAACGGACTTTTGGTAGTCGGTGGCTGCACCGAAGCCGAAGGCACTTAGGTTTCGGAAGGCAAATCCGGCGGTCCTCGCGAGGAAGCGGTCATCCTCTGACTGTAGCTTGAACATAGATTTGACCCATGCTCGTGGTCGAAAGTTGTCGGAACTTGGATCTAGCGCCGAGTCCGCTTCGGCTTCGAAGGGGCTGGCATTGACAGAGAAATTTGACGTCCGTGAAAATTGTCTGGCTAGGTATTTGATTCGTTCAGCTCCATCTTCGTCAGAGCTGCTGCCAGAATCGGGCTTGCTGGCGCTACCCTGTGCACCAATTGCTTCTTGATCAGATGATGCCGCCATTCCCTTATCATCTATTGAGTGTTTTGGTTTCGACTGAGAATGGGATCTGGTTCGAGATGGCACAACAGACTCTTCAACCTGGCTAGGCCGTCTCTGGTGACCCGGAAGGCCAACACCTCCTGTTTGTGCACTTCGATCGTAGTTGGAAGTAAAATTCCCCACGAGAGACATATCTGCTCGTGGTGGAGCGTGAAATAGAAAGGATAATTATAGTATGTATGAATAGACGAGAGTCAGATTAGAAGGAATGACATGGGAAGATATAAGTTCAGAAGAGTAAGTAAATGACGCCACCGAGACAAGGTTCGAGAAGAGTGGACGTAACTCCAAGGCTCATTCTATCACCTTGCGAACGGTAGGACGGACGAAAAACGCATGGGAATAGAAAGAAAAGATACACGAGCGCGATGTAGTCGAACAGTCCGGAGACTTTTTTTAACTGGTGCCTACGAGGAAGCTGGAATATTTTGATACGGAGGGAAAGCGAAGAAGGGGACTGGTTGACACTGT